>Ga0164294_10005718_pt1 | contig 10676 bp, 12 predicted proteins | sample GEODES005metaG_FD_111479 | JGI IMG/M metagenome (GOLD analysis project Ga0164294, IMG submission 111479) | Oligotrophic lake water microbial communities from Sparkling Lake, Wisconsin, USA - GEODES005 metaG | ecosystem: Environmental > Aquatic > Freshwater > Lake | place: USA: Sparkling Lake...
AGTTATACAATTCAAAGATTCTGGGTATGAGATTTTAACGACGACCTCTTGTTTTTTTACATTTCTTTTTACCCTTTTTGAGAGATTTGCGTCTTTTACCTCCAGATGTTGGTTGTGGTTGTTGTTGTGGTTGTGCATCTTGTCCAGGACTACCTTGAGAAACACTCTCGTTATTATTAGTACCATCCGCAGGAGCAATATATATTTTATTTTTTATATCGGTTAATAATTCATTAAATTGATCAATATCATTAAAACTATTAATTTTATCAACAATTACTTGGTTATCTTTTACATCTGGTAAAATATCATTTGTAAGAAATTTTTTAAGTTTTGCTTTGAGTTCCTCTTTTGTTGTTGGTTTGTTTTGACCCCAAAAGCCTCTAAAAAAGTTCATTCCTCCTTTTACAGGTTTTACCATTATATATTATCCCTATATATTTATGTAAATAAATTATTGAAACTGCTTAAATACTTCATTCTATTTATTTCAGAAACAGAAAACCGAGAGATGCCTAAATTACTGATTATCGATAAATCTGGGACTATAAAAGAATTAAACGTAAAGACTTATGTTAAAGAAGAACTCTATAAAAAAGCGGGATTTAAAACCGCCGACGGATTTGAACTCTTAACGACATGGGATATCAATACTCTAAATGAGGAAGGTGGAAAAAAATACTTTATCTCTGTTTACGGAAAAAAAACCGGAAGAGCCGGACAAGAAAATAAATACGATTTTCCACCTCCTATTGATAGCCTACTTTTATTCGGCTCATGCGTCCTAGTAAATCAATTAGAAGGCGAAGAGGTGTCGTCTATTACAGAGAAAGAGTGGGATAAGATATACGAACATCTCTTTGGTGGATTCGAAGATATTGGCTCTGAAGATTCGGATGTTTCAGAAGATTCGGAGGAGGACGAGGACGAAGCGATGCCTAAAACAAAAACCGGTTACGCGAAAGACGGATTTGTCGTAGATGATTGTATTGAAGAAGAATCAACGGAAGAAGAAGATGTAGATGAGGAGACGGAAGATTCAGAAAGTGTAGATTCAGTTCCTAAAAAAGGGAAAAAGGTTCCTAAATGGGCGGAAAAAAAGACGGTAAAAGTTACTAAACCGGTAGCAAAAAAAAGAAAACCAACCGTATTTGATAAGATAGAATCTGCAGTTCAAGAAGAAGAAAAATTACTAGAATGTTCGGATGAACTAGAAGAAGAGGAATATCTATAAAAAATTGATTTAAATATTTATGTACTATGACATGTATACTATTATCTATATGTCATATAAGATTGAACAGCCGAAAACTTTCCGAAATAAAGTATGTATTCAACTGGAAAAAATATATCCCGCGTTTTCCGAAAAACAGAATTTCTTCGTAAATCTGGAAAAGGGGATTTTCAATTTCGCGATTAAAGAGGCTACTTCCCGAAAAATAATCAAGAAATGGGAAAATCCGTTTTTCGTACAACTCTATACGGATCGATTAAGGACGATATTTATGAATTTAAAAAATGCGAATTTCCAAAACACTATTCTTGCGGAGGATATTGAACCGCATACGATTGCGTTTATGACACATCATGAAATGAATCCTGAACGTTGGGAGGTTCTTATCCAGCAAAAAATACTTCGCGATAAATCGAAGCTCACTACAAATATTGAAGCTAGTACAGATATGTATACGTGTAAGAAATGTAGGTCGAAAAGATGTACTTATTATGAATTACAGATTCGGTCCGCAGATGAACCGGCGACTATTTTCGTAACTTGTTTAGATTGTGGAAAACATTGGAAAGGATAGGTCGCGCGAATTATAAAATTTCTAAATCTCTTAAACTCCAATATTCGCATGCTCCATTAGGTAAAGGTCTTTGTATAATAAATGGTATTTTTTTTGCGTCTAGTTCTTTTAAGGCGATAAGGTATCCGTCAATAAGCGTTTCATCGATTTCGACGAAAGGTTCTGCTCCGGCATTTAACTGTTTCGCCCGTTCGCCTAAAATCCTCGCTTTTTCGTATCGCGATAATATAGGAATCGTTTTATGGAAGGGGTCGATTATCTGACCGGTTTCATTACGAACCACGCGAGATAGAGTTTCGATTTCGTCCGTATTATGAGCTTGTAATTCTGGATGATATTCTTCAATGACTTTTTTCTGACAATCTTCGCCGAATTTTTGAAGATAGTTTTCGTCATCGTCATCGTCATCTTCATCCTCATCGTCTTCTTCTAGATTTATATCTAAATCAGTGATGACAATGGGCGGTTTTTGACCTTCGTCATTGCCATCCTCGTCGTCTATTCCGTCGATATCGTCTTCGTTATCACTAATATCCTCGTCTAAATCATCATCGTCGTCTTCGTCTTCATTATCTGAAGGTTCAACTTCATCTTCCGATTCATCCGCTGTTTTTTGTATTATTTTTTTTTGGATATTTCTTTTTACTTCTTTTGTTTCTGATTCAGAGTCAGAGACAATTTCAATATCAGATTCATAATCTTCGTCGGCCATATTGTATAAACTATAATAGTATATTTCTATACTATTTTATTAAATGAACATCAATTTTTTATGAAATTATGAAATTATGAAATTATGAAATAAATATCCAACCTATATAAAGTCGGTCTAAATGATTACGCGTTTTTTCTAGATTTGAATCATATGCTCGATATATTTCTTTTACGTGTAAAAATCTTGCGAAAAATCCGAAAAACATAATAATTATAAGAATGAAGCATAATCGAAGATTGATTGTTTTGGATAATAATGTGCCAAAAAAAATATAACTAAATAGATTACAGAAAGATACGTAAATAATTGTATGAAATATTGTCGAGATACAAATATTGCTGAATGTTTTTATACTGAAAAACTCGTCAAATGTTAGTTTTGGATTTGTTGTTTGTAAATATAATTCGGTAAACATATATTTTTATTTACGATCGCCCGACCGTATTCTATTTACGATCGCCCGTTTTCCAAGTCGTATCACACGATATACACATATATAGATATTTCAGATTACTATCATCATATCGTATATAAATAACTTCCGCAGGTTTTACCTCTTCACTATCTATAATCGAATTCGTCTGACACTTATCATTCGGACATTTTACATTATATATTCTGGGTAATGTCGGGTCTAACTTCGTATATTCATTAATAATATGATTAAATTTTTGTTCGCTTTGACTGAACTGTGTATTCAATACACATATTCCAGATTCGGATACAATTTCATCGGTATTACCACAAAATCGACAATAATACGTAAGTTCATTCGAATTCTCAGGATTAATACCTAAATAAAGCATATTATTACAACTTTGACAGAATCGCATTTTCTTAAATAGATACTATATATGATGGATATATTTTCATATAGTTTCTATATTCTTCTTTCAATTTTCTATAAATAACGTAGACCGGTTCGTCATAAAATTGAATATTATAAATAGGAGTTATAGAAGAGATATAAATATATATTACTATATTATCTAAATGATATCCGAGAATGAATCGAAAACGAAATTTAAAGTAAAACCGAAAAAGATCGGAGATTACTTAAAAGCCTTTAATTATGATAAAACGAAGCATCCATATATGACAAATACGCGGATTGCCGATTCGGATAATGGCGTTTACGGGGGTTGTTATTATATTCCACCAGAAGAATATCCCGAATTTATGAATTTCTATGGAAAAGAAGTTATCGCGAAGAATAAATCTGAATATTTAACCGAAAAACAGTTGGAAACTGGCGGACCAATTCTCGTGGATATTGATATGCGATTCGAAACAAGTATTAAAACGCGGCAATATACTGCGGACCATAAGAACGATATGCTAGATATCTATTTAGACAGTTTAAAGGAAATCTTTCAATTTGACGAGGATACCCAATTCCCAGTATATATTCTAGAAAAACCGACAGTGAATTGTCTCGAAGATAAAACAAAAGACGGAATACATATGATTATTGGCATTCAGGCAGACCGTACCACTCAAATTCTTCTTCGTAGGAAAGTCCTTCCTAAGTTAAAAGAGGCATGGGATAACAGTTTGCCTCTAATAAATACATGGGAGGATGTTTTAGACGAGGGAATTAGTATTGGACATACCAATTGGCAACTATATGGCTCTAAAAAACCGAACCACGAAATGTATAAATTGACTGCCGCATATAATATTTCCTATGACCCCGCCGACCAACAATTTCGAATGATTCCGGAGAATATGAAGACGTTTGACATACCGGCGAATGTCTTTAAATTCTCCGCGAGATATCCTAACCATTATTCTACATTCTTCAAAAGCCAGTTCGCGGATGAACATGCGCAATTTACCGGAAAATCGAAAAAACCCGCAATAAAATCGAACGTACAAACATCTTCCTTTTTATTATCAAATCAATTAATGTCTGCGGGAATATATGCGACGATTACGACGAGAGAGCAACTTGATGCGGCGATAAAAGAGTTTCTAGAAAATGCGGATTTAAGACGCGACTTGGAACCGCGCGAGATATATGAGTATACAATGACCTTACCTCCATGCTATTACGACGAAGGATCTTATGCAAAATGGATTCGCGTAGGCTGGTGTCTAAAAAGGCTAAGCCCGCTATACTTTATTATTTGGCTCGCGTTTAGTTCGCAAGCGACCAAATTCGATTTTGGAACTATACACGAATTATACGAAACATGGGAAAAATCGACTACGACAAATACACATGGATTAACAAAGCGGTCTCTTATGTATTGGTCAAAAATCGATGCTCCCGAAAAGTTTTCGAAAGTTCGAGAAAATACGATTGACTACTATATTGAAAAGACCATTGATTCATCCCTCTCCGCATTAGCATCGAGTGATATGGAGTCTAATAAAAAATGCGCCGGATGTGGGGAAGCCGATTTAGCCGAAGTATTATACCAATTGAAAAACGGCGAATATGTATGTGTAAGTGTAAAAGATAATATTTGGTATCAATTCCAAAATCACCGATGGGCGCAGATTGATTCGGGAACAACTCTTCGGTCGGCAATATCGAACGAGTTACGCGAATTATACTGGAAAAAGGCGGATAGTTTAAATAGTCAAATGGTTGCATTACCGGAAGGCGACCACCGTATTGAAAAGATGAAGAATCGGCTAGATAAAATATTGGCGATACATAGTCGTTTAGGAAAGACGAGTGATAAGAAAAATATTATGATAGAGGCGAAAGACCGTTTTTATGAAGGGGGATTTCTTAAACAACTAGATATGAATCCGTATTTAATGTGCTTCAAGAACGGTGTATGGGATTTTAAAGAAGGAGTATTTCGTCCTGGAAAACCCGATGATTATCTATCGATTTCTACCTATAACGATTATATCAAGAATGACTTAGTGAAGGATAAAGAAGTCCTTGAAGAAGTCCAGACGTTTATGAGCCAACTATTTCCGATTCCCGAATTAAAGAAATATATGTGGCAGCATTTAGCGTCGACTCTCATTGGAGTCGCGAAAGACCAGACATTTAATAACTATATTGGTGGAGGGTCGAATGGCAAATCGGTGCTTACGAGTCTCATGGGGATGATATTAGGCGGATATAAATACGATTTACCGCCTTCGGCGATTACTTCGAGAGAGAGGACAAAGGTGGGCGGATTAGCTCCAGAAATCGTAGGATTAAAGGGAAAGCGGTATGTAGTCATGGGAGAAACGTCCAAGGGCGACGTAATCAATGAGGGTATTATGAAGCAATTTACCGCGGGTAATGATAAGATTACTGCCCGAGCACCATATATGATAGAGCCGCTAGAATTTTATCCACAGTTTAAAATGGTCTTATGTGCAAATCAAGTATTGAAACTGAATGCAATGGACCATGGCACTTGGCGTCGTATGCGATACGTCTCATTCTTGTCGCTTTTCACAAATAATCCTGTTTCGGACGATCCATTAAAGCCATACCAGTTTAAATTAGTTCCGGATATTGAGAAGAAATTAGACGGGAAATTCAAGTATGTATTTATGGATTTGTTGATAGAAATCGTTTTAAAAACGGGCGGAAAGGTAGATGATTGTGATATCGTAACTGCAGAGACGGATAAGTATCGCCAGAGTCAGGATGTCATTAGCGAGTTTATTGGTGAGAACTACGAATATTCTCTTGGAGCGATTGTGAATAAGACGTGTGTTAGCAATGACTTCAAATTATGGCATAATGAAACCTATGGAACAAAAGGACCACAGCCGAAAGAAGTTCACGAATATATGGATAAGAAGTTCGGGAAAAATGAGAAGGGAAAATGGAAGAATGTAAAGAGGAAGGAGAATAATCTGGAAGATGAAGATGAAGATGTAGATTTTAGAAATATTCCAGAAGTAGATGTAGACGCATAGGTGTAATAGAACAAAAATACTAGAACAAAATATTTATAATATATATAGTTATATTATAAAAATGTGTAGGCTTTTTTTTATGTTCGATCATATATTAAATATAAATGAAATTAAAAAAATAGCAGCACAGCGTACGCAAAAAAAATCGAGATATTCACTTTCTAATAGAGACAATGGGCCACGAATAGACGGAATGGGTATTGCATATCGAAATAAAGATAAATGGGTAAACCGTAGTTGTCCAATGTCTCCCGAAATCTGTATCCAATTATTATTAGACCTTCCAAAAATAAAGGAACCGATGATTATACATCTTCGACAACGATGTAATACTAAGGAGTGTAAAGAATCGACTGCAGAAATAATGTTGGAAAATACCCATCCGTTTTTATATAGAGACACTGTTTTCGCACATAATGGACAACTGTATAATTTTGATATGGAACCTATGAAATTGATGAAATATGTCGATAAAGATTTACAGGAATATATTTTTGGAAAAACGGATTCTGAAAAAATATTTTATGTATTTTTAACGGCATTTCGAAAATTCGAGAAAAACGAGAAAAAGCATAATGTCGATTTTCAAGAAATTCATAAAAACGTACTAGTTCCGTTTTTCGAGATTCTCTCGAAAGAATATCCGAAATATTTGGCGAATTTTATTTTCTCGAATTCCGATTTTTCAATAGTGACGCGATATAAGCACGGAATAAGTGGACCAGCATTATCTCTCTATTATTCTGTTAAAAATGGACTTGTGGTATCTAGCGAACCAGTCGGTTCGGGATATAGAATTGTTCCTGAACAAACGGTTATTTATGTGGACCATAAGACGAAACATGCGTTTCTACAGTCTATCGAATAAACATACTAGAAATCTCCGAAATATACTTTATCGTATGGAATTCCGTACGAATATGCATATATATATTTAAATATCGTATATATTATTAATTCGGAATAGTAAATAACAAATGGCCATACTAATAATACGTGAAATACAATGACTTGTACCGCCATATTCGAATCACTATAGAAATACATGATTACGCCTAGTGCACATACTAATACATAGAATACTATAAATAATATATAATTTTGATATTGTAGTTTGTTTAGATCCTCTTCTTGATATTTCCATTTTACAATACTTGAACGATTTATCCTAGAGGCATTTTCTTCGAGTTTTTTGTCGATTAATGTATTTTCTCCATTAATATTTGTAACTAAATTATTAGTATTCGATACATCTAAATTAAGGAGGTTTATAACAATTTCAGACACTTGGTCAAACTGGTCGTTCGCATACTTGATTTTTTCATTTAAAAATTTTGTAAAAAAAGTCGTTACTTCAGCTTGTTGCGTCTCATCGATTTTTGTATTTTCAATTGCTGCTGCTTCTGCTGCTGCTGCTTCTATTGCTGCTGTTTCTGCTCTTGCTGCTGCTACTTGTTGTTCAGTTGGAGGTTTAGCTTTACATATGAGTCTATTCTCATGAATACCATATTTATGATATTGGCCAGTTGCATCGCCTAATTTTGTGGTTCCATATGCAGCTATCAAATCCGGATAATTATTTATATATTTTTGCGCTTCAAAGTTACAATCTGGCTGAATATCGCCACAAGGAGTACGTTTTTCGTTTATGCCATACCTCAAATAGTGTTTTTGAAGGGCATGTTTATTATATTGATATGCTTTTTTTAAATCTGGATAGTAATCTGCATATTTAATATGATCAAAAGCACAATCTCCCATTACTATATAATGATTATAAAAAATATATAATTAATAATCCCCTTGAATATATACGTTACTTGTTAACGAATTTCCTATAATAAAATGATATATCAACTTGCATATTGTATAAAATATCTTTTCAATATACATTATGTAGAATGGATAACCAATTAAAACGGCTAATATACCAATATTTATATATAATGTACTTTGTCTAAAATAGAATAATATAAATGCGAAAAAACCTACAAAAATAAAATAAATAATTAATAAAATATAGTTATTGTCTCGGATTAATTTCAATTCAGCGTCCTCGTATTTGTTATTAATTTCTTTTACACCATTTGTACTACTATATACTTTTACAATCTGTTTATCTATTTGTTGATTTTGTTTATTTAGCGTATTTGTTAAATCATTTACTTCTACTAAAGAAACATTTTGGAGTTTATCTAAAACCGAATTTACAGAATTTGATTGGCCATTAATAATATTAGTAATATCTTTTAAATAGTTATTTAAATAATCTGCAAATGTAGATGCGTCTGTCGCCATTTTATTTATATTGATAAATTGTATTTGATTAAAAGTATAGTAATATGTCTAAATATTTGTTGGTATTTATTCGTATTTTGAATAATTTGTAAACTCCTCTTGATTTATATTCCCGAGTCCACTCATGTTTTGGAATCCCTGTGTTGTTGGAATACAATGATTATAGTAAAGGTCTTCAAATGGACTTTTAGTAAGATCCCCAAGAACTAGCGTTGTACCCGAACCACAAATTGCCATCTCTGGTATATTATATGAAATTTCACTTGAACTATAATCTAACATACCCGAACTATCAGATAATGGTTTCACATATAATCTATCATAATCTAAACGTTCATGTCTTTGAATCTCAATATAAACCGCAATCGAATAAATAGCTACTGTAGATATGATGATAATATAACTAATCATAAAAACGGATGAAGGAATAAATGGTACATATGACTGTAAAAATGTAAGTGCGAGTAATACTGCTCCGCCGATTACAATTGCAACTAAAATCTTGGAATAAGCGTTATATCTTTTTTGTACATTATCATTCATATAAACCGCACGCTGTTGACTTGAATATGCATTATCTACACTCTGTTTTTTTTGTTCTAAACGAGATTGTTCGTTTGTTACTATCGTATTTACTGAGTCTTGATGTGTTAAAAGTGTATTGGACTGACCTTGTATGTTATTTAAATTAGTCTGTAAAGTGTTTGCTTGTTCTTTTAAGGTAGTTAACGGAATATTGCCACTTACTAAAGCACTACTTGTCATTGCCGTAATATCTGGAAACTGGTTTGATAAATTTTTATATACGTCTGCCATCGAATATAATATATAGAAATATATTATATTTTATATACTAAATAATAGTTAGGCATGATTTCGACCAATGATAATTGCTGCTATTAATAATGTTGCACAAGTAACACTTCCTACAATGTATATATAATTTTGTTGTAATAACAGTGTATTAATATCCTTCTTTCTTACATCCAATGTTGTTTGTAACATATCGGTACTATCTGGAATATAAATTTTATTATAGGGGGATGAATTGGAAATATCCATTTTCATCTCTCCACGTAGTGCGTTATAACTTATAATATTTTTTGAAATATCGTAATAATATTTAGTAATAGCTGCATCGTTTATTCTTAATTGGTTTGATTCAGTTTGCATTACTTCTTGATTATTTAAAATATCCTGTTTTGTCACAGGAGTTTCAGTAAATGTATAAAATCCTTCCTTTTCAAAAGAAAATCCTTCAATATTCGACATTAACTATATACTACTACTATATTGTTTTTAGTCATATTTATTTTTATAAATCTATAATTTAGCAAATACAATATATATCATAGATGTTGCTAAAACAGTCAATAAAACATTCGTATAAACTGTTTTATCTAAATTATATTGACTTTGCATAATTTTAGAATCGTTATATTTATATATTTCGCCTAGTTTTTGGTCTAATTCATTTCGTAGTGCTACATTCTTATCATATTGTGCTTTAATTTGGTCATAATTTTCAACGGTTGGTGAAATGGTACGAACAATTTCATTATATCTTTTAATTAAATTATTTAAATCATATGATTGTTGCGGTAAATGTTTGGCTCGATTCACCTGATTCATTACAGAATATTGATATAATGGTAATTTAGAAGTATTAATACCAGAATTTGTACTATATCCCTGAAATGTATCTTTACATATACTAGGAATAGCATTCGTATTTGACTTGTATGAATTACATTGATTTACTAATTGAATCTCATTTATAAAACTCATGAGTTTATCTGAAATTTTTTTTGATAAATCAAATATGTTTAAAGGCCTTATTGATATTATATATTCATTATTTCTACTTGCACTAGCTATATTAGAATACTTTGTTTTTGGAATAGGATTTATATTTAATACACCACCGGTAACAATAAAATTAGCTGCTGTAACAATATCTGAATAATAAA
>Ga0164294_10005719_pt1 | contig 10675 bp, 10 predicted proteins | sample GEODES005metaG_FD_111479 | JGI IMG/M metagenome (GOLD analysis project Ga0164294, IMG submission 111479) | Oligotrophic lake water microbial communities from Sparkling Lake, Wisconsin, USA - GEODES005 metaG | ecosystem: Environmental > Aquatic > Freshwater > Lake | place: USA: Sparkling Lake...
CGAGAGCTGCGGGCTCGGCTCTGCGGGAGCGAGCGCGCTGCTCCGTGCGCTGCGCGTCTCGAACCGAACGCTGCAGCGGCTCTCCCTCGCGGGCAATGCGCAGCTGGAGGAGGGGTCGTCACTCCTCATCGAGCTCCATGAGGCGCTGCGCGACAACGCGGCGCGTGAGGCGTTGCAGCAGGCGCCCTGCCATCTGCCACGGCTGATGCTCGCCGGCCGCGGCCTCGCCAGCCGTCACATGGGCTGGTTGCGCGAGACGCTCGTCGCGAGGCTGAGCACCAAAGTGAGCACCAAAGCTGACGCCGCTGACGCCAGGGCGAGCATCGCCGAGGGAGCCGCCGCCGCCTCGCCCTCCGCCTCGGCGGCGCCGCCGTTGGTTCGCACGCTCAACCTCAGCCTGAACGCCAGCTGCGGCGACGCGCTGGCGTCGCTGCTCGTGTGCCGCGGCGCGGCCAACGTCGACGAGCTCGTGCTCGAGTGGGCAGAGCAGCATGCAACAACGGCCCCACAGCTGCGGACGGCCCTCGAGCGGACGGACACGCAGCTTGCGGCGGCGCTCACGCAGCTGCACACGCTCTGCCTCCAGCGCATGGGCCTCAGTGACGCGGGCGGCGCCGCCCTCGCGGCCGCGCTCCATTCACGCTGTTTGCCCTCTCTTGTCGAGCTCGACCTGCGCCACAACGCCCTTGGCAGTCGGCTAGGCGAAGCCGAGCCCCTGCGAACCGCTACCGCGCCGGCCGCCATCCCGACGGCCGCCCTGCTGCCTGTCTCCCAGGCGTCGCTGAGCGTGGCGGCGGCGCTCGGGTTTGCGATCGCGGTGCAGGGCGTGCGGAGGCTACGTCTGGATGGCAACCCGAACCTCTCAGACGCCGGTGCCGCCTGGATCCTTCGCAACTGCCTGCAGCCAAAGCGCTGCCCCGCCGTCATCACGCTGAGCGGCACCGGCGCCGGCGACGAGGCCGCCCGCGCCGTCGCGTCGGCACTGAGCGAAGGTGCTCCGTGCGCGAGTCTGCTCCTCGGTGACCTAGTGGGTGACGCGGGCGCGGCTAGCCTCGCCGAGGCTCTGCGCCAGGGCTGCGCGTTACGGGAGCTGGCACTGGGCATGTGCGTGGGCGACGCGGGCGTGGCGGCCCTTGCGACGGCGCTCGCGGCTCCTGTGAGCACTCGCGGTGGCGGGCTAGAACGCCTCTGCCTCGGCGGGATCCACGCCAAGGTCGCCGTGTGCAACTCGCTCATTGGCGCCGCCTCTGGCGCGCACCTTGCGGCGGCGCTGCGGGCCAACGGCACGCTCACGCAGCTCGAGCTGTGCGGAGCGAGTCTCGGGGACGCGGGCTGCGCGTCCCTGCTTGATGGACTCGCGCACAACACATGCCTCACGTCTGTGGACCTCGCGCACTGCGGTGCGGATGTTCTCGCGCTCGGGGCGCTGCATACGACGCTGCAGACCAACTGGCGCCTCAGGCATGTAGCCCTCCGTCCAAAGCCGCCCGACAGGCCGCAAAGCCTCCGCCACCTGGCCGACGAACCCGGGTTCGTCGAAAAGGGGAGCGCCATGGGGTTCGTCGAAAAGGGGAGCGCCATGGGGTTCGTCGAAAAGGGGAGCGGCCGCAAGCCCGGCCGCAAGCCCGCCTTGACTTTAGAGCAGCGCCGCGCGGCGCTCACCATCTTCGCATGCCTCCAGTACGTTGGGCAGCGGCGGCGGCAGCTGCGCCGGCAGCAGGCGCTGCTCCCTGAGCGCGAGGCGCTCGCCGCCTTGCTGGTCGAAAACGCAACCAAAGGGCAGCAGCGGCTTGTCGAGCAGGCAGCGGAGGCGCGCGTGCTCGCCGCGACAGCATGCCTGGACGGGTGCCAACCCATCTTCGCGACATTGCTGGCGAACATCCCGCCGGCGGTGCGGCTCACAGAGTGGGGTCCCGAGCACTGCGCCGCCTTCGTGCGGAACCTCGGGCTCCCGTGTTACGCGCCCGCCTTTGGCAGCAACCTGAATGGCGCCAAGCTGAGCACACTCACTATCGATCAACTGCCGCAGCTCGGTGTGAGTGATTTTGGACACCAGAGGACAGTGCTGCGAGGCGTGGAGAAGGCGCGAGAGGCGCTCGCCACGTTCGCTAATCTGCAGGCGGCTGTGCTGTCCGCCGAACGCCTCAGGGTCGCCGCCAACTCCTCGGGCGCTGTATCGGGCGCGCAGGCCGCCGTGGCGGGTGCTCGCCGCGGCGAGATCATGGTCGTGCTCGCCGACTTCGCGCCTGAGGGTGCGGGTGAGATGTCGTGCAAGGCGCAGGAGCTCGTGCGCTTCGTGAGGCAACCGCCCGAGGCACTCGACTGGGCGTTGTGCCAGCGGCTGCACGACGACGCCAAGGGCCTCGTGCCTGCCTCGTACCTGCGCCGCGCCGACGGCCTCGGCAAAACTGCACCCGTGGCCTCACGCACGGCGGTGATCGACAGCCTTCCTCCGCCTACGTCCGACTTTCTCGCCATCCAGGCGGTTCCAGACGAGCGCGGCCACCGAACGCTCGGCACGGCGCGGCTTCATCGCGCCGTAGCGGGCTTCACGTGGCCTACGGGCGCGGCGGCGGCCGTCGCCATCCATGCCGCTGCCCAACATGCACACTCGGCGGCGGGGCCAACTCCTTGGCGCCGTGGTGAGCACTTGCATGCTAGGCAGCCACCTCCTTGGCGCCGCGCCGTCGAGCTGCCATCGCATCGCCCCGGGGCGCCGCAGGCACGACCTCCGCAGCTGACGCCAACGTCCGCTGGTGCGGTCGGTACGACGGGCCAGTCTATGCAGCCGCCTGCTCCCGCCGCCGACACCTGCTCCGCTGCCGCGATCGCCAATAGCCCCACCGCTGCCGTCGCCGCCACTCCCAGCTCTGTCTCAGCCGCTCAAATCGGCGCGCATGTCGGAGTGGGGTTCCCGAGCGGCGCCGTCCCGAGCGGCGCCGTCCCGAGCGGCGCCGTCCCGAGCGGCGCCGTCGGAGTGGAAGCCTTGCGAAAGGTCTTGCTCTCGAAGATGAACCGAGTGATCGACCTCTTCCGCAAGCTCGACGCCAATGGTGATTGCAAGGTCACGTGCGCGGAGTTCCGACGAGTCTTGCCTCTCGTGGCCAGTAGCGCGCCTCCCATGAGCGAATTGGACGTGATGACGCCTCCCATCAGCGAATTGGACGTGGACTCACTCTTTGCGATGCTGGACGTTGATGGCTCGGGCTCGATCGAGTACAGCGAGCTGCACGCGAGGCTGCGGCAGGGGCTCAACGTGACCCTCGAGAAGAAGCTACAGGTCGGTGCGGCAGGTGAGATCGTCATCGAGGCCAAGAATCGCGTCGCGCTGCGCGACGTCGCGCGCGAGTACGAGCCCCGAGAGACGCTCGCGACAGCGCGAGGGACGTTCGCGACGCCTGTGGCAGTTCCTCTGGACGTCTCGGAGGCTGGCCCACGGGCACGAGCGTTACTGTGCCCTCAGAGCGCGTCGGGCAGCGCGCGCGCCGAGCCCGACCCTGCCACCCAACTGCCGCTAGAGCTGCCGCTTGGCGCGGCGGCCCGACCGCAGACTGCACGTGCTCGGCTCGGCGCTGCTTCTGGAGTGCATGCTGATTGCGCCCCTCATCAGCAGACGGCACGTGCTCGGCTCGGCGCTGCACCCGAAGCCGCGGCTGTGTCGGTGGCGTCGATCCCATCCCCGTGGCTCCACCAGCCTCCGGAGCGCACGCCGCGCACAGCCGGTGGCTGGGACGCGCTTGGGCTAGTGCCGCCATCGCCATCGGGGGTGGATGGCGCCGCGGCGCCGGGCCCCGCGCGAGAGGTGCGAGGTCGCACCCAGGATCATCTTCGCACCAAGGGCAGCTCCTTAGACGCTCCGGGCGCTCTCGCCGTTGGCATCACATTAGACTCGGCCACTGCGCTGGGCGTACGTCGGCTGCAGCCCAAGCGGTTGGCTGTGCTCAACGCGCTCGGTCTCGGCGGCAAGGTCGCGAATGGCTGGTCACTATCCATGCACCTTGCAAGCAGCCAACACCCGTTGCGGCCGCCGCCCAGGCCACCCTCGCGTCCCAAGCCGACTATAGGCACCCCGAGAGGCAAACCTGAGGCTGAGTGGCCTGCGTCTAGCCATGCCGCGCCCGTTCGTCCAAAGCGTGCTGTCTCGGCGCCAGCCGCCCCCGAAGCAAAGGACCCTGTACAACCGACGTGGGCAACGGTCGCCGCAGAGGGCCGACTCAGGTAATGGCCCCGCTGCGCCGCTGCTGCCTCGTGGCCTTGCCTCGCGCGCGGCGGTCATCCCAATCCGCGCGATCGATCACGCGATACCCGATTCCCGAACTCGCGTAGTCGACGCGATCATCGCGGATTCGGTTTTGAAACAGTCGCACCGCCCAACCGGATTCGATTCGAACCGGATTATCTGCGTCGGTACATGCAGCTAGAAGCGCTCCACGCCGCGCTGCGGGAAGCCGGCGGCGCGCCGGCGGGCGCCCGGGCGGCCGCTCACCCGAATCGCCAATGCGCCGTCACCGTAGGGCCGGCTATTTATGTTACTCTCTGCAGTCTCTCCAAAGTTCATCAGTGACTCCACAGACTCCACGCTCACAGGACGTGCCAAGTAAACACACGCCCGGCGAGCTCGCGTGTGCAATGCGTGCATGGAGCAGGCAGCCACGCACGACCAAACGCGCCACACGCGCGCCACCCCGATTCAGCGCTCGCGCTCGCGAGGCGCCGTCTGACCGCCGCGGTCACGTCACACACGCTCCATCATCCGCCACTAAGCCGGTCCTGTAAACTCCGGTTCTCAAGAACCATAAAGTCGTGACTAATTAGTCATGACCTTGGTGTCCATGATCTGCTCGATGCCGCACGCCGACTGGACGATGACGAAGAATTCCTTCTCCTCCTTGAGGAGCTCACGAATTTTCTGGGAGAGCTCCGCGGCGCCCGGCGGTGCCGGCTGCATGATATCGGGAAGCTTGAGATCGGAGCGCGTCTCGCCGCTAGGAGTCAGGATCGTGACGAAGCCGTCATCGTCAGCATCCATGCACTGGAACTCCTCCTTCTTCACGAACGGGACCATGGTCGTGTGCGACGAAGGCACAAGATCCTCCATCTTCTTGCCCGTGAAGATGTCGATGGCGACGAAGTGGCACTTGGCGTGGCCGTGCTTGCCGGTCTTGGAGGTCGAGACGTCAGACACCTTGCACGGATTGCCCTTGATCATGATGTAGCCGCCCTTGCGGATCTGGCCACCCTCCATCGGGTAGGTGTGCGAAGAGCCAGCATCAGTGGACTCGAAAGTCTCCTCTTGTGCCTCGTCGTCACCCATGCTTTTGCACACCTGCAGGCGAGATCGACCGGAGCGCAATCAGAGTTCTTCATTGCAGCAGCAGTGAGCAGCATCGTGAGTGCAGCATTCGCAACCAGACGGCCCGCCAACAGGCTCGGTGTCAGAAGACAGAGCTCGGGGCACAGCCGTAGCAATAAAAAGTGCTCATGCAGCGTCAGGCAGCGGGCTCTCTTCCAGTCGCACACGGCTCGCCGCGCGCAAGGCGGCCGTAGCGAAGACGCGCTCACCCGCGCTCACAGGAGCTGCGCGGCGCAGCTTTTCCCACAGGCTGTTGTCGAGTTTCAAACTCGTCGGAAAGGAAACCATCCTTGGACGCACGGCCGGCGGATGTATCGGTTTCAAACTCTCGTGACGTCTTACACTTACCGCTCCGAAAGCTCCTTACGTTACTGCACTGTACTGCGAGCGTACCGAGTACGCATGTACGCTCAGCGCCTCAGGCTCAGCCTCAGTGGAGACAGTACCAGCCTTTGGGTGCTACAGCTCGGCTGACAGGCCGAACAGGTCACAGCGGGCTCGAACCGATGCAGAAGTTTTCGCTCGTGCACATGGCTCGGGGACGGTGGACCGGGGGCGGACGGACGAGACATCTATTTGGCGTACCTCGTCGTGTAGTTCGCAAACACGCTCTTGAGGACGCTGCTGAGTGCAGCACCGCCGCCGTGGGCCTCGCAAGCTGCTTCGGAGTGCCAGCGCGAGTGCACCACCAAAACCTCGTCTCCCAGGTGAGCAGCATCGTTCTCGCACCGAGGCATACGCACAGTGAACGTCACACCAATGAATCCGCGAAGGCCTTTCAGCTGATCCTTGAAGCTAGTCATGCTGGTCAGTTTTAGGATCTCGGGCAGTGCGCCTCGCTTTATAGGCAGCTCGGTGATGTGATGGAACACCATCACATCGCCTGCACCGGGCGAGCCATCCATCTCATGCAAAGCCTTGCTCAGTCTCACTCTTGAACGATGGCCCTCAGCCACTTTCCCATCGATAAGCTCGCGAAGATGTTGGGCGGCACAGTGTAAGTGGAAAGGAAATCGGTCCTCGTTTGTGATCGCTGCAACGCTGCCTTCGACTGGACCACGCTTGGCCCTACCATTTGGAACTGGCGCGCGATCGAGTGTCAAGAGGAGGTGCTGGAATGCATCAAAGTCGAGCGCCATGCCACGGCGAGTGCTGCGCCGAAGCATCATGGACCGAACCTCCACAGGGTCAATGCCGATCGCCTTCAGTGGGCCTTCAAGTTCATCAAGCGACACATCACCACTGCGATCCACGTCCAGATTGTTGAATTCTCTGCGCAGAGCCTGTCGACGCTCCTCGGTCATGGGCACACGTGGACATTTCGAGCGCGTACGCGCAGCCAACCATTGGTGCCAGTCGCTTTCAAGCGCGAGCTGCCTTGCGTGCCGCAGTCGCTTGGCCTTGGAGAGCGCCTCATGCGTCTGTATGGGGGGCGGCAGCACCCGTGGCGATGCTTTCAGCGAGGGTGGCAAGGAGCTACGCTGCCGGCTTGCTGCGATGGGTATAGGGGGCAGAGAGAGGGTGTTGCGTTGGATGAGCGCGTCAACGCTGAGGCCCATGTTTTGCACAGTGTTCGAAACCACAGCACGGGGTGGCGGCGATGAAGGCGGCGATGATGGATGAGGCGGCGACGGTGAACTTCCCGGGGACGCGGGTTGTCTCCGACACGGAGAACGACCACATGAACTCCAAGTACTCCACACGGGAGACGCGCCTTAGTTTGTGATGTGGAGATTTGTAACTGAACAGCAGTTTGCAAGTACCGGTACGTTGCTACCGGTACTGGCGCACACATAACGCCACGCATAGAATTCTTGGGCTCGACCCTCGCCACGTGAGTCGTACTGATCGTCGTACCGGGTACTTGCCGCCACGCGCCAGCGGCGCGTATTTGACGCCAGGAGAGAGGAGTGCCGAAGCCCGTCCCAACCCCCGTCTCCCGAATCGGAGTGACGAGTGTGTGCGGCCGCAAAACAATTACTGACTGTAGACTGACTGAATGTTGCAACTTACTTACCATCATCTCGGATCATGAGCTGTTGTCGAGACCGGTGCTGAAAATATCCCTCGGAAACCAATGTCCAATGTGTCCCGAGCGTCGCTACCGCGGCCGCGGCGCGCTTGCTGCGCGCGGCCGGACGTGCGTGAGTCTCGACTTTCACATACACGTAACTCATCTGAAAGCAGGCGTCAATTCACTCAGCCTGCACAGGGGTGTGGCATCGAGGTTCCAAGGGTCAGATGGGGTCGGGTTAGAGGAGAGACCGGCAGCCCATGCGGCGCGAGGACACAATAGCGGCCGGCGGCGCACCTGCAGAGCCTCCAGCAGGCGCATCTGCCGACCCGTGAGCGGAGCCTCGATGGGCACCTCGGTGGGCTCATCGCACTTCAGCACATCAAGCTCGAGCGCTGCTCCTGCTGCTGGTGCCTCAGCCTTCTTGGGCTGCTCCTGCTGCTGCTGTTCTGGCGCCGCGGACTCCTCATCGGCGGTGTGCTTCTCCACGAAGATAATGTCATCAGCAGTCGGCTCGGCGAACGCCACATCGCGGTCTCGGTGCGTCCACGCTGTGATCGCCGCGGCCTCGGCATTGGCAGCCGCCAGGACAGCCTCGTGGGCAAGTTGGTGCTGCTCAGCAGCCGCGAGCGCCCGCGTGTGCGACTTGCTGCGTTCGCTCAGGAGAGCGTCCTGCTTCATGCGGGCGAGCCCGCCCTTGGGCTTGCGGTTGGCTTGAGAGAGGTTGATCGGCAACGGCGCGGACGGGGAATTCGACATCGCCATTGAAATTTTTCTGAGGACGCGCTCGGCTTTCCCTCATATCTCGCCGAAACCACTAAGGAACCCAGTCATCGATCACGAGGGCACAGTTTTGTACTGTGCATCCGGCCTCCTACATCTAGTCTAAACGATCAAACACACACTGTGACGCTAAAACCTGTTTGACGAAACACACTGTTATTAAACACACAATGTCAATGATGACTTCAAGAAACGGCAGAATCGAGTCCACACGCACGAAGCAGAAATCACCAATGCCAATGCGGGCCGTCGACCTCGACCACCGCCGCGCTCGTCAAGCTGCCCGACATCCACTGAACCGACGGCGGGGTGGTTTTGTGTTTCGTCCGATAGCCTGCAGGATAGGGGCCGAACGCACCGGCCCAAGGCCGCTCTGGCTTCGGCTGGTTCTTGAGCCAACACTGCACGCCGCAGGCGGAGGGCGAGGCGAACTCAGCACACCCAGGCGTAAGGACGAGCGCAGGCGAGGATTCGAAGCGGCGCGCACCTCTCCATACGAGTGATTCCACACGTCGTTGCTCCAGCACAGGCCGCCGTCTTCCAAGAGCGTCGGGCAAAAGACCCAGATGTTGCACGGAGCGGCCTTGTGGGTACCCTCTTCATTACTGCTCATGTGCGAGGGGCAGCGCTCGACGGTCGTGTTGCCCTGCCAGCGACGCTCGTAATAGGGCTGTCCCACGGAGATCTGATCCACGCACGTTCGTGCATGCGCCGTGCACGCGTCGCAGCACTCCTGTGCGGACGAGACCTTGAAAGTCATACCCCATGTGAAGGCTCCGCCGCCGTAGCCCGCGTGCAGCTTGGCGTTGCAAGAAGCATTTGCAAGCGTGGTCCACGGCACGACATCGACAGGCGCGGCGGGCAGCGAGGTGACGACGGGCGTAGTACTGGTCGAACTGTTCGTCGGCACCGCCGCCGCCGCCACTGCGCGCTCAAGCGACGTCATGGCCTTAGGAGTGGCGGAGGCAGTGGCTGCTTGCACAGGCGCTGCAGCCGGCGCCAATTTGAGCGCCGTCCCACTGTTCGGCGTCGTCGGTGGCAGGCTGCCGAGCAGCTGTCGAACTTGAGCGTCCAAGCTTGCAACCGCCGTCTCCAACTCGTTGAGCCGCGTGCTGCTTGTTGGCACGCGTGCCATAGCGGTAGTGAACGAGGGATCAAGCGCGGGCATCGTACTGCTAGCGAACAGCAGGGCGCCCGCGGCGACGAGCATGAATGGTATTTGCCGCGCGTAGAAGGACATGTGTTCAGGCAAAGCATGATAGAGCGGGGGATGCGTAGTACATTTGTACTTGTAAGCTTTTGGAAGGTTTCAGGATACCGCTTCAAAGGTTTCTGTGAAAAGCATAACCAGGTCCGGCTCTTGCGCACTTCTTCGTCACGCGAGGACCTCCACGTCCGGGGCGATCCAAGATGAGTCTCCCATTCAACAAGAAGCAGGTGGCAAAGATCATCACTGAGGTGGGCGCCGACAATCTCACCGCTAAGGGCGTGCGGGAGCGGCTCGAGCAGAGTCTTGGCATGGAGAGTAACGCACTTAAGCAGTACAAGCAAGATATCTCAACGATGATTGACGAGGTCCTGAAGGTATGTGCACACTCCCAGGAGCCTGTCACTATCCTTCGGCATGTGACCATGCGTGTCGATGCGTGCCGATGCGGCCCAGGATAAGGCAGCAGAGGAGGAGGAGGAGGAGGAGGAGGAGGAGGAGGAGGAGGAGGAAGAGGAGCCTAAGGCCAAGAAGTCGAAGAAGGAGGCAGCGTCCTCGTCGGACAATCCCAACAAAGGGAAGAGCTCGTGCACCACGCGATCGGGCAAGGAGGCGCCAAAGGTGTGCGCACGTGTGCCGCAGCTGCACCTCACACGCATGCACGAGCTTGGTTCCTAACGCAGCGCATGCACGCGTCCTGCACAGAACATCAAGAAGGTACAGGAGACTATGAAGATGTCGATCAAGAAGTTCCTCGAGACCGCGAGCGCACTGGAGATAGACGTCGAGGGCAATACGCTGCGCGGCGAGCCTCGCACTTTCGCAAGCGGCTCGGCAGGCTGGTATCTCGGTGGCAAGATATTGATGAAAATCGGTGACCACGAGATTTGGGCGCAGCTTGGCTGCAACGTAGTGATCCCCGGTTCGAACGCGTGGAAGAAATGAGCACGTGCGCGCGCGCGTAACAGACTGTTATGGTGCAGCATGCCGCGCGGGCATGTGCGTTGCAGGCTCGCCAAGCGGTGCGCTCCTTCGTCGGAGCTCAGCGCACTTTCCACACCATACAGCATACCCGGGGTGGCAGGTGCGTCCGTTTGGAAGTGCATTCCTGGGACCTCGCTCGCGCTTTTTCCGGCGAGCTATTAGCCGGCGTAGAATATAGAAATTGAGTTGATTCGAGAGCGAGGGCTGGGGAAATTGTGAGACACCGTCTACACACCGTCCGGTCCGATCCGCGAAAAGTCAAGTGTGCCCGGCGCGCTCCGCAGCTCCCGCGCGTCGCGGGGCCCGCGGGGGCAACGGTCGCGGAGCCAACACC
>Ga0164294_10005720_pt1 | contig 10675 bp, 1 predicted proteins | sample GEODES005metaG_FD_111479 | JGI IMG/M metagenome (GOLD analysis project Ga0164294, IMG submission 111479) | Oligotrophic lake water microbial communities from Sparkling Lake, Wisconsin, USA - GEODES005 metaG | ecosystem: Environmental > Aquatic > Freshwater > Lake | place: USA: Sparkling Lake...
CGGACTCTGGTTCAGCAAAGCGACCGGAATCTGCTGGATCCAAACCGATGACGGTGCGTTCACGGATGAGACCAACTGCATGTTGCTGGCCGCAGTGCCAGGGACGGTTGGCGATGGCAAGAAAGTGACAGTCACCAACACGATGATGGTCGCTAACGCTCCGGTCACGGCGACGAAAGAAACCTTTATCGGCGCTGCACTGGGCGAAGCCAATCTTCGTCGATTCCTCGTGGCGCCCAAGGGCTCTGAAGTCACCGGAATTACCGAAACCCCTGACGGTAAGACGCTCTTCGTGAACATTCAGCATCCGGGCGAACTGACGCCAAAGTTGGGTACTGGATCGGCGTTTACTTTCCAGAGCCAGTGGCCAGGCGTCGGCCCAGCCTATGGCCCGGCTGGACGCCCCCGGTCGGCGACCATCGTGATCACCAAGGACGACGGTGGTGTGATCGGTATTTAAAGCAACTGCCCACATGAGTTGCTCGTAGTGATCAAGTCCCGGGGCTTTGGCCCCGGGCACGACGGGTAGACTGATACGACGCTAACAAATCTGTACCCGACCGACACTGATGAGCACCGGTCAAACCAGATCCTCTAGTTTGCTAATCCGTAGGTCGTTGGACAACTGGCTGGCCGGCCAGCGATTTCCAATTCTCGCTGGGAATCTACTTCGGCATTGATGTTTTCGATTCGTCTGCAGGACCTTCGATTTTCGAGTAGCTGAAGTCTGCTTTCGCCAGTTCAAATTAGGCCACATCCCTCAGTCAGGCAGAGATGTCCTAATGTCGACGCCAAAACAGCCGATTGAAATCGAACGATACCTTTTTGTGTTCGCGCCCCCTCTCCTGAGCCTCGAGCCGAGTTGGGTGTTCAGCCTCCTTTCTCAGTTAGTTCCTGGGGGCAGCATAATTGTGCTAACTGTGAAAGCCCAACCAAAAGGTCAGCGACAACTTGAACTTCGCCCTTTTTTACGCCAGCGACGCCTATTCGACAGCCGCAAAAATCATGGGCCGCCAGAGCGCTGGTAAAGCACTCTTGAACGGCGTAGCCCGGACTTGGCGGAGGGGCGTTGTTCGCGGCGTGGGGAACAATGCCTCGGCTGCCAGAGAGATGTTGTTGCAGTTGCGGGCTGATGGATTCCAGGGCGAGTTGCAGTGGAGCGAACTTCCTGAGTTCAAGTCCGCCACCGAAGTCGGAAATCTTTTTTACCCTGCCCCACCGGCCAGGGATATCGCCGCAGCTCGGAACCTAACCAACCCCGCAGCCTTTAGTTTGATAGGGGTCACCCACACGCTGTCGTCGACCGGCGCCGCAGACCAAGTTTCCGACTGCATCTTGCCGCCGTTTCAGCCTTGGGATGCACTGATTTGCACCTCGTTGGCCGCTCGAAATTTTGTGGCCAAGCTTCATGAGGAAATACGCGAGTACTGGCGTCTTGGCGTCGGAGCGACTCGGTTTATTGACCTTCAGTTGCCGGTTATTCCCTTGGGCGTCGACGCGCCTGCATTCGCTCTACCAACGGGTTTGGTTGCCGATTCTTCGGGTAATCACCCACTCAATTGCGGTCATGATCATGACAAAAGCCATCCAAGCAAGCCGCTCGCGGTGGGAGGGGATACAGCTGTTCAGATTCGAAGCCACATACGAAGCGCAGCGCGCACTGCCCTCGGCATCTCACCGCAAGCAACGGTATTCCTGTTCGCTGGGCGTCTCTCATTTCACGCCAAAGCGAATCCAGCTGCCTTGTATCAGGCGCTTCAGTCCGTCGCGGTTAAAGCCGGCCCGATTATCTGCATCGAAGCTGGCATTTTCCCAAATTCCGCCATTCAGGAGGGTTTCAAAGCGGCTCAGGGGATGTTGGCCCCCGACGTTTCGTTTTTGTGGGTGGATGGTAATGACGCCTCTTGGTACCGATCTGCTTGGCTGGCGGCCGATGTGTTTATTACCCTGTCCGATAACATTCAGGAAACGTTCGGCTTAACACCGGTCGAGGCGATGGCTGCGGGCTTGCCGGTCATTGTTTCCGACTGGGATGGCTACAAAGACACGGTGCGAGATGGCCTCGACGGATATCGGGTGCCCACCGTAATTCCACCCGGGGGTAGCGGCTCGGACCTTGCCCTTCGCCATGCCTTAGGGCTCGACTCCTACGATTACTTCGTCGGGTGCACCAGTCTGGCGACAGTCGTCGAACCCAATGCGCTGGCCAGTGCTTGCCTGCGTCTGGCGACGGATCCGAACTTAAGGCTTCAAATGGGCGAATCGGGTCGGCGGCGCGCCCTTGAGCATTACGACTGGCCAGTAATTCTGGATCGATACGACGCCTTGGCCAAAAACTTGAACGAAATTCGACGGGAGCATACAGGGCCAGACCTTGCAAGACCCCCACAGCGTTGGGCCCGACGTGCAGACCCATTTCACCGATTTTCACACTACCCGACTGCGGTTTTGCAGGGTCATTGGCGAGTCACGCTTTGCCCCGATTCGCAAGCGCTTCTACCTCGGCTTTTGTCGTTGTCTATGGTGAACTATGGCTCGAAAAGAGACTCGCCCGATGTAGCATTAGCCGAGCGACTGCTTTGGGCTTTGGGCAGCAATGACGAACCGACCGTTAAGGGTGCTTTAGTCGCAGCCGGATGTTCAACACCTGCGGGGATTCGAGCACTGATGTGGCTGTGGAAATTCCACTTGGTCGACGTAAGGCCTGATTAGGCCTGACAGCACCTCCCCGGCAACTGCTTCCAAATCCTTGCATTGCCCTTTAGAGGGTTAGCAGTCCCTCGGGTTACGCGGTTGGTTGCGATGCACAACGTCCGCGCGGGTAATCATCCGTGTTTTACGCTCGATAAAATGCCCCGTTTGCGAGAAGAATCGCTCAGGCTCCGTAGTAAATTGATACACAGTCAATTTCGCGCTCAGAGCCAGTCGTAATTACTGGCAAGCCATCCAAATCATCTTTGTTCCCAACCCATACCGGTCCCCCCAAATGGCAACTACTTTTTTCAAAATCGATCCAGCCGGCACTTATCTGGCCGATTTAGTTGGGGGAAGTAACGGTGCGGGGAAGGACGCTGCGCCTGTGGCATCCAGGGTGTTGCTGAGCGCATTCAGTGCGGCGCCAGGCTCGGTTATCAGCTTGTCGACCTCAGGGAATTATCAAACCCGGACCGGAGCGAATTTTACTGATACATCGACATCACTGGCCGCAGTGTTTGTTAATGCTGCGGGGAAGTTCATCGCCCCTGACGTGTTTTTAGGGTACGACACACTCACCCAGTACAGCGGGAAGGTCTCCTCAATTTCAGAAGACTTTTATGTCCCTATTGATGGGTTAGTGCAAGTCAAAGTACCCGACGGTGCCGTCGAAATATGGTTTTCAGTCAACGATATTTGGTTCAATGACAACGTAGATCCGAATCAAAATTTCGGGGTTAATTTAGGGGTTGTAGCCGCCGACACAAACTTCAGCGGGGCAGATAACGTGTTCGGCACGAAGGGCAATGACAGCCTGATGGGTGGCTCGGGCAATGACTATCTAAACGGTGGCGCGGGTAACGACACGCTCGATGGAGGAGCCGATAACGACACACTCGATGGAGGAGCGGGTAATGATTCCATTATCGGTGGCGTTGGCGATGACAATATCAATGTCAGTGATGATGCGAGCACGGACACGATTGATGGTGGTACCGGGTGGGACAACCTGAATCTGCGCCTCAGTGGAACTGCCGGCAGCAACACCATCTCGCTAGGTGCGAACGCAAACATCAATGGCATTGAGAGTTTCAATATCGATGGGAATGCGTTCACTTCGGCCACGACGGTCGCGGTCACGGTCACGGATGGGGTTTTTAGCCGTGCAGGATCTAATAACGCGAACGTCAATGCCTATGGTACGAACACCTCGTTCGTGATCAATGCAGGCACGGTGAGCGCAGCGAACCGGATCAATCTGAACGGTGGGCAGAACAACGACTTGCTCACGGGCGGGGCTGGCGACGACAACCTGAACGGCAATCAGGGCAATGACACCCTGGCGGGTGGCTCGGGCAATGACTATCTAAACGGTGGCGCGGGCAATGACAGCCTGGCGGGTGGCTCGGGCAATGACTATCTAAACGGTGGCGCGGGCAATGACGTGCTCGATGGCGGAGAAGGTCAGCAGGACACGGCGGGCTACAACCTCGGTCAGATTGCACGCGGCGCACTGAGCCTGAGCTCGATTACTGGCGGTGGCTGGACCGTATCAAACGGCTTGAACGGCGTGACGACCGCGCTGCTCGAGATCAAGCCGAACCTGACCAACGGGGTTCCGAACGGCACTTTGACGGTGTCGGACAAGCGCACGAGCGTAGCGGCTAACAGCGAGTTAGATACGCTGAGCAATATCGAACTGATCGGGCTCGACGTCCAGGACAACGCGGGTAACGGTTATCGCTGGGCCAACCTGTACGTTGGTGGGACTGCGGCGGCACCAACGCTTGAGTTGCGTGATGTAGCGATTATCGGGAATCCGGGTAATGACACCCTGACGGGTACGAGTGGGAACGATCAGTTTCAGGCCTCAACAGGATCTGATTCGATCACAGCGCTCGATGGCAATGACAGCATCAACGTCAGTGATGATGCGAGCACGGACACGATTGATGGCGGCACCGGATATGACACTCTGAATCTGCGCCTCAGTGGAACTGCCGGCAGCAACGCCATCTCGCTGGGTGCGAACGCGAACATCAAGGGTGTTGAGGGTTTCAATATCGATGGGAATACGTTCACTTCGGCCACGACGGTTACGGTCACGGTCAAGGACGGGATTTTCAGCAGCCCCGGATTGACCAATGCGAACGTCAATGCCTATGGGACGAACACCTCGTTCGTGATCAATGCAGGCACGGTGAGCGCGGCCAACCGGATCAATCTGAACGGTGGGCAGAACAACGACTTGCTCACGGGCGGGGCTGGTGCCGACAACCTCAACGGCAACCAGGGCAATGACACCCTGGTGGGTGGCGCAGGTAACGACACTCTCAATGGCGGAACGGGTAACGACAAGCTCAATGGCGAGGCGGGTAACGACACGCTCAATGGCGATGCGGATAACGACACGCTCAACGGCGGAGCGGGTAACGACACGCTCAATGGCGGCGACGGATTTGATGTGGCCGATTACGCCAACTCACCCAAAGCGATCAAGGTCGACCTCAGTAAGAGCATCAGCCAGGTTCAGGACGGTTGGGGCTTTGTTGATACGCTCAGCTCCGTCGAACAAGTTAGCGCGAGTGTTTATGCTGACTCTTTGACTGGCGGGATATCCAATGATTGGTTCGAGGGCCGCGGGGGAGCGGACAGCATCGATGGCGGTGGTGGCACCAACACGGTCTCTTTTTCAAGTGATACCGCTGGCGTAACGGTTAAGCTCGTTGGTTGGGCTGGTACAAGCGGAGTGATCACCGCGGGCTATACCGGATCGGCCAAAGACGGATCGGGTTCGATTGATGTTCTCAAGAACATTCAGGGAGTCATCGGCTCAAACTATGCCGACACGGTCACCGGGGATGCGAGCTCCAACCAGCTTGATGGTGGCTCGGGTAACGATACGCTGGATGGTGGCGCGGGCAATGACACCCTTGTCGGTGCCGCGGGTAACGACACCCTTTTAGGTGGCGCGGGCAATGACAGCCTCTCAGGTGGTGAGGGTAATGACAGCCTAGACGGTGGCGGTGATAACGACACTCTCGATGGCGGCGCGGGTAACGACACCCTGTTAGGTGGCGCGGGCGACGACAGCCTGATGGGTGGTCTGGGAAATGATTCATTCAAACCAGGTGCGGGTAGCGACACCATCGATGGTGGCGAACAAGTGCGTCAGCCCTGGATTCCAAGCACCGCTGGAGACACCGACGTACTTGATTACTGGAGCAGCCCAGGCGGGATCACCGTTAACCTCACTACCCGTACGGTAGTGGTTGCCACTGAAATGGGGATCGATTCCTACAGCGGGATCGAAGAGATTTTGGGCGCTTACGGGGCCGCGGATACCGTCACTGGGCGCACAAGCGAAAGCGCCACCATCGGTGATGGCAGTTCCATGTGGATTAATTTGGCTGGCGGCAACGACATGGTCAATATAAATCCCTATGGCAATCAGCCCTGGGCCTCTGGCGTTACGGTGGGCTATAACTGGTCGCAGACGCCAATCTCGGTGGTCTATATCAGCGGCAACACTGCGACCGTAACCTACTCGGCCAGCGGCAGCCAGTTGGCTGGCACTGACACTCTGATCAATGTCGGGGGCATTGGCGATTCGACCTATGACGACAAGTTCGACTTACGCAATCTAAAGACCAACCAACTTGGCTACATCACCGATCCCAAAAATGGGGTGAGTAACAACACAGTGGTCATGCGCCTCGGGGGCAACGACACGATCCTGGGCAATGGTCAAACCGAGTTGTACTTTGGTACTGTCAACGGCTCAACCAACGGGTTGGGCTTGAAAATTGACCTGAAGCTGGGCACTGCCGACGCATCGAATCTACGAAACAACGGCACAGTTGCGCTGGGTACCGAAACCTTCAGTGGTGTGCGCGCGGTCACCGGGACCTACCTCAATGACACCCTTCTTGGCGGGGTGAATGACGACCTGGAGATCTTCGGGGGCGGAGGCGGCAATGATTTCATCGACGGCCGTACGGGCTACGATCGCGCGAGTTACAGAACATCAACTGACGCAGTCACCGTCAATTTAGCTGGTGGGACAGCGATCTCAGCATCGCAGGGCACAGATACGCTGCGCAGCATTGAAGAGATTCGCGGCTCGATGTTTGACGATGTGCTTGATGCCCGTGGATTTACCGGTGGGACGACGAGCACCACGGCCAACGTGGGGAGTTTTTGGTACGGTTTGAATCGCTTCTTACCCGAAGGCGGCAACGACATCATCTATGGCAATGGTGCGACGGGGATCAGCTATGAGTTTGGTATGGTGGGCGTCAAAGTTGATCTTCAGAATGGGGTTGCGGATGCGCGCGTACCGGCAGACAAGTTAACGGACGGCTATCAGACGGTTGGGCGCGATACCTTCAGTCGTGTGTATGAAGTGCGCGGTACGGCGCTCGATGATGAACTCATTGGAGGGGGCGCCGGACGCATCGGGCTCGGAACAGCGGTTGAAGTCTTCCGTGGTAACGCAGGTAACGACACCATTGATGGGGCCAATGGGTTTGATGTGGCCGATTACGCCAACTCGCCCGGGCCCATCATCGTCAATCTAGCCACCGGTCAGGTCCAGGATGGCTGGGGCTTTGTCGATACGCTCAAGAACGTCGACCAGATCAGTGCAAGCTTTTACGCGGATACCCTGCTTGGCGGGGTGTCCGATGATTGGTTTACAGGTGGTGGCGGAGCGGACACGATCGATGGCGGTGTAGGCTACAACACGGTTTCGTATAACTCCGATACGGCTGGCGTAACGGTCAAACTCAGTGGCTGGGTTGGCGCAACTGGTGGACCACCGAGCGGCTACACAGGATCGGCCTTGGACGGCACTGGTGCGATTGATGTTTTCAAGAACATCCGAGCGGTCATCGGTTCGAACTACGCCGACATGATCATCGGAGATGATGACGATAACAGGCTCGATGGTCGGGGTGGGGAGGACACGATCGATGGTGGAGCGGGCAATGACTTGGTGAGCTATAACCAGGCCATGCAGGGGGTTCGGGTGGACCTGTCCGCGGGCACGGCGCTCGATGACGGTCAAGGAATTGGCGACGCGCCGCAGACCGAGGCGGTCGAGTTCGATACGCTAATCAGCATCGAAAACGTGTTGGGGGGCTGGGGCAACGATTCGATCATCGGTAGCGCCGAGGCTAATTTGCTTCAGGGCGGCGCCGGTGACGACACACTAAAAGGCGGCGCGGGTGACGACACGCTGGAAGGCGGTGCGGGTAATGACACCCTCGTTGGTGGCGATGGCACTGATTCGATTCGTTTGTCTGGCACGGCAAATCAGTACTTCTGGTCCTACGATCCGACTACTGGCGTGGGTAGCATCACAGACACCACGGCCGGCCGTGACGGCGTCGATGTGCTGCGCAGCGTTGAGCAACTCATCTTCTCTGACCAAAAAATTCTGAGCCTTAACCCGACCTTACCTGGGTCAATTGTTCAGGCACTGGCCGGTGCTGTCCTAGGGTTTGATTCCTCAGGGACGACCGCTTACGCGAACGACACGAACAACTACGCTGGTTCGGTCGTCTCTGTCGACAGTCTCAGTAATACTTTTACGGTTGAGTTCAATCCATCCGCCCTTTTGGCCAATCCCGCGTTCAAAGCGGGTTCAACAGCCGGCAGTTTCCATAGCTATGCCTATACCGGGCAAAAAATCACGGCCATATTTGTCCAGCCGACCACAGGCACCCTATACAGCGTTGGCAATTCGCTCAACATATTGGACGCCGCTGGCAGCGGCCTGCTGTCCAAGAGTTGGGTGGATTCCGTCTTGGCCGGAAGTAGCGCTGCACCCTCCAATGCGGCCCAATTTGACATTGCGCGATTGTCCTTCCAGGGAGGTGTATCAGTCCCTGCGGTCTATGTGATCAACAATGCCGCATATATCCCAGGCATTAACAACTCCATTACCGGGAGCACGGTTGCGGACACGATTTCAGGCGGCGCGGGTAACGACACGCTCGTTGGTGGTGAAGGTAACGACACTCTTGAAGGCGGTGCGGGTAATGACAGCTTGGTAGGCGGTCTGGGCAACGATGTATTTAAACCGGGTGCGGGTAGCGACACCATTGCAGGTGGCCAGCAGTCTCGCCAGCCGTGGATTCCCAATAGGGATAACGATAACGATTCGCTTGAGTATTTGGGCAGTCTGGGCGGCATCACGGTTGACCTGACTGCCCGCACGGTCGTTGTTGCTAACGAAACGGGTGTCGATTTCTACAGCGGGATCGAACAAATTAATGGCGTCGCCAACGTCAAGGATACGGTTACAGGTCGCACAAGCGAAAGCGCCAGTAACGGCGATGGCAATTCGATTTATCTCCTCTTGAGGGGCGGCAGCGATGTCGTCGACATGACCCCCTATGGCAATCAACCCTGGGCTAACGGGGCTCAGATTGGATATTTCTGGTCGCTAACGCCGATCTCGGTAGTCTTTACCAGCGGCAATACCGCGAGCGTGACGTATTCGGCCAGCGGCACTCAGCTAGCCGGTACCGACACCTTGACCAACGTCGGAATCATTGGCGATACGAACTATGACGACACGTTCGATTTGCGAAAGCTCACGACCAATCAACTCGGGTACATCACAGACCCCAAAAATGGAGTGAGCAACAACACGATTTTGATGGCCAAGGGAGGCAGCGACACGATTTTGGGCAATGGCCAAACCGATCTGAACTTTAACTCGGTCAGTGGCTCAACCAACGGTTTGGGCTTGAAGATTGATTTGAAGCAGGGCACTGCCGACGCGTCGAACTTGAAGAACGGCAGTATTGCCCTGGGCACGGTTACCTTCAGTGGCGTGCGTTCGGTGTCTGCGACCTCTTTCAATGACACCCTGCTTGGCGGGGTGAACGACGACCTTGAGAATTTCCGCGGCGAAGGCGGCAATGACTTTATCGATGGCCGAACGGGTTATGACCGGGCGGACTACCGTTTCTCGACCGATGGGGTCACGGTCAATTTGGCAGCAGGAACCGCGAGTTCAGCATCGCAGGGCACAGACACGCTGCGTAGCATTGAAGAGATCCGCGGCACGATGTTTGAGGACGTGCTCGATGCCCGTGGTTTTACTGGTGGGAGCACGAGCACGACAGCCAACGTGGGGAGTTTTTGGTACGGTTTGAATCGCTTCTCACCCGAAGGCGGTAACGACATCATCTACGGCAATGGTGCGACTGGGATCAGCTATGAGTTCGCCGTGGTGGGCGTCAAGGTTGATCTGAACGCTGGCGTCGCGGATGCGCGCTTCGAGGAAGACAAGAAAACGGACGGCTATAAGACGGTTGGGCGCGATACCTTCACTGGTGTGTATGAAGTGCGTGGATCGGCACTCGATGATGAACTCATCGGAGGGGGCGCCGGGCGCATCACGACCCCAGCAGCACTTGAAGGCTTCCGTGGTAACGCGGGTAACGACACCATTGATGGGGGCGGCGGGTTTGACGTGGCCGATTACGCCAACTCACCCAACCCGATCAAGGTTGATCTCACGCTCAGTAGCGGCCAGGTCCAGGACGGTTGGGGGTTTGTCGATACGCTCAAGAACGTCGAACAGATCAATGCCAGTTTTTATGCGGATACATTGCTTGGCGGTGCGTCTGATGATTGGTTCACAGGTGGCGGCGGAGCGGACACAATCGATGGCGGTGGCGGCTCCAACAGGGTTTCCTACACCACCGATACGGCTGGCGTCACAGTCAATTTAGGGGGCTGGGTTGGCGCGACTGGTTCGCTACCGAGTGGCTACACGGGGTCGGGCTTAGACGGCTCGGGCGCGATTGATGTTTTCAAGAACATTCAAGCGGTCATCGGTTCGAATTACGCGGACAAGATCACGGGGGATGCCAACGACAACCGGCTCGATGGCAGGGGTGGGAACGACACCATTGATGGTGGAGCGGGTAATGACTGGGCGCGCTATAACGAGGCCATGCAA
>Ga0164294_10005721_pt1 | contig 10675 bp, 8 predicted proteins | sample GEODES005metaG_FD_111479 | JGI IMG/M metagenome (GOLD analysis project Ga0164294, IMG submission 111479) | Oligotrophic lake water microbial communities from Sparkling Lake, Wisconsin, USA - GEODES005 metaG | ecosystem: Environmental > Aquatic > Freshwater > Lake | place: USA: Sparkling Lake...
CAACCACTGTTCCGAAAAATTGAAGGAACAGTGAAAGTGGCTGAGCTCGGAACAGCAGATGGGAACTCTAATAGGCTTCCCAGAACAGCTACTTTTCAATTTTTTTGACTGTTCTTAAACTGTACTGGGAAATCTTACTTACAAGCGGACCCAGGTTTGAGTGTCTGACATCCACTGAATGTATTCTACGTATGTAACATGCAATAAATTTTCAACAGTTGATCGTGCGATTAAATATACCACTTCCCATGTTCAATCATCTTTCGCCGTTTTTCATGACTAATTACCCAATTAAAATGTATAATAAATGGAGTTAATGTCTTATAAAATTTATAATAATAAAACCCAGTAGGAAAAAGATTTAAGGGAAGGCTCTTGTATTTTAATGCAGGCTTAATAAATCGATTAAAAAAAACTTGGTCGTTGCCGTGCATGGATGTGTACACAGACCCCTGTTTAACTGGATCAAACATCGAAAGAGTTAACGGAGATGAACGAATAAACATAAATCCAGTACACAAATTACGTTGTTCCGCATCTGTTGTTCCATCGTTCTGTATGAGTAAATCGTTGTCCGCAATATTTGTTTTAAGATATTCTATAACACCGGCTCGTTCATACACTATATCACCGTCGGTAAATAATACAAAATCATGCGTCTTTAGTGCTGCATGAATGATTACAAATTTTTGAAAAACAGCATCAATGAACGTTTTACTATCAAATGTGTGAAATCCGCCAAGGCGTTCAATATCAAGTAATTTTGATGGAATTGAATGCGATTCGAGAATTGCAACACCATCCTTCCCTAAACAAAATACCTGAAGAGGTATTTCTTCTTTTGATTGTTCGAGCGACTTCAAACAGTTACGGGTATAATCAACATATCCTCCGCTTGTTAATGTGATAAACGCGACGCTCATATTGTAAACAGCTATTAATATGCATGATTATTAACGCACATTAAAATCTGACCACGTGTAAATTAACCAAAGTTCAACACAATCGGGGGTGAAAACTCGGACCGCCGTTTAAACACACCATCGCCATCATAATCCCCAAAGTTTATCCGCTCCCGTCCAGGATTCCTCTCTTCCGACACATGTTCGTGCACGATTTGTAGTTGACGACACGGATTAAACACCGTAAATCCGAGCTTCTTCATTTCATACAACAACACATTCTCGCTCCCCCAAACATTCTGTGGAAACCGAATATGTTTCAATATGGATGTGTCAATTGGGGACGCGAATATGAAGGTGTCATGACTTCCGCGGTATGTGTCAATTAAGGGCGACGTCATATCGCTCTCATACCGTGTTAAAGCAAACATTTGTTTTGGCGTGACGCGAATCATTTCTACCAGCCGCATATCACTAAAGGCTTTCAGCCAAATGTCTGCATTTGAAATTGCGCAAACTGTTCCTGCAGGAAGACTATTAGCAAATGCAAACATATCTGCATACAGGGGCTGAGGACCCACGCGTACAACAGAAATCTTGGCGGATTTGAATCGCGTTTGCAGCCAAGTTTGCGCTGCTTCATTGTCCACAAATAAATGAATCTTACGGATTGCCTTATTCGCGATATTTAACACGAGAGCCTTTTCAAGTTCAGCTGTCCTGTGCGAAGACGACTGATAAAACGATGTTATCCACTCCATTGTGCCTACACTGTATGCCGTATAAGCTTTAAAACCGAACAGGGTTTGATGAGCATTGACGAGTTTAAACCAAATGTTTGTCTTAACAACACCGAAACATGTTCAAATGCAGCACATTTCAATTAAAACAACGCATTTGCTATGTTCATACACCAAATTCAACTCATTGTTCCCGCTCCGCCTCATCAGTCTTCCAGCAGTTAGACTGAACACATTGGACGGCGGAGCGGGATCCATGAAATTCAACAATACGTATTTGCAAACATTAGAAAATTAAACAACCTAATGTTTGAAATACTGTGACGGGAAAAACTACCAGTAACACGAACCTTCCACTGCCTGAAAATTCTTCGGCTTTTCCGCATCGCTGGGTCGTGTCCAAAATTCATTGCGATAGAGTGTCAAAATATCCGGGTGTTCACGCACCCACCTCTCCCCCAATATGCCGAAATACATTTGAAGAACACCGCCTACGTAAATCGCCGACTTCCCGTTTTTCTCGTAAATGTGATTGCAAACGAGATTTCCGTATCCACCACACGAAACCAACGCTACATCGTATGTATCCACGAGAGAATCCAACAATAGACAAAACATGGCGAGTTCTTCGTCAAACTCGCCACTGAGTTCATCACCCTGTGTCTGCGGCGGTTTAACAATCGTAAACGTGCACTCCGGAAACAAATCAACTCCATAAATGCTCGACAAATGTGGGAGCTGTGCGCGAATGCTGTCTTCAAACGGAGAAATGATGAGCAACCGTTTGCCTCGAAGAGCATGTGTCCATGGCACATTGGTTGTTGCTGCGTCGGCACGCAGTGCGCCAACATACTGAAAAATATCTAACGCGCCCGTCCAAAAAAATTGTTGGCGACGGTACCACTTCCGAACTAAATCATACGACGTAGCAATGTGTGGATAATAATGCCCCCACAATTCCCATCCACCAATTAGCTCTGCATTGTCCAGTGCACGACAATACATGTCCGAATAACGCATAATGGATTCCAACGATGTTAACCGAATGCCCGCATTGTTTTTCATGGCCGCTACGGTTTTGTTGAAATACTCCGCAATGTTCGGCTGAATGTGACCTCCGTTTTCCTTAATGTAACGTCCAAAAATCGCAAAATTATTCTCGATGCCGGCAATGCGCGGAACAATGAATGGTTCGCGCAGTTTTTTGGCAATATAATTGCCAAGTAATATGTTGTCATCAAACCGTATCTCACTAAAATTTTTCGTGCGCGGCGCAAGCTGTGCCAAATCTATCCGCGGTAGCGATACGATCTTTTCAATAGGGTATCCATACGGAACCAAAAGCGTGTAGGGAGGTGGAACTCGTGCACCGTATGACCTCGCAGGGTTGCTGTGCACATGATACGTGCGTATGGCGCCAGGGTCGTTGATGACATCGTATCCAAGAATCGTCAGCAGGTATGCGAACTTGTTGTCGCATCCCGGACGACCGAATTCGAAATTAAACACGGGGTTTGCAACGGGCAAATGTGACCTGTGAAAAATCCACGTGTCTTGACTATCGTTTCTCGGTCCGAAGATTTTGTTTTTAATCAACGGGACTTTGGGGTCAAATTCGTATCGCAGAAGCGCCATTGCAGAACGGCTATCACGCAAACCAGATGCGGTCTGAAGACGTTGAATGGTATTATCCAAAAAGATGTCGCTGTTGAGAAACACGATGAATCCGGTAAGTGTTTCCGCGTACGTCAGCACATCCTGAAATGTCATACGGTGTCCAATCACTGTTTGGCTCAGTTTTGCGTTTGAGATTGCCAACTCCGCGTCTGTATACACGCGCTCATTCAACAGATGAACCTGCGTAACCAACGGATTGTTCACATTTTGAGCGAGTGCGAACTGGAGTTCAGTAACGCGCGCTTTGTCTGCTGGCATGAAAAATTGGGTTATGACATGAATGGGCCCTTTTGCGTGCCCTTGTGCGTGCCCTTGTGCGAGCTTTTTGGAAAATGACAGGGTGATCATGCTAATGGTGTGTTGCAACGGGTGTTTAAACCAGGGGTTTTTGGCTCAAAATTACCGTCAACCCTGCATTTGAAATCAAAGAGCTTCTTGCGGAATCAAAGAGCTTCTTGAAGAAAACGTTGCAATTTACGTCTGTTTGGTTGCATTTTGCTGCACTTGAATTTGCATCACTTGATTTTGTATGTCATGCGATTGTCTAAAACACCTTTCGCTGAACATGCTTAACCGAAACAGTGAACACGCTACGTTTAAAATTGTCAAACCCCAAAAATGATAGCATATTAAACCCCGTAATAAAGCCACAACATGTTGTCAATTCCGTTTTCAATGAAAAGTCCTTTCTGGGATGATGTGCATCCTGGAATGTTGGCACGAGTCAAGCATCGCGTGATCCTGGTACGTCATGGAGAAAGTGCGTCCAATCGAGAATTAACTTCAACCGGCGAAACATCCGAAGTTGCCATTGATAGTCCATTGACGGATGTTGGACGTCAACAAGCGAATGACTTAGCCGCGAAATTTGCAAGCTTGGGTATTGGTTGCATCGACGCAATTGAATGTTCTCCTCTGGATCGTGCATGGGCTACTGCGCTTCCAACGATAGCATTAAAGGATTGCAATGCACCCATTCTTGTGGATTACAATCTGCGAGAGAAATACACGAAAGACCCGTATTGGTGTACATTTGGGGCATTTGGAGAGCGCACAGACGTAAATAAACGAATCGAAATTGCGAACTTTGATAAAGACACGTTTGAGGAAGACGAGTGTTCATGCTTTCACTGGAAGCGATTGCCGGATGTAGATTTCGCATCGCGCGTTGAATCCTTAATAACTCGCTGGGCTGCCGTAGATTCTCGAACCCAAACACTCGTGTTTACACATTCGCAGGTTATTTCACAAATCCTTGCAGGCAAAAGTGATCGACTCTTTCACCTTACAAATGGGTCGATTACGGTAATCGATTTCGATGAAGCTGGACATATGAATGTGCAAGTTGTGGGAATGCACATTCAAACACCAACAGGAATGCATACAGCATTTTAAATTCGTCAATGCTCTTCACAATGCTCTTCGCCAATGCTCAGTTTTAAACCCCACTAATGGCGTCTCTGCACCCGTGTTTACGCGCTAAATGAAGTGTTAATTTTGTATTTGCGACAACACCCCGTTCAATAGGCAATTCAAGAAGCATACGGAAAATGGCAACGTGGTTATGCAAACATGCAGTTTTAAGCACCTCATTGTTGTTTATGGCTGGATCGCTCTCCAATGGTAAATCAAGTAACAAACGGACAATTTTCGTATGTTCAAACACGTTTGCGACTCGAAGCGCGTAATTGTTTTGTGCCGCAGGATTCACGCCTCTTTCCGACGGCAGCTCAAGGAGCATACGAACGATTTCCGTGCGATTGTGATAACATGCATCCCGAAGCGCCTTATTGCCATTTGCCGTAGGATCAACACATCTGTCCAACGGCAGCTCAAGGAGCAGACGAACAATTTCCGTGTATCCGTCTCGACTCGCACGTCGAAGTATCACATTGGTCCAAATCGCCGGATCCACTCCTCGGTCCAGCGGCAAATCAAGGAGCAATCGAACAATTTCCGTGTACCCATTCAGACCCGCATTTCGAAGTGCTTCATTGTATTTTGCAGCCACTCCTCTCTCCAGCGGCAGCTCAAGGAGCAGACGAACAATTTCCGTGTGCATGCATCCCGAAGCGCTTCATTGTCTTTAGCATCCACGCATCGGTCTGGCGGTAGCTCAAGGAGCATACGAACAAGGTCCGTGTGTCCGTGACGACATGCGGTTTGAAGCGCACTTTTAAAGCATCCAGCGTTTTCACACATTAGCCATATCAGACTCGCGTCGTCACCCAAATATGCAATTGTCCGTAAGATTTTGAGATGAAATGGCACACCTTCCATATGCTTCAAACAACTGTAAAAGCTACGTCAACTTTTACCAGCGCTCAAAGATTAACACTAAAATAATTGCAAAAAATTTGCTAAAAATCACATCAAGCGTTTCGCTCCCACCATGTATTCGCTCGAACTTCTCGCAGCTTTCACCAGCTGGTCATCAAACAAAATGCGCGCATCCCCCTTCAGCCCGTTTCTCAGTCGCTCGTAAATGTCTTCCAGCGTCATCGATGAATAATCCATTCCACTACGGTCGATCTTCGACAAATACATTCTGAAAAACTGGAGTATTTTGTTATAACGGTCTGCATATTTCCGTTTCTTCTCATCAAATCGCACCGGATTCCCACCCGCGCACGTGTCAATGCGTGCTTGCGTTCCATTGCAAATCTCATTCAATTTAATGGATTCATACATCAACCACAGACTTGAGCCGTATCGAACCCCATTCACCGTTGCCACACCAAACTCACGAATTCCCGCATACGTTGTAAAACTTCCAAACGTCGAAAAATGCGTATCATACGTTAAATCCATCAAACCAAACGCTTCATCACCACTGCGTATGTACAACGAGCTAAACCACCCCATTCCAAGTTGCGATCCGTTTGTAAACAGAATGCTCGGCCGTTTGCTGATAATGTCATTCAATTTCACATAAAACTTTGAAAATCGCGCATATGCCGTTTTAACATCCGCGGGCATCGTCGAAATAAAATCGTCCGTGAACAGTTTAATCATGCGGTCAAACGTCTTCCACGTCATTTTAACCCGCAATTGCGCTTTGTACGACTCCAAAGACCCGAGTTTTCCAACGGTCGGTATCGTGGGCTGTGTTGTCGTAAGCCATGCATCGAACCACTCGGACATTTGATGAGGATTCTGCGTAAATCGCTTGTTGAAATAGCGATCGCATTCCGCCAACAAATTTTTGAATTTGCGCAGATTCGGATGAGCGGACGCAAACACGTCCCACGATGCTTTAATTTCGCGGGAACGCATGCCAAATTTGGACGCAAATACATGCAAACGGGAATTCACGCACTGATTCAGCAAAAGTTCAGCAATAGACAACCAAACGTAATTTGTCATGGTTGAATTCCACTGAGTCGTTTCGAGTTCTCGGAACCGTTTCGAGCCAGCAAAGACCATGGTCGACTCCACCAGCGCAATTTCATCGCCGTTCACGGGATTGTCTGGAACATTCGTGATCAGCTTAACATCCACATCTTTCGTTTGCCTACGGAATTCGCCCCATGTGTAAATACCAAACAATGCTCCGCCTGAAATGATGGGCGAGAATCCTGTATTAAAGTTTTCTTCGTTTGAAATGATTTCGAGTCCGCGCACGAGTCCTTTAATCGTTGTCGACAACACCGTGTATGCGTATAAATTTGTTTTCAATTTACCGTCCGCATCATAAAACGGATTTTCACTTGGAATGTGCGCCAAAAGGTGTTCATCGATTTCCAGGAGACCCGCGAGCACTTTGCCGGCTTCCCACAAAAGAGATGGCATTTTCGAAACGGCAGTGCGTATGAATTTCAAGGCTGCAACCTGATACAGGTCGTCACCGCTCGATGTTTCGGCCGCAGCATCATAAATACGGTGCAAAGCTTCCATGATTGTACTATGAATGTGATTATATGTGCGCGTGAACAGGTAAATCCGCATGATCGCTGCGTCGTTCTTGACGACAAAGAACCCTGGTGTTGCGGAATTCGCACAAAAGGAAATTGCACTTGTTTCGTGTCCGTGGTAATATGGATGCGAATGTTTGAAAACAACACCGGTGCGCAAAAACACTTCCTCGGGAAACAATTCATCGCTGCTCAGGAAATTCTCCTTGTTCAAAAATCCTGCATGCAACGGGGGGGCATGAATGCCGTCAAATGTATTCATGAAATCGCGAAGTGTCTCGATTTCAAACAATGCTGTAAAAACGTTATAATCGGTCGACGTTACGGACATTCGATTAAATTCATCTTTCCCTGTTTCCGGATATGCCTCGAGTATGTCGATGTGGTCTGCGTCATGTTCAAATAAAACAGCGGCCCATGCGCGATAATGTGCGCGATAATCGCTTGCCAAACGCTCTCCGGGGTGCAACAATTCAAACAGCTTATCCAATCGATAACCAAACACCGTCAAAAAATCTCGAATGATTATGCTATCGCGTAAATGGGACGCTGTGGTGCCGCGTGTTCGCAGCATAACAAACACATCAAATAAAAATCGCATGCTAACATCTGAGATTTGAAACAGCGTCAAATCCCGTGTTGCCGTGTATGTATTTAAGGACAACCCGTCTTGTGCGTATGTTGCGGCAACTTGCCAAGATGAAAAGAAAGAAACTTTAGCGACGGCACCGGTTGCTTTGGTTGCTTTGGTTGCTTTGGTTGCCTTGGTTGCTTTAGCAGTTTTGCGTGTTGTTTTACGAGTTGTTTTGCCTCCAATAACACGTCCAGTTCTGTACAATTCCTCTCCGGCTCGAATAACACTTGTAGCACATGTGTGCGAGATTTCAGATAAATGAACATCCAAATTGCGGGTAACATGCGGTATTGTTTTTGATTGCAATAACACACGGAGCGTCTCCATTCTATTCTTGGTTTACGTTTTCAAAATCGCATTAGCCATGACCACTTCTTCTTTTAAGTCATTCATTTCTGTTGGATTACGCGCATATTTTTTAGTGTGTTTTTTCGCGATTGGAAACAATGTGCCAGCAGATTCATCAAGCGAATCCGCCATGCTCGCGATAAATTTGCCGTTGGGGTACACGAATGCCGAAAACGGATATTTGGAGTGAATGTCGACCGGTGCCATGCCTTCGCGTTTTAAGTGTTTGAACGATGCAGTTGGCACCTGACGTGCAAACGTCAAATCTGCAGTCCGAATCAGTCCGTATGCTTCGTCGAATGCGTCCGACAGCGCTCGCACATCTGCAAGCGATTTTTTAACAAAAGGTGAACTGCATCCAACAAACACGAAAATACCGGCATCAATGCCGCATTTTGTGTATACGGTGCGAATAATGTCTTCCAAAAACATATCGCCGGCGGAAATATCAATGAGATTTGTATCCATGTCGTCTAAATCAAATACACCCATATTGGGGTCTGTCTCCTCCACAAACGAACACACGAAATTGGGATATATTGCGTCTGTTGCCCGCATAAATCCTGAAATTGAACGCGAATAATTAAATATTGTTCGTTTAAGTTTCGGGATGTCCTCTTTATCGTCAATAAGCAGCATACGGCGAATTAACTGCATTTTGTAAAAATCGCTATAAATTTGTTTGGCATCATACACCGGCGCACACACTTCTCCACCATCGCTAACGTTCAACAAAAATGTACCGTTTGGAATACGAAATGTTGGCAACCCATCTCCTGTGCGACCGGGTACCTCGCATGTTGTATACGATGCACAAATGGCGGAATGGCAATTAATCATAAACATAGGCAGATCAAGGATTTTTTCAACATGATGCCTCCAGCCGGGAGGTGGGAAACTGTTGCGTGAAACAGTGACTGTGCTGGGATCTATCCATCGAGCACCGTTCCTTGGACCCCTTGAACGGCTTGTGCGTCGTCGCGTTCGTTTGGGTGTTCGATTTCGACGGGTTCTGTTCATCTCTACATGCATACAGTTAAAACTGCAATGTAGCGATAAAGGCAATTGTTGGCATTTAAGATGTCTTTCCCAGCGAAAATTGTGCCAATGCTTTAAATGCCAAATGTTCTGGCCTCGGAAATTTAGCGAATCAAACGAACAATTTCCATGTGGTGCAGCTAAACCGTTTTCTTTCCGTGTGACCATGTGCGCTTTGAAGTGCATCATTGTACTGCAGGATCCACTCCTAAATCAAGGAGCAAACGGTAAATTTCCGTGTACGCCTTTCGTAACGTCCAACCGTCAACCGCCGCCAAATCCACTCCTCTTTCTGGCGGCAAATCAAGGAGCAAACGGACAATTTCAGTCCACCCGTGTGCGCATGCACCCCTGAGCGCACAATTGTTTCCTGCAGCCGGATCCACGCCTCTTTCCAACGGCAAATCAAGAAGCAAGCGGACAATTTCCGTGCGACCATTGAGACATGCAGACTGAAGCGCTTTATTGTTGATGGCTGCAGGATTCACACCACGGTCTAACGGAAGTTCAAGAAGCAAACGGACAATTTCCGTATGTCCAGAACCACTCGCAAACCGAAGCGCTTGATTGTTGATGGCTGCTGGATTCACTCCTCTTTCCAGCGGCAAATCAAGAAGCAACCGAACAATTTCCGTGCGACCATAGGCACATGCGAGCCTTAGACTGTCTGTTGCGGCTGGATCAACACCTCGTTTCAATGGCAAATCGAGGAGCATACGCATAATTTTCGTTTGCCCCCTGGTGCATGCATCTCGAAATGCATAATTGTCGCTTGCTGCAGGATCAACGCCTCTTTCCAACGGTAAATCAAGGATCAAACGGACGATTTCCGCGCGATTGTGATAACATGCGGTTAGAAATACGCTGGCATCGGCTACAGAAACACCTCTTTCTGGTTCAAGGAACATACGCATAATGTCCGTGTGTCCGTGTGCGCATGCAAGTCGGAGCAATTTGACGCCAATGTCTGAACATCTTTCTGACGCGAGGAGCATGCGAACAATGTCCGTTTGTCCGGTGATAACAGCACATTGAAGAAGCGCATCATTCACGATCGCGCCATTTTCAAGTATCAGCCACACCAAATGAACGTCGCCTTTGGTAATTGCATCTTCGAGCGAAATTGTCTTCAAACTTTGCGCAATCGTCCGTAAGACGTCGAGTGAAAATAGAGGGCCAATATGTGTAAGAACTTCCTCGAGGTCCATGTCTCCATGATGGTTCAAAAATAGGTGGGCTCAAATTTATCGGTCGGTGTTCCTTTTTGGGCTCCAAATTGGCGCACGTAGGAAGACCGATTAGGAAGACCGATGTCTTTAGCGCACACTTTTTAATGTTTATGCGTTATTCTGCATGTTTTGAAAGCATTTTATGCATTTATGTGACAAAATGTCTAAAATGTTTTAGCCTAAAACATCATAG
>Ga0164294_10005723_pt1 | contig 10671 bp, 10 predicted proteins | sample GEODES005metaG_FD_111479 | JGI IMG/M metagenome (GOLD analysis project Ga0164294, IMG submission 111479) | Oligotrophic lake water microbial communities from Sparkling Lake, Wisconsin, USA - GEODES005 metaG | ecosystem: Environmental > Aquatic > Freshwater > Lake | place: USA: Sparkling Lake...
CACGGCGGCCATGCGGGAGGAACTGGTGCGGGTGCTGGATTACCCGCAGGTGCGCAAACGCATGGCGTTTTACGAACGCAGCGCGGTAGAGGTGTTGGCGCAGTTTGACCGGCTATCCCACCCTACGGACATCGCGCCCAAAGCCAGCGTAACCTGCAAAGACCCGGACGACCAGAAGTTCATTGACCTGGCGGTGGCACACGGCGCAGCGCTGTTGAGCAAGGACCGGGCTGTCCTGTGCATGGACAAGCGCATGCGGGCGCTGGGTGTGCCGTATGTGGGTACTGCGTGGCGCGGGTGAGTGCGATTGCCAGCAAGCCGGCGTGTAGCACTGGCATTGCGGTAAACAAGTTTGTGGGCAATGCAAGTCGCCCGGGCGCTGGCTTGTAAATTTTGTAATTACCAGGTACCCATTGTGGGTAGGGCGCTTGGGCTGATGGCATACATATTGCAGTTGCTCATCATGGCAATTTTTATGCGCGCTCTTTTTGATGGGTGGAAACCCTTTCACTCACTGCTTTTTCGTTTTTTACTGCCCTTGCTGATGACGTGGGCGGCCGTGCCCGTGGCCGCTCAAGAAGCCCTGCCAACGGTGCGGGTGGGCGTACTCAAGTTTGGAACCGTGAACTGGGAGCTCGACGTCATTGAAGCCCGCAAGCTGACGAAAAAATACGGGTTCAACCTGAAGGTGGTTGCGCTGGCCTCGGGAGACGCGTCGACCGTTGCCTTGCAAGGTGGCGCTGTTGACGTGATCGTCTCCGATTGGATCTGGGTGAGTCGCCAACGTGCCGAGGGTAATCCCTACACTTTTGTTCCGTACTCCAACGCAGTGGGCTCCCTCATGGTCAAACCCGAGAGCGGTATTCGCACGGTTGCAGACCTGAAGGGCCGCAGCGTCGGCATTTCGGGTGGTCCCCATGACAAGATTTGGCTTTTGTTGCGCGCCTACGCTAGCAAAAAATTCAATCTGGACCTGGCCAGTGCCGCGCGCCCGGTGTTTGCCGCGCCACCGCTGCTCAACGAATTAGCTGCCAGCGGGCAGGTGGACGCGGCGCTCAATATCTGGCACTACGACGCCCGTCTGGAGGCGCGAGGCATGCAAGCTCTGATCCGCTTGCCCGAAATTCTGGCGGGCCTTGGCATTGACAAGCCCATTCCCATGATCGGCTGGGTGTTCCGCGAAGACTGGGCCGCCCGCAACCCGGCGGTACTTGGGCGCTTTTTTGCGGCCTCCATGGAGGCCAAATCCCTCATGGCCCGCTCGGACGATGAGTGGGAACGGCTGCGACCCCTGATGCGTGCAGAAGACGCCGCTACCTTTGTTGCACTGCGCAATGGCTACCGCAGTGGCATACCTACTTGCATGGACGATGACGCGACAGCCACCGTGGCTGCTACCTACCGTGTGCTGGCCGAGGTCGGCGGGGACAAGCTGGTAGGTAAATCCAGCTCGCTGTCCAACGGCACTTTTTGGTCCGGCTTCAAGTGGCCCGCATGCGCGAAGAAGTAAAGCCCGCACCGGCTGCAAATGCAGTGCCCTGGCTACGCGCGCTGCCGCTGATCGGTTTGGCCCTGGTCTGGCAGCTCGCAGCCATGGGGCTGCAAAGCAGAGCCTTGCCCGCACCCAGCAGTGTGTTGCTCGCGCTGTGGGAGGAAACTGTGAGTGGCGACCTGCTGTTCCATTTGGGTAGCACTCTTTCGCGGGTGGCACTGAGCTTTGTCTTGTCCATGCTGGCAGGGGTGGCGCTGGGTATCTGGATGGGGCGGTCCCGCCGCGTGGACCAGTCCTTGGACGGTTTGCTGATTCTTGGGCTCAATATTCCAGCATTGGTGACCACCATCCTGTGCTACATCTGGTTTGGCTTGAATGAGACTGCGGCCATTTTGGCGGTGGTGGTTAACAAGGTTCCCATGGTCGCGGTCACGCTGCGCGAAGGCGCGCGGGCCATCGACCAAGGCTTAATGGAGGTTGCGCAGGTGTACCGCCTGTCGCGCCGGGATACTTTTTTGCGGGTCTACCTGCCGCAGCTTTTACCCTACCTGTTTAGCGCGTCGCGCAATGGCCTGGCGCTCATCTGGAAGATTGTGCTGGTGGTGGAGCTGCTGGGGCGCAGCGACGGGGTCGGCTTTCAGATTGGAAGCTTTTTCCATTTTTTTGATATCAGCAGCATCCTGGCCTATGCGCTGGCCTTTTCGGCGCTGATTTTCTTGCTCGAAGCAGCCTGTCTTAGGCCTTTGGAGTCGTATCTCAACCGGTGGCGCGGATGACGGCACTGTCGGTTCGCATCCATAGCAAGCGCTTCGGCGCCGGTACGCCGGTGCTTCAAGACCTTCACTTCAAGGCCAACACGGGCGAGTTTGTGGCCATTGTTGGCCCCTCAGGCGCAGGCAAGACCACGCTGCTCAAAGTTATCAGTGGTTTGGAGCGCGACTTCAGTGGGGCCGTAGAAACTTCCACCGATGTGCGCACCGCCCTGGTATTCCAGGAGCCACGGCTCATGCCCTGGCTGACCGTGGCCCAAAACCTGTGTCTGGTGGCGCCCGCGCTCAGTGCGCAGCGCGTGCAAGCGCTCCTGGCCAGCGTCAAGCTGCACGACTGCGCGGCTCGCTTTCCTGGCCAGCTCAGTGGCGGCATGCAGCGGCGGGTGGCGCTGCTGCGCGCCTTTATCGTGCAGCCCAATCTGCTGCTAATGGATGAGCCTTTCCAGTCTCTCGACGCGCCGACGGCCCAGCAGTTGCGCACACTGCTCATGGACTTGTGGCAACAAGCCCGTCCCACCGTGGTGTTTGTCACCCACAGCCTGCCCGAGGCGCTGGCGCTCGCAGACCGGGTGCTATTTCTGTCCACCGGCCCAAGCAGCGTGATGCTGGACTACGCCCTACCCACCCCACGGTCCGGCGACCTCACGTCCACGGCGGTCATGGCGCTACAGCAGGACTTGCTAAACCAGCACCCCTTGTTACTGCAAGGTGCCATGGGGCTTGGCGTGGCTCCAGCCAACTGAGCGTTTAGGTCTTTACTGGCGCTGATTTGCGGCACTGCGCTAAAAAGGCCTGCTCCAGACCCATGCCTTCGTTTTGCTGGCGTAGGTCTGTAGGGCTTCCGTCATAGGCAATCGCGCCATGGTTCAAAATCACCAACCGGTGCGCGTTGACCACCTCTTCAACCAGGTGGGTGGTCCATAGAACCGCGACGTCGCCACTGCCCGCCAGCGCTTCGACCGAGCGCATCAGGTCCTGGCGCGAGGCGGGGTCCAAGCCTACAGTGGCCTCGTCCATTAGCAAAAAGCGGGGCCGGTGCAGCAGGGCGCGGATCAGTTCGACCTTGCGCCGGTTGCCGCCCGACAGCGAACGCACCGCCTCTTTGGCCTGGGCTTGCAGCCCGTGTTGCGCCAGACCTTCTTCGATGCGTTGCATGGCCAACGCACGCGGCAGGCCATGCAAATCGGTGTGAAACAGCAAATTGGCCTGGACGGATAAATCCATGTCCAGTGAAAGCTGCTGAAACACCACACCCAATTGCGACAGCGCCCGCGGGGCATGGCGCCGGATGTCGTGTCCCAACACCCAAAGGTCTCCCCGGTCGGGAACAAACAGCCCGCTCAAAATCTGGATCAAGGTGGACTTACCCGCGCCATTGGGCCCTAGCAAGGCGACAAATTCGCCTCTTTGCAGCGTAAGGCTGACCGATTGCAGCGCGACTTTGCTGCCGTAGGCTTTGTGCAGGCCTTTGGCCAGCAGAACGGGCGGGGGGAGTTCAGTGGGCATGGGCTTTGGTTGTGGTTTGGGACTTTGCTTTGAATACGCAATAAATGCGCCGCACAGCCAAGTAGTGCCCGTTATCCCTAGGATAAACCCTTCTTCAGTTCCCCGTGGCATCCGATTTGCGTGCTTGGCGTTCAGGCTCATCGGGGCCATTTAAAGCCCGTTTTACACCTCAAACCGAACTTACTATGACACTATCTTGCAACCCTTTGCGCGCGCTGGCGCTGGCGTGCCTGGCTGCGCTCTGCGCAACTTCGGCCCAGGCCGATATTTTTGTCAGCAGCGAAAAAGACAATGCGATCCAGCAGCTCGACGGCGAAGGCAAGTTCATCCGCTCCATCCCAGTTTGCAAACGCCCACGCCACATGGAATGGGCCGCCAGTGGCCAGCGCATCATGGTGGCCTGCGGTGACAGCGACCAGATCGGCGTTGTCGACATCAAGGCCGGGACGCTGATAGACAGCGTACCCACGGGGGAAAGCCCGGAGATTTTCGCCCTGTCACCCGATGGCAAAACCGCCTACGTATCGATTGAGGACGCCAACGAGCTCGCAGCGTATGACTTGGCCAGCAAAAAGCCGCTGTTTGCCGTCAAGACCGGGGCCGAGCCCGAGGGCGTGCTCGCCACAGCAGACGGCAAGTACGTCTATGTCACATCCGAAGTCGCCAACGCGGTCTATGGAATCGACGTGGCCAAGCGCAAGGCCATTGGGCAGGTCAAAACCGGCATGCGTCCGCGCCGTTTTGCGATCTCGCCCGATATGGGCGAGCTATGGGTAAGCAATGAGTTGGGTTCGAGCATCAGCATTCTGGAAGTGCCTGCAATGAAGCCCAAGGAAACCCTCAAACTGCAAGTGCCGGGCATGCGGGCGACCGACATTACCCCGGTAGGCATGGTCATGAGCCCGGACGGCAAGACGGTCTGGGTGGCCCTGGGCCGCGCCAACCACGTGGCGGAGATCGATGTGCAGACGCGCAAGGTGCGCGGCCTGGCGCTGGTGGGCAAACGGGCGTGGGGCTTGTCCTTGAGCGTCGATGGCAGCCGCCTATTCGTGGCCAACGGGCTGTCGGACGACATGACCATTATTGATACCGCCAGCCGCAAACCCCTGCGCACCGTGCCCGTGGGCCGTGAGCCGCATTCGATACTCAGCAATTGACCATCCAAGCTGCGGTGCAACTTTTACATCATGAAATGATGGGATCTGTAACAGTTGTGACAGTACGCCCTAAGTACGTCGCACACGTTACAGCACAGGGTTTACCAGTGAACTTTTTTGCTGAGCCGCAATACAGCTCCATCTATCTTGATTTGTTCGGTGGTTTTTTGGCTCTGGTTGCGGTATCGGAATTACGCAGCTATTTAACTGAGGGGCTAGGCAAACGGCCCCGGGTTTGAGCCCCTTCAAATCCCTCGGCAGTGGCTTTCTTGGTCAAGCCTTGTGAGTTGGCATAAATGATGCAAATAGGCCTCTTGCCATCAAGAAGCGATGGCAATTCCATGAAGTTAAAGCCATAAAACCTAGGAGACCCCCCCATGCATATTGAATTCAACCGTGGTGATCAGCTCGAAAAGGGGACTCCATCCCCCTCTGCTCAAAAAAAGAACGCCTTGCGAAACATTGTGTGTGCAGCCGCTTTGGTGCTGACGGGTCTGCAGGCCAGCCACGCCGGCAGTGGCCCTGGCTATGACGATCCCAACAATTGGCCGCAATACCACCGTAGCTACAACGCCTGGCGCTTCAGCCCCTTGAATCAAATCAACACATCCAATGTGGCCAAGCTGCATGTGTCTTGGATTCACCAGCCCGGAACGGTGACCCAGGGTCTGCAAGCAACACCCATCGTGATTGATGGTGTGATGTACACGATTGGCCCAGACAACAACGTGTTTGCTCTGGATGCCACCAATGGCAAAGTCCTCTGGAGATACACCCCAAAGCTTGACCCGATTGTGAAGGAGGTGTTCTACGCTTCAGCCAGCCGTGGCGTTACCGTGGGCCGGGGAAAGGTCTTCGTGGGATCGCTGGACGGACGGTTTATCGCCTTGGATCAAAAGAGCGGCAAAGAACTGTGGTCGACCCAGCTGACCAACTTAAAAGACGAGTACGGGGCATTGTTTTCATCGCCACCCCAACTTGCAGGCAATATCTTGTTCGGCGGCACCACGGGTGGCGACCAACCGATCGTTGGAAAAATATTTGCAGTCAATGCAGATACCGGAAAGCGGGAGTGGACGTTTGAAGTTCCCCGGGACGATAAGAAAAGCTGGCCCGGCGACAGCCGGCTGCGCGGCGGTGGCTCGGCCTGGTTGCCGGGCACTTACGACCCAACGACGGACACCATCTATATCGGAACCAGCAATGCTGCTCCCGACTTCAACCATGCCGACCGCGATGGTGACAACCTCTACACAGCCACCTTACTGGCTTTGAACCCGAAAGACGGGGCAATCAAATGGCACCGCCAGGAAGTGCCCAAAGACACATGGGACTTCGATTCGTCTTATGAAGCGCTATTGGTGCCTGACGGCAGCGGCAAAACCACCCTGGTTCACTTGAACAAGAACGGCTTTGTCTACGTGATGGACAAAGACAATGGCGCCATGAAAAATGCGTGGCAATACACTGAAAACATGAACTGGGCCAAAGGAGTTGATCCAAAGACGGGCTTACCTATTGCTCCGAATTACCCCGAGACCGGTGTTCAAAAGCTCCATTGCCCCAACTTGTTAGGTGCACGCAGCTGGAACGCGGGTGCCTATAACCCGGAAACCAAACTTTGGTACACCCAAGGCATGGAGGTCTGCAATACAGTGACCAGCGCCTTGCAAGGTCAAGATGTACCTATCGCCGGTTTGTCACTCGGCTTGTCTGAGATCACCCTGACCAACCCACCAGGGAAAATTTCGGACGGTTGGTTGGCTGCCTTTGACCCTTTGACAGGCAAAGAATCCTGGAAAGTGCGATTTGAAATGCCGCCTTTGAGCCATGTCTTGGCCACCGGTGGTGGACTGGTTTTCACGGGCGACATGCGGGGTAAGTTGTACGCCTTTGATGCCAAGAACGGCAAAGAGTTGTGGACCTTCAATGCGGGCTCTGGCGCGCGCGGCGGACCGGTCAGCTACTCGGTTAAGGGCAAACAATACATTGCCATTCCAACCGGCCTGGGCTCACATGCTCCAGGATTCTTGACCGGTGCATTCCCGCAGATCCGTGAACTCCCTGGCGGTGCGACCTTACTTGTGTTTGCACTCGATTAATGTTGTTGGTTGACGGGCAGGCTTCCACAAGAGGCCTGCCCTTTTTTGTATCCTTTTTTTGGAAAGCGTGTCGATGCGAAATTTTTTGAATCCCGTGGTGTGGGCATGGATGGTTTCCGGCCTGCTTGTCTTTCAAGTCACCAAGGCACTTGCACAAGAGACCCCCATCAAAGCCCAAGAGGATGCATCGCAAAACTCACCGCCGTTTGACCTCACTGACCCGACCCGAATACAAGACGGGAAAAAGAGGTTCAATGGCAATTGTGCGGCCTATTGCCATGGGTCGGAAGGCATGGGTGGAAAATCCACTCCGTTTAAAAATTACCCGGGTTTTGATCAAAATTACGCATTTCGCACGATCGCAGACGGTCGGCGCGGTACTGGTGTGATGCCGCCTTGGGGCAACACACTTACTCCGGAACAAATTTGGGAGCTGGTGGCTTATTTGAAGTTTCTTTCCATCCAAACTCCCTGATCAACGCCGATAGCAGTCCCCGGCCCGAGACCCTCGGCCTGTAGCACGGCAGAACTCTCAGGGCGATCAGGGGTAATCCCGTGGACTAGCAGATGTTCAAGCAGCTCCCGGCGCCGCCTTTGAGCGGATCCAGCCACGCTGCGGGTCGTAGCCGCGCAAGGCGAGACCAAAAAACACCAAACCGCCAAAAAACACGACCGCCAAAGACAGCACGTTGAGCTGGCCCTGCATGGCGAATCGGATCGCTTCGACCGTGTGGGTAAAGGGGTTCGCCTGAGCCAGTTCCGCCAGCCACCAGGCGCCGGACTCCTCCAGCTTCCACAGCGGATACAGCGCGGAGCTGATGAAAAACATCGGGAAGATCACGAAATTCATGGTGCCGGCGAAATTTTCGAGCTGGCGGATGTAGACCGACAGCATCAACCCGAGTGCGGCCAACATGGTGGCGCCTGCCGCCATCACGGGCAAGGCCAACAGCCAGTTGGCGTCGGCGTCCACGCCAAACAGCATAGCGATCAGCAGGAAAACCAGCATTTGCAGCAGCGACAGCGTGGTGGCCGCCAGCAGCTTAAATGCCAGCAACCAGCCGCGTGGCAGCGGCGCAGTCAGCAGCAGGCGCATCACACCCATCTCGCGGTCATAAACCATGGACAGCGAGCTTTGCATACCGTTAAAGAGCGCAATCATGCCCAAGAGGCCGGGCACCATGTACACCTTGTATTCCACGTAGGTCTCGTAGGGCGGGATGATGGCCACGCCAAAAACATTGTGAAAGCCCGCCGAAAAAACCACAAACCACAGCAGCGGGCGCACCAGCGAGGACGCCAGGCGCGAAGGCTGACGCAAAAACTTCAACAGCTCACGCCCGACGACGGCGCGCAGCGCGCGCGTCAGGTGCAGCATCACAGGCGTTTGCGGCATGTACTGTCCTTTTCATCAAAACCCAAGGTGTCAAGCACATCGACCGGATGCATCACACCTTCAAAAGGTGCGACGCTGGCCACCCCGTCGGCTGAACCCAGAAACACCGGTTGTCGCAGCTGGCCATCCCAGGGCCGAAACGACAGGCGCGGCCCCTTGAAACCGTCCAAAAACACCTGGCCTCTGCGCAAGGCTTGGGTCTGCTCTGCCACCTTGGCTTTGGGCTGGTCAGACAGTACGCTCACCAAGGCCTTCACCGCAGCCCAGGCCGCCCAGTCTTGTGCCTCCATGGGGCGCTGCGCCAGGCGTTGAAAGCGCCGCGAGACCTGGGGCCCGCCATTGAGCTCCCAGCGCGGGTGCCAGGCCATGGGCGTCAGGCCGCTGGAGCCCACCACCGGGCGCGGCCACTGCGTGTTAAAGGGTACGCCACGGGCAAATTCCCCGTCGCTGTCGAGCACCACCACCACATCATGGCTTCGGTCGTTGGTAAGCAGGCGCACATTGGCAAGGTCACGCTCACGCGGGTCGCCGGAGAGCTTGAACGGCTGCGTCTTGTTAACCTTCAGGCCATACCGCTTTGCCGAGCGCATAAACGCCGTTTGCAGCGCCTGGTCCTGCGGGCGCGGGCCCACCAGTAGCAGCGCCTGGCTCCAAGAGCGCGCCGCCAGGTACTGCACCAGCGCATCAAACTGCATGCTTTGACTGGGGTAGGTGTGTAGCAGATTGGTCTCACACTGGGCGCCACGCAGCGCGTCTTGTGCAGACGACACATTGAACAACAAGACCGGGTCACGGGCATCCTGGAGCGCCTTTACCGCAGCAGCCATCGGCTCATCGGGCAGGTCCAGCAAGATGTATTGCACCTTGGCACTGCGCAGTTGCGCCAGAACACGGCCAAGGTCTGCGGCATTGGCTGCCTGGTAAGACTTCACGGTGAGCTGCTGGCCCATGGATTGCAATTCGGGTTCGGCTTCTTGCACCGCCAAACGGGCCCCGTCCAGTGCGCGACCGCTCGGGTGACCGGCATAGTGGTGTTCTATTCGACGCTGCGCGTAGCGCGGGTCGTCGTCCAGCCCCAGCACTGCAACGGTAGTGACTGCGGCCTGCGCAAGGGATCCAAACAACATGCAACATGCTGCGAGCCAATAGCGTTTGCGTGAACTCGCCTGCATCAAGTGCTGTCTCCGGTATTTATTGTTCGGCGCACTGGACGCCAAGGTTCCAATTTGGAATGTAACCAGTTTCTAAGCAAATTCGATGCCCGTTGGCGCGCCGGCCCAGTAGTGCCTGCCCCCCCTATCCCCCAGCCCCTTTCCACCCCCACCGGGGCGGAAAGGGGAGCAAACAGCCACATTTTGTTTTTTCGCTTCGGCTAGGACACCGCCGGCCGCCGTCACGACATGCGATTCGCAGGCGCTAGGCCAGTAGAAGCCTGGTCGGCGCGACGAAACCAAATGTGGACTTTGGCCCCCCACTCTCGCCCGCTGGGCGAGAGTGGGGATGGGGGAGAGAGTGGGAAAAAAGCCAGCCCGCCAGACGGCGAGAAAAAAATCAGAACGGAATATCGTCGTCCATATCATCAAACCCGCTGGCCGGCCGCGCCGCCGGAGCCTGACGCGCAGCAGGCGCAGCTTGGGGAGTACGGGCCGCAGCAGGCGCCATGCGACGAGGTGCGCCGCCGCCGTCTTCACCTTCGCCAGGGCCACCCATGCCTTCACGCCCGCCCAGCAGTTGCAACTCGGTAGCAATGATGTCCACGGTGCTTTTTTCGATACCGGCCTGGTCGGTGTACTTGCCGTATTTCAGGCGGCCTTCGACGTAAATGGGGCGGCCTTTTTTGACGTACTCGCCAGCGATTTCGGCCAGGCGGTCGTAAAAGGTGACGCGGTGCCACTGGGTGTCTTCCACGCTCTCGCCCGTGTTTTTGTCTTTGCGTCGGCTGCTGGTCGCGATGCTAACGTTGGCTACCGCCTGGCCCGAGGGCAGGTAGCGGATTTCGGGGTCGCGGCCACAGTTGCCGACGAGGATGACTTTGTTCACGGATGCCATGGTTTTCTCCAAAATTGTGGCGCCATTATCCTGCCTTTGCGGCCGCCAGGGAAACCCAATTGCACGGCAGCGGCCGACGCTGGGGGCGAACCTGGAGTTGCTGAGCGGGGCTTTGTCGTGCACGCGAAGCCGTCCTTGGCGATAATGCGCGGTTTGGCCCGGCGCGCACGCTTTGAACACTCCCCACACCCCTTTTGAC
>Ga0164294_10005724_pt1 | contig 10671 bp, 8 predicted proteins | sample GEODES005metaG_FD_111479 | JGI IMG/M metagenome (GOLD analysis project Ga0164294, IMG submission 111479) | Oligotrophic lake water microbial communities from Sparkling Lake, Wisconsin, USA - GEODES005 metaG | ecosystem: Environmental > Aquatic > Freshwater > Lake | place: USA: Sparkling Lake...
ACCTGCACGGTGACCGTGCGGGTCTTCGTCTCGGTCCGCGGGACGCGCTTGTTGACCGTGTAGGTCCGCTCGCGCGTCTCGGTGGTGTACTCAGTGCTCGTGACCGTCTTCATCTCGGTCACGTACTGCTTCTGGTACACCGTCTTCGTGCCGCACGAAGCGGCAACGCCACCACAATCACCGCTGCTGACGACGGCGCTGCCTTCGCAGCCACCTTCGCAACCGCCACCGCAGGCTCCGCAGTCGGCAGCCCACGTGCTGGTGCACATGGCGACGACGGCGAAGGCCGGCAGCAGGCAAGAAAGAACTTTACGAATCACGCAAACCTCCAGGAAAAAGAAGAAACAAAAGAAAGAACGAGCAGGTTTTTTCAAACGCGCCCAAACGTCGGTCGGCCGAAGAGCACACGCTCTTCCGACGACCGAAACGATCGGCCGCCTGATAAGATGGATAGATTACGTTGACTAATCTGGCTTTCAAGTGACAGGGTCAGCCAAAATCGGATTTTCACGGATTCCCGGTCGGCCCGGTTCGCCGCGAGGTCAGCCGGAGGGGCTCACCCCCATGAATTAGCCGTGATTCCGCGATTTTCTCAGCCGGGTTTTCCGGCAGGGCGGAACGCTGGTGCGTCAGTCTTTCGCCGCGCGATGCCTGCCCGCCAGTCCCGACAGTGGGTACGAGCGGTGGCCCGACCGCCGATTTCCTACGGTTTGCTCACCAAATCCCGCAGGAGCGGCCGCAAAATCTCGGCGCGGCGGGAGTTGCCGATCGTGCTCGGGTGCTGCATGTCGTCGAGGAAGCATTCGGCGGCAGGCTTGCCGTCGGGGCCGAGAAACGCCGCATTCGCATCGAGATAGACGATCTTCGCGTCGCCGCGGGAGTCGATCACGGATTTGATGGCGGCGTTGGCTGCGACTTGGCGATCGAGCTGATCCCAGCGCTTCACGGTCGGCGAGATCGCCAGGAACGCGATCGTCGCCTCCGGGTGGTCGCCGCGAAGCGTATCGACCAGCCGCTCGAATGCGACGCGGATGTCGGCGGTCAGAGTGCCGGCGGCGACGTCGTTCGTACCGGCGGCGACCACAATCACCCGTGGCTTCGGAGCCGCCACCAGTCGTGGAGCGAACTCGGCCAACTCCACGAGCCGGCAGCCCCCGACCCCGCGATTGATCACGTTCATGCCGGGAAAGTCATCGGCGAGCGTGTTCCACATGCGGATGTTGGAGGACCCGAGCAGGACGATGCCACCGGCTTCGGGCGGCGTGTCACGGTCGGCCTGTTCGTAGACGGCAAGCTCCTGCTCCCACTTCGTCGGCGGCGGCCCCTCGGCCGCAGGCTCCACAGGCAAAGCCGACGAGGGCTCGGCTGATCCGGATGCGGCAGCCGGGGCGATCGGTGCCACCACCTGCGGGGCGATCGCGGCCGGCGCCGGCGGGACGGCCGCCGCTCTCTTGGCCAGCGGCTTGGCGAACACCTGCTTCCAGTCGTTCGCCATTCGCACCACCTGCCAGCCGTACGTGGCAGCGGCATCGAGCGATTCGTTGCCCGGTTCACCGTAGGCCATCTCCCGGGCATCGTCGTCGTGGAGCACGAGCAGTTGCAGACTGGGCCGGTCGCCCGCCTGCGACCAGCGGAGCATCTCGATGTCACCCGTGGTGCCCACGTTGCCGACGGCGAGGATTGGGCGACGGCCGATGTGTTCGCCGATGCTGACGGGCTTCCGCTCCTCGTCGTTGAGCACGTGGAGCTGCGGCAGCACGACGAGGTCGAGCCGACGGTTCGGGGTTTTCTCGTTGTCGGGCGACGGCTCCTCGACCTCCCGAAGCTCGGTCAGTGGCCGAGACGCGATGACGCGTTCGGGGCCGATGCCATACCAGAGCTCCGCCGCGGGCCGCATGAAATGCACGCCGCTCCCCGAGCAGATCCAGACGGCAAATCCCTTCGCCTCGAGCAGCGACACCAGTTCCTTCATCGGCTGGTAGGCGACGTCGCCGAGGGGCACGTCGAACGCGGGGTGCCGAGCGGTCCGCAGGAAATCCCGCGCCTCCGCTTCGAGCTTTTCCTCGGGCACGCCGGCGAGCGTGGAGAAGGTGAGTTCGGTGAAGAACTTCTTGCCCAGACGGCGAACAAACTCCAGGTCACCGGTCAGAAGTGTCGCGAAGGGCTCCTCATGCGCCAGTTCCGGCCGGCGTTCCACCAGCGCCTTGACGCGGTCAACGAGAAACATGCCGTGCATCAACGGCTTTTCGCAGACGAGCGTGCCGTCGTGGTCGAACACGGCGATTCGCTCCGCCCGTGGCACGAAGGTCGGCGCCGACTCCGTGGTGACCGCGGCGACAAAGTCGAGGATCGCCTTCTTGGTCGGACCGTCGTTCCAGGAGGGTAGCGGGTCGACAGGACCTGTTCCCTGCGCCGTCGTCACCACCGGCTGGGACTGCTGCAGAGCCGCCGGCTTCGTGCCGAGCCACACGGCCGTAGCCAGCAGACCGAGGGCCACCAGTGGAACGGCCACCGCGGACGTCGCGGACGACCGCTCGGGGGCCGGCTCCACTCGGTTGTGTTCGTGCGATGCTTCGTCAGACATGGGCGGAACTCCTGGCAGCGGGTAAGAACGCCCCACACGATACCCTGCGCTCCGCAGGGATGCGAGAAATGCTGGTTCCCTCGGGAACGCTCGCCAGGCGGTGTTCCGCGGGCTGCCGCCGGGGTATCCTCCGCGGCGGGAGGATCCATCCGTAGGTCGCACCAGGGAGTGTTTTGCATGTTTGCCAGGTTCGTCGCCACCGCCGCCGCCCTGCTCGCCGTCATTGCCGTCGCCCGCGCTGACGTGTCGCTCAACAACATGTTCGGCGACCACATGGTGCTGCAGCAGGGCATCGCCAACCGGGTGTGGGGCAAGGCCGATCCCGGCGAGGAGGTGACCGTGGGCTTGGCGGGCCAGTCGAAGTCGGTCGTGGCCGCAGCGGACGGCTCCTGGCAGGTGCAACTGGATCCCGTCAGGGAGTATGGCGGTCCGCACACGCTCACGGTGCGGGGCAAGAACACCGTCACCTTCACCGACGTGCTCATCGGCGAGGTCTGGGTCTGCTCCGGACAGTCGAACATGCAGTGGGCCGTGAACCAGTCCAATGATGCGGATCTGGAAAAGGCCGCCGCGACCTTTCCGAACATCCGCTTCGTCTCCGTGCCGCAGGTGGGCACGCAGGAGCCGCAGCGAAACTTCAACGGGCAGTGGCAGGTCTGTTCGCCGGAGACCGTGGGCGAGTTCTCCGCTGTCGGCTACTTCTTCGGTCGCCAGCTCTCCCAGACGCTGGGCGTGCCCGTGGGGTTGATCGACAACGCCTGGGGCGGCAGTGCGGCGGAGGCCTGGGTCAAGCGCGACAAGCTCGCCGCCCATCCGACGCTCAAGGCCATCCACGAGAAGTGGCTCGCCGAGGAGGCGAATCTCGAGGCCGCGACGGCGGAGTTCGAGAAGAAGCTCGCCGCCTGGAAGGAGGTCGCCACGAAGGCGAAAGCCGAGGGCAAGCCCGAGCCTGCCGCCAAGCCTCAGGGCCCGGACCAGCGCATGAAGGGCAACGCCCGCCCCGGCAACATCCATTCCGGCGTGCTCACGCCCTCGATCGGCTACGGCATCAAGGGAGCGATCTGGTACCAGGGCGAGTCGAATGCCGGCCGGGCCTACCAATACCGCGAACTCTTCCCGTTCATGATCAAGACCTGGCGGGAGGAGTGGGGCCTCGGTGACTTCCCCTTCTATTGGGTGCAGCTCGCCGACTTCAAGGCGGAGAAGGCGGAGCCCGCCGAGAGCGACTGGGCGGAACTCCGCGAGGCCCAGACGATGACGATGAAGGCCCTGCCCGCCACCGGCGAGGCGGTGATCATCGACCTCGGCGAGGGCAAGGACATCCACCCGATGAACAAGCAGGACGTCGCCAAGCGGCTGGCCCGGTGGGCGTTGGCCGAGACCTACAAACGGCCCGGGATCGCCTGCCGCAGCCCGCTCTACAAGGGCTTGGAGAAGGACGGGGCGAAGCTCGTGCTAGCGTTCGAGCATGTGCCTGGCGGCGGCAAGGGCTGGCGGCCGTTCGACGTGAATGAGCCGATCGGCTTCACGATCGCAGCCGCCGACCGGGTGTTCGTGCCGGCCAAGGCGAAGATCAGGGATGATGGTCGGATCGAGGTCTGGAACGAGGCGGTGACCGAGCCGGTCGCGGTCCGCTACGCCTGGGCCGACAACCCGGTATGCAACCTCTACGCCACCGGCGGACTGCCACTGACGCCGTTCCGCACCGACGACTTTCCCGGTGTGACCGCCACGGCCAAGTGACTGTGCGGTTCGGTCGGAAAGCGGTAGTCTCAAGACGCTGAATGGGGATACTGCCACCGAGCGGGCGTGGCGATGTCACGACCAAGGAGGGCGATTCGTGAGCGACCGGACGTGGGTAGGTTTCGCCGCGGCGATGATGGCTGCGGTGCTGGCGGTTGCTGGCTGTTCGACGGGCCCGGCCGAGCGGGATATCGGTGCCGCCCGAGTCGAGCCCGAACTCAGGGCCGCGCCGCGAGCCTCCATGTCCCGGGCCGCCGGATCCGTGCCCGTGGTGATCGCTGCACCCCGGCCATTCGCGAGTTCGCGGCCCGCACCGTTTCCTCGCGGTGCGGCCGAGCCCCGGCACCTACCGCCGGCAGCTGGCAGGGTCACACAGGATGAGGCCGAGCGGGGGGAGATCACCGCCATGCTCGGCGCGTACCTCCGCGACTTCAACCGGCACGATGCCGCCGCAGTCGTCGGTCACTGGAGCGAGCACGGGGAGAACCTCGACCTCGACACCGGCGATGTGACCCGTGGCCGCGAGGAAGTTGGCGGCGTGTTCGCCACGCTGTTTGCCGAGGATGCCGAGGCTGCGATCGATATCGACGTGCAGGCGATCCGGCCGGTGCGACACGACGTGGCCGTGGTCGATGGCACGTCGACCGTGCGGTTTGGCGACGGCGGCCAGGCCGGCAGTCGATTTTCGGCCGTCGTCGTCAAGCACGACGGCCGCTGGCTCCTGGAGAGCGTCCGCGAGGCGGCGCAGCCCGAGGCGTCTTCGGGCGGGCATCCACTGGAGCAGCTCACCTGGCTGCTTGGCACGTGGGACGACGTGGGCCCCGGCGTGGCCGCGAGCACGCGGTGCTTCTGGAGCGCCGGCAATGCTTTTCTGATCCGCACCCATGCCGTGTCTTCGGATGGCGACGCGGAGCCGCGGCCGATGGCTGGCGACGGCCGCATTCCGGGGCTCCTGCCGGCAGCCGACGTGGCCGATCGCGAGGTCATGGAAATCATCGGCTGGGATCCCGAGAGCCAAGTCATCCGCTCGTGGGTGTTTGCGTCGACGGGACGGTTCGCCGAGGGAACCTGGACCCGCGACGGAGACGATTGGAAGGTTCGCGTCGAGGGGCGGGGCGCCGACGCGGGGCGGAGCAGTGAGTGCGTCATGGTCCGTACCGGAGCCGACGAACTGGCGGTGCGGGGCACGAGCGACGGCCTGGCCGCAGCGCTGGTGCCGGTGTGTGATTTCATCCGCACCGCGCGGTGACCGTGATTCCCGCGCGACGACTTCTCGATCTCATCGCCAACGCCTTTCCGCTGTGGGTGCTTCTGGCCTGCGGCCTGGCTCTCGTCGAACCGGGGTTCTTCAGCTGGTTTCGCGGGCCCGCAATCGTCTGGGCCTTCGCGGTGATCATGCTGGGCATGGGGCTCACGCTCTCGTCAACGACTTTACGCGGATCACCTCGCGGCCGCTGGCGGTGGGCCTGATCCTGGTGGCCTGCTGTCCCGGGAGGAAATCCACTCCCGTCCCTGATTTCCCGGCCGAGCGGGGCGGATCAACCCTGCGGGCCGACGCCACGCCGCAGGGTTTGCCAGGCTTCGCCACTTGAACACCGGCCTGGCTTTGGCCGGAGATTCGCCAACCACGGCCGCGCGACTGCGCCGATGGTATCGATGAGACGGCCCCCGACGGCAGTGGCGGCTCTGATGCGACCGAACCGTGGGGCTCGCGACGTGCACCGGCGACAGCGGATGACCGTTCGGCGGATGCCATGGCTCACCGCCGGGCTCTGGTGCTGCCTCGTCGGCCTGGCCGTCTCGGAAAACCCGCCGCAGCCCTACGTGGAAGAGCCGGAGTATGAGATGGCCCCGCATCTCCTGGGCTCGCAGGAGGGCTTCCGCGAACGGCTGGCCGACGCCGGCCTGACGATCCTCGCCGACAACACGGGCTTTTTCATCGGCAACGCCAACGGCGGCTTCGACCAGGCCTTTGACTACGCCGGCCACGGCGACTACTGCGTGATCGCCGACGGCGGCAAACTCGGCGTGCGCGACGGGCTGTATTTCAAGCTTCGCGCCGAGCACCGCTACGGTGAAACGATCGTCGGCAACGTGGGCTGCTTCATCTCGCCGACGCTGATCGCCGACCTGCCGGTCTACGGCAGCGAGGAGGTGTATCTGACGAACGTGCTCCTCACGCAGGAGCTGACCGACGCGGTCTCCCTGTTCGCCGGCAAGATGGACACGCTCGACGGCGACATGAACGCCTTCGCCCACGGCCGGGGGAAGACTCAGTTCTCGAACATGGGATTCATCTTCAATCCGATCGTCGGCGCGACGGTGCCCTACTCCACGCTCGGTGCCGGATTCGTGGTGCACCCCGACGACGGGCCGATGGTGATGGTGACCGTGCTCAACTCCGCAGACACAACCGCCACGAGCGGCTTCGACACGCTGTTCAACGACGGCATGCTCCTGTCGGCGGCGGTGCGGGTGCCCACGAACTTCCTCGACCGCCCGGGCCACCAGCTGCTCGGCGGCACCTGGAACAGCCGCACCTACACCTCGATCGCCGAGGCCTACATCCCCTACCCGGACGTGGCGATTCCGACGACGCGTGGCTCCTGGTGCCTGTATTGGAACTTCGATCAGGTGCTGTTCGTCGATCCGGCCGACGACACTCGCGGCTGGGGACCGTTTGGCCGCGCCGGCATCGCGGACCCGAACACCAGCCCGATCGACGCGTTTCTGAGCTTCGGCTTCGGGGGCTCCGCGCCGGGCCGGAGCAGGCGCAACGACACGTTTGGCATCGGCTGGTATTGGGCGTCGGCCAGCCCCCAGATCGGCACGCTGATCACGTCGCAGTTCGGCCCGGTCGGCGACGGCCAGGGCATCGAGTGCTTCTACAACTACGCCCTCACGCCCGCCGTCCGCATCACGCCAGACCTGCAATACGTGGTGCCCACGCTCCGGCTGGCGGAGCCGGCGGTGATCGCCGGCGTGCGGGCCCTGGTGAGTTTCTGAGGAAGCAGACGCCCGCTACCGGTTGGCCATCGCCTCCCAAAACTCAGCCTCGCCCGACACCGAGTTGTGGTCAGTGCCCTCGATCACCAGCAGCGTGGCCACGTTGGGGGGGAAGCCTGCGAAGAGCCTCTGCGTGTCGGCGAGCGGCACGAGTTCGTCGTGGGAGGCGGCGATCAGGAGCGTAGGGCAGGTCACGCGGGGAGCATACCGCCACGACTCGTACCTATCGCGAAGCAAAAGGCTCATTGGCAGGAAGGGGGCCGTCCGCTGTGCGATCGAAAGGATGCTCTCGAAAGGCGTGATCAAGACGAGCCGTGAGACGGGCTCCTCGGCCGCCAGTTGGATGGCGAGACTGCTGCCGAGGCTGCGGCCCACGACGATCACATCAGGGTGGCGAACGTGAACGTGTTGGAAGAGGGCTCGGGCGTCGCTCCGCAGCGCTGTTTCCGCAGGGTGGCCAGAACTGCCGCTGTAGCCGCGGTAGTGCATGCCGTAGATGGCCCGATCCGGAAACACCTCAGCCAGTTCCGGCATCGTAGAGGCCACGTTCTCGGCGTTGCCCCCGAAGAAGACGAGGGCTTTGGGCCCGTCGTGGGGTCTCGTGGAGACTCGCACCGTGCCGCCGTGCACCTCGAGCGTGAACGCCGCCGCGTGGCCGGGCGTCACCGGGGTCGGCATGTAGATGAATGACCGCTGAAAGACGAAGAACACGAGGCAAAGCCCGGCGTAGCCGCCGAGTGCGATTGTGAGCAGGCTCCAGAGCATGCGACGGGTTCTCATTGATGGACGATCGTGGAGTAAGCCTCAGGCGAACCGGTCCTACACCACTCCCTCGGGCAGGGCCAACTGGCCGCCCTTCGGCATGGCGGGTTTCACTGCTTTGCCGACGTCGATCATGCAGCCGATCACGTGGTCGCGACAAGCCTCCTGTCTCAGATTTCCTGACCGTCGCCGAAGTCGGCTATCCACACCAACCGAGCGCGGTCGAGTTTGCCCTGGGCTGTGAGTGGCCAGCGGTCGACGCGAAAAAAGCTGACGGCGGAGGTGTGGATCGCGACGGCGTGCGGCGATCTCGCCGCCGCATCGTCGAGCATGGCAGCCAACGTCATGGGTGGTCCTGTTTCGCGTGCGAGCATAATCCTTGTACCAGGGGCCTGCGATGGTGTTGAGGGCGATGTGCGGGGTCTGCTAGCCTCCCTCCGGCCGGCAGGGCGAAGATGCCGCAGATTCCCGCGCCGCCCCTGCGGTGATAGCGAGCAGCATTGTGGCCCCAATCCCCGCAGCCGAGCCAGTCCTCCCGGAAGGGAGTGGTGTGGACCGCGCGGGGCTAATCTTGTTCACGCTCGCGGCGATGCAGTTCATCAGCACCGTCGATTTCATGATCGTGATGCCCCTGGGGCCGCTGCTGTTCAACACCCTGGGCATCGACACCGTGCAGTTCAGCTGGGTCGTCTCGGCCTACACGTTCGCGGCCGGGTGCGCCGGCTTCGCGGCTGCGGCGGTGCTCGACCGCGTGGGACGTAGGTCAGCCTACATCGCGCTTTCAGTCGGCTTGCTGCTGGGCACCGTGGCCTGCGGCTTGGCGACGAACTACCAACTGCTGGTCGCGGCCCGCTGCCTGACAGGCGCGTTTGGCGGAGTGTTGGGCGGTTTGTCATATGCCATCGTGGCGGACGTGTTTCCCGAGGAGCGGCGCGGCCGGGCGACAGGCTTGCTGGTATCGTCGTTCGCTGTGGCGTCGGTGGTGGGCGTGCCCAGTGGCATCGCGCTGGGCAACCGCTACGGCTGGAGAGCGCCGTTCCTCGTGCTCGCGGTGCTGGGGCTGCCGCTGTTGGGAATGGCCGCGTGGACGATGCCGCCGCTGACCGGCCACCTGAGCGGGACGCGACGACGTCCCCTGGCCCAGTTGCTGGACACGCTCACGTATCCCTCCCATTGGCCTGCCTTGGCCCTCACCGCCATCCTGACGTTCGGCGCATTTTCTGTGATCCCCTATATCAGCGCCTCCTACGTCAGCAACGCGGGTGTCACGGAGGCACAGCTGCCCGTCGTCTACGTGGCCGGGGGTTTGTTCATGCTCGTGAGCACGCCGCTCGTGGGCCGGCTCATCGATCGCCATGGTGCCCTGCCCGTGTTGCGTTGCGTGGTGTCGCTGGCGGCCGTGATGACGCTCGTGGTCACTCACCTGCCGTCCGTGGGGCTTGCCGTGGCGGCCCCGGTGGCGGCGCTGATGATGGCGAGCAACGCGGGGCGGTTTGTGTGCTCCGTATCGCTGATCACGGCCAGCATTGAGCCCCGACGCCGCGGTGGCTTCATGTCGGTCAACTCGTCGGTGCAGCACATCGCCAGCGGCCTCGGCACCGTGTGTGGTGGGCTGATCTTGGAGGGTGGTGCCGGCGAACCCCTGCGTCATTTTGGAACGGTCGGCATCCTCGCCGTCGCCGTGACGCTCACGAGCCTCTGGGTCGCCGGCCGCGTGCGGCCTGTCGTGGCATCCATCTCTCGGTCCGTCAGTCCTGCATGCTGAACGACGTCGGCGACTAGATAGCAGACTCAAGGAGTTTGGTTTTCTCAGCGGCGGTGAATCGATGGGTCGGATCAAAAGCCTTCACCGACCGCCGCTGGTTGATGGCGTCAAACGTGTCCATGGAGATTGATTTCCTCGCGAGAAGGAGTCGAAGCCAATGCCGTTGTACGAGTATTCCTGCCAGAAGTGCAGCCGGAAAATCGAGTTGCTGATTCGTGGTGACGAGAAGCCTGTGTGCCCGCACTGCCAGAGCACCAAGCTCACGAAGCTCTTGAGCGTTGTCAGCGGCCACGTCTCCAGTAGCGGCGGGGATTCCGACGCCGGGGGCACCTGTGGCCGCCCGCAGTGTGGCACGGGCGGCTGCGCGGGCCTCGGATGAAACGGATCGCAGTTCTTTGCCAAGCCCGTCAGAGATCCAACCACCGTCGCAGTGCTGCATCGACTCAGCGCGCTTCGTCGGAGCCTAGTCGGCCGACAATTCCAATAACGAGTGATTCGTGGATCGTGTACAGCCCCCGCTTGACGACTGAAGCCACGTTCAGCCCGGCTCCCTGCCAATCGGCAAGGCTGAACTCACCCTCGAGCAACCGATCGGCCTTGCTCGTCAAAGGCACGACCAAAATGTCTTGGGAGCGATGCTCGCCACTCACCACGACTGCCGGCCGCACCTTAACGCCGGTGCGGTCTCAAAAGGGATAGGCGACAAGGATGACGTCATTTCTGGAGAAGCTTGGCATATTCGTCGTCTTCGGGGTTGTCCCAAACTTCGGCGAGTGACTTCTGGCTGGCATCCATCCAAAAGTCGGTGCCG
>Ga0164294_10005725_pt1 | contig 10670 bp, 11 predicted proteins | sample GEODES005metaG_FD_111479 | JGI IMG/M metagenome (GOLD analysis project Ga0164294, IMG submission 111479) | Oligotrophic lake water microbial communities from Sparkling Lake, Wisconsin, USA - GEODES005 metaG | ecosystem: Environmental > Aquatic > Freshwater > Lake | place: USA: Sparkling Lake...
GAAATACACCTGAGCAAAACCGAAGGCGAATGAGCCAACAGAAGCCAAAGCGTTGAAGTCAGCGAACTGCATGGGGTAATCGGCATAGCGGCGGGGCATGCCAGCCAGACCCAAGAAGTGCATCGGGAAGAAGGTGACGTTGAAGGAAATCAGGGTCCACCAGAAGTGGATTTTTCCGCGTGTTTCGTTGTACATCACGCCCGTCCACTTGGGCGACCAGTAGTAGTAACCAGCGAACATGGTGAACAAAGAACCGGCCACCAACACATAGTGGAAATGCGCCACCACGTAATAGCCGTCTTGCAACTGCAAGTCGATCGGGGCCATGGCCAAGATCAGGCCGGTGAAGCCACCCATGGTGAACACAAAGATGAAGCCCACTGCAAACAACATGGGGGTTTCAAAGGTCATGGACCCTTTCCACATGGTGGCAATCCAGTTGAACACCTTCACACCGGTAGGCACAGAGATGAGCATGGTGGCGTACATGAAGAACAACTGACCCGTGACCGGCATGCCTGTGGTGTACATGTGGTGTGCCCACACGATGAAAGACAAGATCGCGATGGAGGATGTGGCGTACACCATCGAGGCATAACCAAACAGGCGTTTGCGTGAGAACGCAGGAATGATCTGGCTGATGATGCCGAAGGCCGGCAAAATCATGATGTAGACCTCAGGGTGACCGAAGAACCAGAAGATGTGCTGGAACATGACAGGGTCACCACCACCAGCGGGGTTGAAGAAGGTGGTGCCGAAATGACGGTCGGTCAACACCATGGTGATGGCGCCAGCCAACACAGGCATCACCGCAATCAGCAAGTAAGCCGTGATGAGCCAAGTCCAGACAAACATGGGCATCTTCATGAGGGTCATGCCAGGCGCACGCATGTTGAGAATGGTGACGATGATGTTGATCGAGCCCATGATGGAGCTGGCACCCAACAAGTGCAACGCCAAAATACCGGCATCCATCGAGGGACCCATTTGCAGGGTCAGGGGTGCGTAGATGGTCCAACCAGTGGCGGGTGCGCCACCTGGCATGAAGAAAGAACCCGCCAACATCACGGCTGCAGGAATCATCAGCCAGAAGCTGAAATTGTTCATGCGCGCAAAAGCCATGTCAGACGCGCCAATTTGCAGAGGAATCATCCAGTTGGCGAATCCCACGAAGGCGGGCATGATGGCGCCAAACACCATGATCAAGCCGTGCATGGTGGTGAATTGGTTAAACAATTCGGGATTAACCAATTGCAGGCCAGGCTGGAACAACTCGGCACGAATCAAGAGCGCCAAGATGCCACCAATGATGAACATGGTGAAGGCAAACAGCAAATACAGCGTGCCAATGTCTTTGTGGTTGGTGGCGTAAACCCAGCGACGCCATCCGTGGGGGGCACCGTGGTGATCGTCATGCCCGTGGTCTGCGGCCCCGTGGCCGTGGTGATCGAGAACTGCGCTCATGGTTGTTCCTTAGATTTCGATGGGTTTACTGACGCGCTGCACGCACATCGGCAGGTTGCACCAACTGGCCTGTTTTATTGGACCAATTGTTTTTGGTGTAGCTGATCACAGCGGCGATTTCAGAGTCGCTGAGTTGCTTCCAAGCAGGCATGGTCAGGTTGTTTTGACCATTGAGCAACACCATGATTTGTTTGGTGGCATCGGCATCCAGTACGACAGCCGCACCGTCCAAAGCCTTGATGGGGCCCATGCCTTTGCCGGTGGCTTGGTGGCATGCTTGGCAGTTGGCGTTGTAGACCTTTTCGCCCTTTTGGGTCAACTCAGCCAAGGTCCAGACTTTGCTGGGGTCGTCTTGTTTAGCGGCCAGTTTTTTGTTTTGCTCTGCCACCCATGCTGTGTAGTCTTCGGCGCTCACGACTTTCACATGGATGGGCATGTAAGCGTGTTCTTTGCCGCACAACTCTTGGCACTGGCCGCGGAAATCGCCCACTTTCTCTGCACGGAACCAGGTGTCGCGCACGAAACCGGGAATGGCATCTTGCTTGATGCCAAACGAGTTAACAGCAAAGGAATGGATCACGTCGTTAGACGTGGTGATGATGCGGATTTTTTTGCCCACAGGCACGACCAAAGGGTTGTCCACTTTCAGCAGATAGTCGTCAGTCGGTTCAGGTTTGCCGCTGTCGGACATGGCACGTTGCTTTTCATCCAAGCTGGAGATGAAGCCAATGCCTTCGCCTTCACCTTTGATGTAGTCATAACCCCATTTCCACTGATAACCAGTGGCTTTGATGGTGAGTTCCGCATTGGAAGTGTCTTTGCTGGCCACCACCGCTTTGGTGGCTGGGAGCGCCATCAAAATCACGATGATGAAGGGCACCACGGTCCAGGCGATTTCAACTTTGACAGATTCATGGAAGCTGGCGGGCTTGTGACCCAAGGATTTACGGTGTTTGAAGATGGAATAGAACATCACACCAAAAACGGCCACGAAAATCACCGTGCAGATGATCAACATGAACCAGTGCAACCAAACTTGCTGTTCGGCAATTTTGGTCACTGGGGGGTGCAAATTCAACTGATTGACCGCAGGGCCGCCAGGTAAATCATTGACAGCCCAAGCTGCAGTCGCACCATAGGCAGCCAGTGCCAAAGATGCGGTTTCCAATTTTTTGTAAATGTTGTTCATCATGTTTGTAAAGATTCAACAGAAAAAGTCATGCCGCTTAACCCAAGAGATTCTAGCAACTGAAGTATTGATGGAATCTGACGTCAATCTTGCAAGACCCCAGAACTTGATGTCAGCGGCCTTGGAGTTGTGCTTTCATTTGCGCGAGACTGACCTGGGTCTGCGGCTTGACCGTCAGTCGGGTCGGGGCTTTGAAGGCATGGCCATAAATCACCTCGAAGCTCAGCACCAACCGGCCGCGGTGCGCGGCAGATGACAGTTTGTCCTGAAGTTGCTGGTGCAGTTGCGTTAGCCAAGACCGTCCTCGGCATGATTGAAACCGCTGCGAATTCAAATTGCGTCCCAAACTGCGCAAGTCTTTCAACAACGCTTGGGGCGTTTCGTAGGTCAAGGTGATGTGCTCCATGTCCATGATGGGCGCGGCAAAGCCAGCGCCCAGCAACATGTCACCCCAATCGTGCATATCAGTGAAAGCATGACTGGGCGGTGGCCAATGCATGGCGTCGTAAACGGTACGCAACTCGCGCAAGCTGTCTGGACCCAGACAGGAAAACATCACAAACCCATCGTCCTTGAGGCTGTGCGCCCATCGCTGCATTTCCAAAGCAGGACGCGCCTGCATGTGCAAGCCCATGTTGGACCAAACCATGTCAGCACTGTCGCCCGCTTGCATGCCAAAGCGACGCTGGGGCCCAAGCCATCGTCGCCACCAAGGTCGTTGCAGCGCTTGGCTGGCCCAGATCAAATCGGCCGCTTGGGTTTGCACCACCGTGCAGTTGGCTTTGGGAAAAATACCTTCCAACACATCTTGCGACGCCAAGCCACCGCTGCGTGGCGCCCAATGCACCCAGTGCGCCAAGGGATGGCGGATCAAGGCCAGTCGTTGCGCCATGCGCCGCGCCACCTCGTTGTGCAACCACGGTTCGCCAAAGCGGCTGGTTTTTGCAGCCAAAGGGTTGGTGGCGTGGGCATCGAGCGGGGGTAGTGGGTCACCGATTTCTGGTGCAGGAATCACACGCATGGGGTGTTGTTTTCTTTATATTTTGGTCATGTTCTTCATTCGCAAAGCATACCGAAGCTGGCGGGACCAACAGGCTCACCGCAAACCCTGGCCTTGGCCCAGCCTGTGTCGCGCTTGTGATGCTTGGACTACGCAAGCCTTGTGCGTTGCGTGCAGTTCACCCGCCGCCAAGCCGGTGCTGCGCTGTCCGCGATGTGCCATGCCTGTTGCAGCCGAACGCTCAGCGCCCTCGCGCCAAACAGCTGTGGATCAACAGGCCCAGCCAAACGCCGTACCCACTTGCATCCCCTGTTTGATGGACCCACCGCCTTGGCAGCGTTGCCTGGCTGCGCTCCCCTATGCCCAGCCGTGGTCGGATTTAATCACCGCTTTCAAGTACCAGGGCGAAGCGGGTTTGGGGCGGTTTTTGGCGCAACAACTGTGGGTCCGTGATGACATTCAACAACTGATCAACCAGGCCGATTGGCTGCTGCCCGTGCCCTTGTCGGCCCAGCGTTTGAGCGAACGCGGTTTCAATCAATCTTTGCTGCTGGCACAACTGCTGTCACCACAAAAAACACTTGTCGATGCCATCTTGCGGATTCGCCACACCCTGCCACAAGCGGGCATGAGACGGCAAGACCGGCTGCATAACCTCGACCACGCATTCGCTGGTCACCCCCGTCACATCGCGCATTTACAGAGGAAACGCGTGGTGTTGGTGGACGATGTGCTGACCACCGGCAGCACCTTGCACGCGTGCACCCAGGTCTTGTTGTCCGCAGGCGTAGCGCAAGTCGACTGCATCGTGTTGGCGCGGGCCAGCGCAGAGAAGCCGCCACAATCGGGGTCTGGCCACTGACTTCCCCATGTTCAACATCGTTCTTGTTCACCCCGAAATACCGCCCAACACGGGCAACGTCATTCGCTTGGCGGCCAACACCGGTTGCGCTTTGCACCTGATTGAGCCGTTGGGTTTTTCCATGGAAGACAAGCAAATGCGCCGCGCCGGTTTGGATTATTTGGAATACGCCAGCGTCAAGCGGCATGCCGATTGGCCCACTTTTTTACAGCAAGAACGACCCAACCCGGCGCGTTGCTTTGCCCTCACCACCCATGGCCAACATGCGGTCCATGGTTGCCAGTTTCAGGCGGGCGATTGGCTGGTGTTTGGCTCAGAAACCAGTGGTTTGCCCAGCGACATTCGGGCGTTTTTCCCAGAATCCCAAAAAATGCGCCTCCCCATGTTGGCGGGTCAACGCAGCCTGAACTTGTCGAATGCCGTGTCCATCACGGTGTATGAAGCTTGGCGGCAACAGGGCTTTGCCATGCCCCACAACGTATCGCCTTGAAATTGGGTCGCCTCAGCAAAGGCGCTGTTCAAGCGTATTGACGCACCACCGACTCGGCCACACAAACGGGCTTGTCGCTGCCCTCGCGCTCGACCGTCACCTGCCAAGTCATTTGCAGACCCTGCGGCTGGATGTTTTCGCAAGCCAATAAATGCATGTGGCCACGCAAGCGGCTGCCCACGGGCACGGGCGCGGTGAAACGGACTTTGTTCAAGCCGTAATTGACACCCATTCGGGTTTGGTGAATTTCAAACGCCGACTCGAACATGCAGGGCAATAAAGACAGGGTGAGAAAACCGTGCGCAATGGGGCCGCCAAACGGTCCGGCTTTGGCGCGTTCGGCGTCGGTATGGATCCACTGGTGGTCATGCGTTGCCTCGGCAAACTGGTTCACCTGGTCTTGGCTGATGGTCAACCAATCGCTGATCGCGACGTCTTGGCCCACGTGCTGGGCCACCTCATCAAAGGTCTCAAATGTTTTTTTCATGAGGGTAAATGTCGTTCAAAGCACCTTCATCGTCAATCCTGCCCGCGACAGCCCTCGGGTCGGCTGATCGGGTCACCTAAAATCTGTTTTTTATAAATAGAAACCTCTCGCCATGAGCGCTTTTCACGAAGAAACCGTTTTAACCGTCCACCATTGGACCGACCGCCTGTTCAGCTTCACCACCACCCGTGACCAAGCCCTGCGGTTTTCCAACGGTCACTTCACCATGATTGGCCTCAAAGTCAATGACAAACCCCTGCTGCGCGCCTACAGCATTGTGAGTGCCAACTACGAAGAACACCTCGAATTCTTAAGCATCAAGGTGCAAGACGGCCCCCTTACGTCCAGGCTGCAGCACATCCAAGTGGGCGACAAAATCATCGTCGGGCGCAAACCGACCGGCACCTTGCTGATCGACTATTTGTTGCCCGGTAAAAACCTGTATTTGCTCGGCACCGGCACCGGCATGGCGCCTTACATGAGCGTCGTGCGTGACCCCGAGACCTACGAGCGGTTTGAAAAAGTGATCTTGGTGCACGGCGTGCGTGAAGTGAAAGAACTGGCCTACCACGACTACCTCACCCAAGAACTGCCCCAGCATGAGCTGTTGGGCGAGATGGTCAGCGCACAAATGCTGTACTACCCCACCGTCACCCGCGAGCCGTTTCGCAACCAAGGCCGCATCAACGAGCTGATGGACAGCGGCAAGCTGTTTGCCGATCTTGGCCTGCCCGCACTCAACCCTGAAACCGACCGTGTGATGCTGTGCGGCAGCCCGCAAATGCTGAAAAGCCTGAAAACTCTGCTGGAAGAACGCCACTTCAAAGAAGGCAACACCACCACCCCCGGCGACTTTTTGGTGGAGCGGGCTTTTGTGGAGCAGTGAAGTGGTTTGACATCTTTAAAAATACACTAAATAATGTGTTTTTTAAGTGTCAAATATGCCCATCACTCAATCTATTTTTGCTCAACAAACAGTCAGTATGACGGATTTGCGGCGCAATCCGTCTGAGGTCATTGAAGTGGCCAACCTGTCGTCTGTGGCTATCTTGAACCACAACAAGCCTGTCGCCTATCTGATTTCTGCAGCCGCCTATGAAGATATGCTGGAACAGCTTGAGGACGCCGCCCTGACCAAAACCGTCAAAGCCCGGGCTGGAGGTCCAACCGTGAAGGTGAAGCTTGAAGACCTATGAGCTTGAGTTTCACGAGCTAGCACTGAAAGAGTGGAAAAAACTCGATGGATCGGTCAAAGCGCCACTGATCAAGGCACTGAGCAAACGCCTTCAAGCGCCGCATGTTCCATCTGCCAGATTGCGCGGGGATTTGCAAAACACCTACAAAATCAAATTAAGAGACCTGGGCTAACGCTTGGTTTATGAAGTGATTGATCAACGATTGGTCGTTTTGGTGATTGCCATAGTCAGGCGTGACCACGATGAGGCTTATCAGATGGCCATCCAACGTCAGCGATGAACATGGTGGAGTGATTCCCGATTGCTAGCGGTTGCCCTTAGCGCGGTTATGCGTTTTGCACAACATCTGACAGTTCTTGATATTCGTGGCGCCGCCCCTACTCCAAGCTGTGACATGGTCGGCATCCATGTCATTCAAAAGCCATAGTTTTTGCTTGTTGGCGTCATGCCCTAAGGCGCACAGCGGGAAATCGAGGCGCCTTTGGCAGCGGCCTTGGCGGATTGAGTGGCGTAAACCTGCTTCTTGGTGGCTTCATCAAATACCCGAATATCCAATAAGGATTTGTCTTCGGAACCACCCAAGATGTATTCAAAAACACCCCGACGGTTCTTGACGTAAGGGTCAGCAAACAGTGCTTTTATATCCTGCGGAACTTGGGCAGCTTGATAGGGTTTGTGATGGTGTTGGTCGTACAAACGGCCCCACTCAAGGCCGCGCATTTCGCTTTCCACATCCGTGAATACCGACGACACCCAGTTGATCACGTCGATGAAGCGCAGACTCAGTTGATTGATCTGCTTGTCATGACGGTGTTGGCTCATGTAACCGCCCACATTACCTTTGCTGACCCAGTCCAAAGCACAGGCCAAGTAATCTTGTCGAATTGCCGCCCCTTTGACGTACGCGCTCCATTTGCTGATGTTGGCGTTTTGGCTGTTGCTGAACATTTCTTTGGCCAAGGTGACAAACGGGCCTGAATAAACAGCATTCAGCAGTTCTTGTTCATTCAAAGGCACGCCCGCAATGTTGATGGTTTTAAACCATTCCTTGATTTCGCTCTCTGTGTCTTCGCATTCGTATACCAACAACTTGGTGTTCAAGATAAGTTGACGTTTGTCATCAGCCATGCTGATGAAATATTGCTAAAAGGCGCCCGCAGGCGCCGCTCTAAGGCCTCGTTTGTTAAACACGCTCAATGATCAACGCAATCCCCTGCCCGACACCAATGCACATGGTGCACAGCGCATAGCGCCCACCCGTGGCGTGCAGGCGGTTCATGGCTGTTGTCGCCAATCGCGCACCGGAAGCACCCAGTGGGTGGCCCAGTGCAATCGCGCCGCCCCAAGCATTCACACGCGGGTCATCGTCTTGCAAGCCCAACAGACGCAATACCGCCAAACCTTGGGCGGCAAAGGCTTCATTGAGCTCAATCACATCCATCTGATCCAGCGAGAGGCCAGTGAGGGCCAACACTTTTTGTGTGGCAGGTGCCGGGCCAATGCCCATCACACGCGGTGCCACGCCCGCTGTGGCCATGCCCACGATACGGGCTTTGGGCGTGAGGCCCTGTTTGGCGGCATCAACCTCGCTGGCCAGCAGCAAGGCGCAAGCGCCATCGTTCACGCCTGAGGCGTTGCCCGCGGTCACGGTGCCGTCGGGGCGCACCACGCCTTTGAGCTTGGCCAAGGCTTCCAGGCTGGTTTCACGCGGGTGCTCGTCGGTGTCCACCCGCAGCGGGTCGCCTTTTTTCTGGGGGATGGTGACGGGGCAAATTTCATGCGCCAAGTGGCCAGCTTGGATAGCCGCCACCGCCCTGAGCTGACTGTTCATGGCCATCAAATCTTGCGCTTCGCGCTCAATCTTGTAGTCGGTGGCCACATTCTCGGCCGTCTCGGGCATGGCGTCCACGCCGTACTTTTCTTTCATCAGTTTGTTCACAAAGCGCCAGCCGATGGTGGTGTCGAACACCGTGTTGGCGCGGCTGAAAGCGGTCTCTGCTTTGGGCATCACAAACGGCGCGCGGCTCATGCTCTCCACGCCGCCGGCAATCATCAAACCCGCTTCGCCCGACTTGATGGCCCGCGCTGCCGTGCCCACAGCATCCAAACCAGACCCACACAGCCGGTTGATCGTGGCACCAGGCACGTCCAGGGGCAAACCCGCCAGCAAACTGCTCATGTGGGCCACGTTGCGGTTGTCTTCACCGGCTTGGTTGGCGCATCCGTACAGCACATCGGTGATGGCCGCCCAGTCCACGCTGGGGTTGCGCACCATCAGGGCTTTGAGAGGAATAGCGCCGAGGTCGTCGGTGCGCACGCTGCTCAAAGCGCCGCCGTAGCGGCCAAATGGGGTGCGGATGGCGTCACAAATGAAGGCTTGGTTCATGAAATTCTCTTGGTTGACAATCTGAGGCTATGTACAGCCCCTCTCAAGACGATGTTCGTCGCTTCTTCTGCCAAGTCTATGCCAAGCATCAAGCGCATTCATTGATTGACGCATTGGAGGTGTTGGCCGGTGAATGGGTGGCCGAACACCCCGAATACCATGCCGTTTTGGCAGACGAAGCCGGCGCTTTGACCCAGCAATTCAAGGGCGACGACGGTCAAAACAACCCGTTTTTGCATCTGTCCATGCATTTGTCCATCAGCGAGCAGTGCTCGATTGACCAACCGCGCGGTATCCGTCAAGCGGTGGAGTTGCTGGCCTCCAAGCGCAGCAACTTGCACGAGGCGCACCACGAGGTGATGGAGTGCCTGGGCACCATGCTGTGGGAGAGCCAGCGCAGTGGCCGCCCTCCAGACGGGAAGTCTTACATTGATGCGGTGCAACGCCGCGCCACACGCGACTGAATCATTTCAACGCCCACAAAAAAAGCCCGCAGGACGCGGGCTTAATTGTTTGAAACGCTGTAGGTTCGTGAAAATGGAGGTGAGTGATGGTTTTAAACAAAAAAGCCCGCAAGACGCGGGCTTAATTGTTTGAAACGCTGTAGGTTCAGCGGAATTTGGACTGGGGGACTGTTTTTAGTTCGCCTTGCTGCTGAGAAATATAAGCCGCAATTTCTTTCAACTCGGCCAAGGTGTACTGCTTGGCCACACCGCCCATGACGCCGTTGTTGCGGCCCCAAGTGGCTTGGTTCTCAACTTTGTAGGACTTGAGTGCCATGTACAAGTAATCTTTGTATTGGCCACCGATTTTGGGATAGCCAGGCACCATGGGCTTGCTGTAATTGGCTCCGTGGCAAGAGGCGCATGCACCCTTGGCAACCAACTCGGCAACTTTGCCCGTGGGTTCGGTGGCTTTTTCAGGCAGCGTGGCTGAAGGGTCTTTGCCATGCGATTCGTAATATGCGGCGATGTCAGCCATGTCTTTGGCGGACAAAGGCGCTGCAACGCTGCGCATGGTGGGGTGTTTACGATCGCCTTTTTGATAAGCAGTCAGGGACGACACAATGTATGCGGCGCTTTGGCCGGAAATTTTGGGGACTTTATAGACCTCGGGGAAACTGGCTTGGTAACCTTTGATGCCATGGCAGCCAATGCACAAAGCGATTTTGGATTCACCTGCCTTGGCGTCGCCCGCTTCTTGGGCTTGAACGAATGAGGTCGCGCAAGCGACAACAAAAAACAGGACCGACGTGATGTACTTTTTCATTTTGGACAGACAATCGTTTGGAAACTCCAAAGATTATATCGACGCGTTTTGTAAGCTCCGTGTCGGCAAACAGCAAAGGTTGGTGAGATGAAATTTGCAGGATCTGAAAATTACGTGGCCACGCAAGATCTGATGCTCGCGGTCAACGCGGCCATCACATTGAAGCGGCCCCTGCTGGTCAAGGGCGAGCCCGGCACCGGCAAAACCATGTTGGCCGAAGAAGTGGCGCAATCCTTGGGCATGCCCTTGCTGCAGTGGCATGTGAAATCCACCACCAAAGCACAACAAGGCTTGTACGAGTACGACGCAGTGAGCCGCTTGCGCGAC
>Ga0164294_10005727_pt1 | contig 10667 bp, 10 predicted proteins | sample GEODES005metaG_FD_111479 | JGI IMG/M metagenome (GOLD analysis project Ga0164294, IMG submission 111479) | Oligotrophic lake water microbial communities from Sparkling Lake, Wisconsin, USA - GEODES005 metaG | ecosystem: Environmental > Aquatic > Freshwater > Lake | place: USA: Sparkling Lake...
CCAGCTGCGCAAGGCCTTCCCCAGCGCGCATGGCGACATGAGCCGCATCTTCGCCGCCGTCCGCCTGCTGCTGGACCGCGCCTGATGGCGGACGCCTTCGCCGCCTTGCCCTATCGCCCTTGCGTGGGGGTCATGCTCGTCAATGCCGAGGGCCGCGTGTTCGTGGGCAAGCGCATCGACAGCAAGGAAGGCGATGCCTGGCAAATGCCGCAGGGCGGGATCGACGAAGGCGAGGACGTCCATCCCGCCGGCTTGCGCGAACTGGAAGAGGAAACCGGGGTCACCGCGGACCTCGTGACGATCCTCGCCGAGAGCCGCGAGGAATACCTCTACGACTTGCCCGACGAATTGCTCGGCAAGCTCTGGGGCGGGCGCTACCGGGGCCAGCGCCAGCGCTGGCTCTTGGTGCGCTTCAACGGGGAGGATCACCAGATCCGCCTCGATGCGCACAAGCACCCCGAGTTCCTCGCCTGGCAATGGGTCGAGCCCGACCAGCTGCCCGAGCTGATCGTGCCGTTCAAGAAGCGGGTCTACCGCCAGGTCGTCGAGGAATTCCGCAGCCTGATCTGAGGCAGTGGCCTCAGTTGGCTTCGACTTTGGGCTCCGGCTTCACCGCATCAGCGGAAACGACCTTGGCGATCGGACCCTTGGCAATCACCCCGGAAAGCTGCTGCGTTTCGGGGCACGCTCGTCCGCACAGCCCTTCAAGCCGCGCGAGATTGCCCTTGGCCTTCTCGAGCGCGCCCTTTTCAGCCATGGCCCCGCCTTCGCCCGAAAGCGCGGCGAGATTGTTGGGATCGCGCTCCAGCGCCTCGCGGTAATAATGGATCGCCTTGCCCTGCATGCCAGCAGCGCGCGCCGCATCTCCGAGCGCGAGGTACGTCGAGGGATTGCCGGGATCGATCGCAAGGGCGGCTTCGAAACTATCCGTCGCGGCATCGACATCGCCGCTCAGCAGCAGGCTGCGCCCGGTTTCGACAAGGGCCTTGGCGCGGGGATCGGTGGGGACGGAGACACCGGCGGTTCCGGCACTTCCCGTGACTGCGACTAGAAGAGACAAAGCAATCGCCAAAGGCATTGTACGCATCAACCACTCCCAGAGCCGGCCGCCCGGCGCGCGCGATCCCCCGGCGTCCATAATCTTCATGCCTATCATAGCCGGTGGAGTGTTGCGAAGAAAAACCCGTCGGTCGCAGTGTCCCAAGGGGTCAGCCTCAAGCCGCAGCCGCGCGGGCTGCCGATGCCGATGGCGTGTTCGCTCCCGCGCCAATCCGGGTTGCCGGCCAGAAACGCGGCCACGACATCGGGCCCTTCGGCATCGAGCAGCGAGCAGACGACATAAGTCAGCCGCCCGCCCGGCCGCACCAGCCCCGCGCCGATCTGCAGCACATGGGCCTGCGTCCGGGCATACCGCTCCAGCGCCTGCGCAGTGAGCCGCCAGCGCGCCTCGGGACCGCGCCGCCAGGTGCCGGTGCCCGAGCAGGGGGCATCGATCATCACCGCATCGGCCCTGTCCTGCCAGTCGGCCAGCGCGGCCGTCTCGCGGCCGGGATCAAGCAACCGCGTCTCCACGTGCGCACCGGCCCGGTGGGCGCGAGGGCCGAGGCGCGAGAGCCGTGTGCGATCAATATCACAGGCCAGCAGGTGGCCCTCCCCCTGCAGCGCGGCGGCCAGCGCCAGAGTCTTGCCCCCGGCCCCGGCGCACAGATCGACCACCGCCTCGCCGGGACGAACCTCAAGCGCGCTGCAGGTCAGCTGGCTGCCGGTATCCTGCACTTCGAACAGTCCTTCGGCAAAAGCCGGCCATGTCTCGACCGCGGTGCCGCCCGGCAGGCGCAGGCCATCGGGTGCCTGCGTCGGCTCGGCAGCGACCGGGAGCGCCACCAGCAGCGCCTCGCGCGTGGTCTTGAGCCGGTTGGCGCGCAGATCGAGCGGGGCGCGGCCCAGCAAGGCGGCGCCCTGTTCGCGCGTTATCCCGGATGCGAGGAGGCGCGCCTCGAGCCATGCCGGGGCAAATCCGGCGCTTGCCACGGGTTCGCCCTCGCGGATCGGCGCGGGGCCGTAGTTCGAGCCATCGAACAGGCCGGCAAGGGCGGGATCGTTGGCGGCCAGTGCCAGCATCGCGGCGCGTCCGGTCTCCGGCACCTCACCGCACAGGCGGATCGCGGCCCAGGCAAGGTCGCGGATCGCGCGGCGGTCCTTGGAGCCGATGAAGCGGCGCGTCTTGAGCCACTCGGCAGCGATGCGCTCGGCCGACGCGCCTTCGCGGCGCACGGCGGCGATCACCGCGTCGAGCACCTCGATGGCCGATTGCACCCGCGCGGCGGGGGTCATGGCCGGGCCTGCAAAAGCGGATCAGCGCGAGGGATAGTTGGGTGCCTCGCGCGTGATCGACACATCGTGGACATGGCTTTCGCGCAGGCCCGCATTGGTAATCCGCACGAACTTCGCATTGTCGCGCAGCGCTTCGAGCGTCGGGCTGCCGGTATAGCCCATCGCCGCCTTGATGCCGCCGACGAGCTGGTGGACGACGTCCTTGGCCGGCCCCTTGTAGGGCACCTGGCCTTCGATGCCTTCGGGCACCAGCTTCATCGAATCCTTGATGTCCTGCTGGAAATAGCGATCCGCCGAGCCGCGCGCCATCGCGCCGACCGAGCCCATGCCGCGGTACGATTTGTAGGCGCGGCCCTGATAAAGGAACGTCTCGCCCGGCGCTTCCTCGGTGCCCGCGAGCATCGAGCCGACCATGATCGTGCTGGCGCCTGCCGCCAGCGCCTTGGCCGCATCGCCCGAGGTTCTGAGGCCGCCGTCGGCGATCACCGGCACGCCCGACTTCGCCGCTTCCGCCGCGCATTCGAGGACGGCCGTCAGCTGCGGCACGCCGACACCGGCGACAATACGGGTGGTGCAGATCGAGCCCGGCCCGATGCCGATCTTCACGCCGTCTGCCCCCGCATCGATCAGCGCGCGGGTTGCCTCCGCCGTCGCCACGTTGCCAGCGATGACCTGTACCGTGTTCGACATGGCCTTCACCGCCTCGACCGCGCGCGCGACGTCGCGGTTGTGGCCGTGGGCGGTGTCAATGATGATCACGTCGCACTCGGCCTCGACCAGCGCGCGGGTGCGCTCGAGCCCTTTTTCACCGACCGTGGTGGCGGCGGCAACCCGCAGGCGCCCCGCGGCGTCCTTGGTCGCGTCGGGGTAAGTGACCGCCTTCTCGATATCCTTGACCGTGATGAGCCCGATGCAGCGGAAGGCGTCGTCGACCACCAGCAGCTTCTCGATCCGGCGCTGATGGAGCAGGCGGCGCGCCTCGTCACCCGAAGTGCCGAGCTTTACCGTCGCGAGGTTCTCGTGGGTCATCAGCTCGTGCACCGGCTGCGCGGGATTGTCGGCAAAGCGCACGTCGCGGTTGGTGAGGATGCCGACAAGCTTGCCGCTTTTCTCGACCACCGGAATGCCGCTGATCTTGTTGGCCCGCATGATCGCCTGCGCATCGCCCAGCGTTGCTTCGGGGGTAATGGTGATCGGATTGACCACCATGCCGCTCTCGAAACGCTTGACCGCGCGGACGGCGGCGGCCTGCTGTTCGACCGTCAGGTTGCGGTGCAGCACGCCGATCCCGCCGAGCTGCGCCATGACAATGGCCATGTCGGCCTCGGTCACGGTATCCATGGCGGCGGAAACCACCGGAATGTTGAGCGTGATCGAACTGGTGAGGCGCGTGCGGGTGTCGGCCTGGGTCGGCACCATGTCCGATGCACCGGGGCGCAGCAGGACGTCGTCGAAGGTAAGGCCGAGAGGGATGTCCATGGGGTGCGCCACTTGCCGTTAGGGATCGAATCGTGGCGGCCCATGTAATCAAGCCGGACGGCTTAGGCTAGGCCCCAGAACCTACTTTGCACCAGCAGCCAGGCCGGCGGCTGGTCCGGTACCGGGCCAGGCTTTCACATCGGCAAAGAAGCGAAGCAGTTCGGTCTGGATCAGCACGTCGTCGACCATGCCGCCATAGACCACGCTCGCGGCCGCATCCGACGGGCGGTGATAGACATTGTCCATGAACGCCTCGAGCCGCGCGGGATCGGAATAGCTTGTGCTGACCATGACCGAGGGCACATCGTGCTGCATCAGCATCCAGCTATCCTGCCGCCGGGCAAAGGCATTGGCGGCGTCTCCCGCTGCAAGCTTGCGCTTGAGCCCCTTGAGCACCTTGGCGATGCCGGCATCGAGCCTGGTCATGCCCTGCCCGACCACGCTGACCGGCAAGCCCGCCGGAACAAGGCCGGTGCTGTCGACATTGAAGGCCGCGACCACGCTGCCCAGCGGCAGCGGCGGATTCTCGGCAAAGGCCAGCGCGCCGAGCAGCCCCAGTTCCTCGCCCGTCGTCGCGACAAGATAGACGTCGCGATCGAGCGGCTTGCCGGCGGAAAGCTGGCGCGCGACTTCGGTGATGACGGCAAGGCCCGAGGCGTTATCGACCGCGCCGTTGCAGACCAGGTCTTCCGCCGGCGGAGCGGCGCATTTGCCGAAGTGGTCCCAATGCGCCATGAGCACGACCGCACCCGAGCCCGGACGCCGCCCTTCGAGTTTGCCGATCAGGTTGTGCGTCTTGATCCGCGTCTCGCGGTTGGTTGCCTCCAGCGATGCGGCGAGACCGAGCGGGCGGGCACTGAAACCCGGCGCGGCGCCCACTAGCTTGAGCGCGGCGAGATCGAGCCCGCCGGCCGATGCCAGCAACTGTCGCGCACCCTCGGGCGTGATGAACGCCTCGATATCGCCGCCGATCCGCTCGCCCGAAAGCGCGTACCCGGCGCGGCGGCGGCGCGCCATGACATCCTCGAGCGTGCGCTCGCCATCGAGCACGGTCAGCACGGCAGCGGCTCCGCTATCGAGCAGCTGACCAGCGCGGTCGACGGCCGGCCGCGCCGCCGCCGCGTTTCCGGGTCCGGGCTTGGCAGGCTCGGGCGGCGCTGCCTCGCTGTCGAGGACAAGCGCAACGCGCCCGGCCAGCTCGGTGCGCACGCCCTCGCCGCCCGGATTGCGGCCGACATAGACCAGCGGCGCGTTCTCGATCAGGCTGCGCAGGCCCGAAGTCACGACAAAATAGCTGTCTTCCGCCAAAGCGACGCGGCGCTTGCCATGGAAGAACTGCGCGCGCGAGCTTTGCGGCTCGCGCTCGACCAGTTCCACGGGCGCGAACCAGGTGTTGCCGGGATCATTGGTGCCGGATTCGAGCCCGATATCGAACCACTGACGCGCAAGATAGCGCAAGGTCAGCGTTTCCCCGGGCGTCCCCGGCTCCCGTCCGCCGTACTCGTCGCTTGCCAGCGTGGTGACATGCTGGCGCAACTGCCCCTCGATCTGGGCCATCTGGCGCTTCGACGGACCGGCTGCGGCAGCGGCAAACGGGATCAGGCCAAGCAGCGTCAGGCACACGATCGCCAGTCGACCGCGCCGCCGGAAGCCTGTGCTGGGGGGAGCGGTGACAATCATGGCAAGCGGCTCACCCACAACGACTCATCGCCATCCCCGAACGGTCCAACGCGGCACCAGTGCTCGCAAATGCGGCGGACCTGCGCAAGTTCCCTCTTTGGCCCGCCCGCCGATGACCGGGGCACGTTCCCTCTTGCTTGCCGGTGCCCGCCTCGGGCAATTCACCCGGGGACAGGAGACAGTGCGATGCGGCTCGACGATTTCGACAATTCGATCAATGTCGAGGACCAGCGTGGCGGCGGTGGTCCACGCTTTGGCGGGCCCGGCGGCAAGATCGGTTGCGGCAGTCTGGTCATCGCGCTGATCGGCGCGCTGGTGTTCGGCATCAATCCCCAGCAAACGCTGGGCGTGCTGCAAGGCATGCAGGGGGCTGCCGGCCCCGCCACGAGGCAGGAAGCACCCCGGCAAGGCGCCGATCTGGCCGAAAGCTGCACCGTCAACACGTTCAGCCGCGAAAGCTGCAATGCACTGGCCTCGCTCAACAAGACCTGGGAGCCGCTGTTCCGGAAGGCCGGAATCGATTTTGCCGCGCCCAAGCTGGTGTTCTACGCGCGCGACGGGCAATCGGGCTGCGGCGCGGCGCAAAGCGCGATGGGGCCGTTCTACTGCCCGGCGGACCAGGGCATCTATATCGACACCGATTTCTACACCGAGATGGAGCGGCAGATGCAGGCCGGCGGCGATTTCGCGCGGGCCTATGTCATGGCGCACGAATATGGCCACCACATCCAGAACCTTGTCGGCACCTCGGACCAGGTGAGCGAGGCGCAGCGGCGCAATCCGCCAATGGCCAACCGGCTGTCGGTCAAGCTCGAACTCCAGGCGGATTGCTATGCCGGGGTCTGGGCCGCGCGCAACAAGGACAAGATCGAGCCGGGCGACATCGAGGAAGGCCTCACCGCCGCGCACCAGATCGGCGACGACACGCTGATGGCCTCGGCCGGGCGCACCCCGGTTGAGGCCGCTTTCACCCACGGCAGCAGCGCGCAGCGCATGGCCTGGCTGCGCAAGGGGCTCGAAACGGGGAACGAAGACGCTTGCGACACGTTCAGTGTGCAGTCACCCGCGGGAACCCAATAGCCCTCATCGCAAAGTTGGCGATCAGGAGACCTTCCATGAAAGCCTGCCGCCTTGCCTTCGCGCTGTTCACCTGCACCGCCGCCACGTCGGCCCTCGCACAGACCGTGGTCGCCCCCGAGAACGTCAAGGCGGGCGATGTCGTCGCCAAGCCGCTTGATGATCTCAATTTGCGTAAGGACGAGATCCCGCCGATCCTGATTGCCGCGCGCGAGGATACCTATGGCCTGAACGGGGTGAGGACCTGCCCCGCGCTGGCCGGCGAAATCGGCCGGCTCGACGCGGTGCTCGGCCCCGATATCGACGTCGTCAGCGACAAGACCCGCGACGAGAAGCGCGGCAATACCGTAGGCACGGTGGCAAAATCGGTGATCGGCTCGTTCATCCCCTTCGGCGGCGTGATCCGCGAGGTGACCGGGGCGGCGGGCCGGGAGCGACAATGGCAGGTCGCGCTCTATGCGGGCGCGAGCCGCCGGGCGTTTCTCAAGGGCTATGGCCAGGCGCGCGGTTGCCGCTACCCGGCGCGCGCAGCCACCCCGGCGCAGGCGGCGGCGATTCAGGCCGCTGCCGCCACAGGGAATAGCCCGCCCCTGATCAAGGCCGCAGCGCAGCCCCGCAAATCCGCAAGGGCCCGCCGCGGGCGGCGCTGACCGCTAGTCCTCCTGCGGGCGCAGCGCGTTCGCCACGTCGCGCTCGGCCTTGTCGAGCGCGGCGAGCACTTGCGCACGGACCCCGGCGGGCATGTCCTTCTCGCGCAGGACTTCCTTGCGTGCTTCGGCAATCTCCTTGCGCGCCTCTGCGATGCTTTCGCGCGCCTCCGCAATGCCTTCGGCTACCTCGCGCTCGATCTCTGCCCGGTCGACCAGCGGGGCATCGGGCGGTACGGGCGGTTCGGGCGGAGCCGGAGGCGCTGGAGGTGCGGGAGGCGCCGGAGGTGCAGGCGGCGGCGGGCTGATGCTGGCGCCCACCGGAGACTGCGCCGCTGCCGCACCGGCAAGGGCCAGCAGCCCGGCACTCGCGATCAGCGTGGTCCATTTGCGAAGAGGCATCGGCAAGTCCTTTCAGGCTCGTTGGTCACAAGCCCTGCCTTGCCCTTTTGCTCGCGCCGCTGTCTGCCGCGCTTCGTCCAACCACCGACAGGGCCCCGACGAACAGCAGGCCCGAAGCCCTCAGGGCTTGGGTTCGACGATCAGGTAGACCCCGGTGGTCTTGCCGATATTGCGTCCCTCGTGCCAGTCGAACCCGTCGCTCCACCAGCTGTCGCCCGCCTTGAGCTTGCGCACGACAGTACCGCTGGCGTTGGTGATGCGCATCACCGAGCCCCTGAGGATATAGCCCCAATGCGGCGCATGGCGATGCCGCTCATGTCCCCAGCCCGGCGGGAACTTGCAGCGCAAAGTGCGCAGGCGCTCATTCTCCTTGAGCACGGCGCAGACGGGCTTGCCTTTCCAGCCCGCCTGCAGCGGATCGGGATAGGCCCTCGCTTCGGGCGGCGGGATGGCGACGGCGGGGCCGGCGAGCGCCAAGAGCGTGGCCGCAACAGTCGGCAGGAGTCTGAAACTGGTTGGCATGCGGGCCCTTCTAGCTGACTTGGGGTTCACCGGCCACATCCGCGAGGGAGGCGCTGGCGCCGATCGACTGCTTGGCGACGAGCGCCGACCGGGTCGCTTCAACGATGTAAAGCAGCAACGCATAACCCGGCACGGCAAGAAAACTCTCCGACGGCAGCGCCTCGGCGAATGTCAGAAAGAAAAGTGCAAAGACGGGGGCGAGGCCGAGGGTGATCACCAGCGATCTTGCGGGCCGGGTTCGATCCCAAGCGAAGAGTGGCAGCGGCAAAGGCGCGAAGCCGCGCATGAGCAACAGACCCGCGACCAGACCGACAAGCAGGAACAGCAGGAACACTGCAGTGATGCCCGTCAGCGGGATGCCGGGAGAGTCGGCGCAGGTCGGGACCATATGACGCTCGAGAAGCTGCCCTATCGCCTCGACCTCGCCGAACCAGCCCAGACCAAGCCCGACAATTCCAAATACGAAGAAATGCCCGCGTTTCGAGGGCGTTACGCACCACCGGCCGGCCTGGACCATGTTCCATCGCGCCAAGCCAGCCAAGGTCGCGGCCAGCAGCATCAAACCGCCGCCACAATCCATGAGCGGCCAGCGCATGGTCCGCAGTGCTGCGATCCGCTCGTGCCAATGAGGCGCGATGCGGCCCATCGGGTCGCAGTCGTTCGTCAACAGTTCGTAAGCTGCGGCATTGTCCGAATAGGTGTGCGTCAGAAGACCCCAACAGAAAAGCGCGGCACCCGCCAGAGCGAGCGCCGCGCAAAATCTGGTGACGGCAGGCAAGGCCACCGTCCGCGTCTTAGTACACGCGCTTCTTCGGCTTGATGTACTCGACGTCGTCGGTCAGCGTGTATTCGTGCACCGGGCGGTAATCGAGCTTCACTGCGCCGCCCTTGCCGCCCCAGCCATCGAACCAGCTGGCGGTGTGCTTCATCCATTCGCCGTCGTTGCGATCGGGGAAGTCCTCGTGCGCGTGGGCGCCGCGGCTTTCCTTGCGGTTGCTGGCGGAATGCATCGTCACCGAGGCCTGCGCGATCAGATTGTCGAGCTCGAGCGTTTCGATGAGGTCCGAGTTCCAGATCAGCGAGCGATCCGAAACCTTGATGTCGCTCATGCGCTCATAGGTCGCGGCAAGCTTGACCTTGCCCTCGTCCATCAGCTCGTCGGTGCGGAACACCGCCGCATGGGCCGACATCGTGCGCTGCATCTCGGTCCGCACCTGCGCCGTGGGCGAGCCGCCGTTGGTGTGGCGGAACGTATCGATGCGGGTAAGCGCGAGGTCGGCGCTGTCCTTGGGCAGGGCCTTGTGCGCCGAGCCGGGCTTGATGATTTCCTTGAGGCGCAGACCCGTGGCGCGGCCGAACACGACAAGATCGATCAGCGAGTTGGAGCCGAGGCGGTTGGCGCCGTGGACCGAAACGCAGGCCGCCTCGCCCACCGCGAAGAGGCCGGGGATCACGGTTTCGGGGTTGCCGTCCGCGCCGACCGTCACGACTTCGCCGTGGTAGTTACAGGGGATGCCGCCCATGTTGTAGTGCACTGTCGGCACGACCGGGAGCGGCTGGCGCGTGAGGTCCACGCCCGCAAAGATCTTGCCGCTTTCGGTGATGCCCGGCAGACGCTCGCCCAGCACCTTCGCGTCGATGTGATCAAGGTGCAGGTAGATATGGTCCTTGTGCGGACCAACGCCGCGGCCTTCGCGGATTTCCAGCGCCATCGAGCGGCTGACGACGTCGCGGCTGGCGAGGTCCTTCGCGGAAGGCGCATAGCGCTCCATGAACCGCTCGCCTTCGGAGTTGGTGAGATACCCGCCCTCGCCGCGCGCGCCTTCGGTGATGAGCACGCCTGCGCCGTAGATTCCGGTCGGGTGGAACTGGACGAATTCCATGTCCTGCAGCGGAAGGCCCGCACGCAGCACCATGCCGCCGCCATCACCCGTGCAGGTGTGGGCCGAGGTCGCGGTGAAGTAGCAGCGGCCATAGCCACCCGTCGCCAGCACCACGGCGTGGCTGCGGAAGCGGTGGATCGAGCCGTCATCCATGCACATGGCGATCACGCCGCGGCATTCGGGCACGCCGTTGGCGCCCGTTTCCATGATCAGGTCGATCGCGAAGTATTCGATGAAGAAGTCCGCGTCGTACTTCAGGCTCTGCTGATAGAGCGCATGGAGCATGGCGTGGCCGGTGCGGTCTGCCGCGGCGCACGTGCGCTGGACCGGCGGGCCTTCGCCCATGTTCTGCATGTGGCCGCCGAACGGGCGCTGGTAGATCGTGCCTTCGGCGTTGCGGCTGAAGGGCACACCGGCGTGCTCGAGCTCGTAGACCGCAGCGGGTGCTTCCCGCACCATGTATTCGATCGCGTCCTGATCGCCGAGCCAGTCGGACCCCTTGACGGTGTCGTACATGTGCCAGGTCCAGTGGTCCGGGCTGTTGTTGCCGAGGCTGGCGGCAATGCCGCCCTGCGCCGCGACGGTGTGCGAGCGCGTCGGGAAGACCTTGGTGATGCAGGCGGTGCGCAGGCCCGCCTGGGCC
>Ga0164294_10005728_pt1 | contig 10666 bp, 9 predicted proteins | sample GEODES005metaG_FD_111479 | JGI IMG/M metagenome (GOLD analysis project Ga0164294, IMG submission 111479) | Oligotrophic lake water microbial communities from Sparkling Lake, Wisconsin, USA - GEODES005 metaG | ecosystem: Environmental > Aquatic > Freshwater > Lake | place: USA: Sparkling Lake...
CCTTCTTGACGCTGTCTCGCTTGTGGGCGACGGCCTTGGTGGCGTCGGTGAAGAAGCCGGTGCTCTCCACGACGATCTGCACGTCCTGGCTGCCCCACGGGATCGACCCCGGATCCTTCTCGGCGAAGACCTTGATCTTCCGGCCGTCGACGATCAGGTCGTTGCCCTCGTAGCCGACCTGCCCCTTGAAGGGGCCGTAGTTGGAGTCGAACTCAAGGAGGTGGGCGTTGGTCTTCGCGTCGGTAAGGTCGTTGAGCGCGACCACCTGCACGTCGCCGTCGAGGCCGTACTTCTCGTAGATGGCGCGGTAGGTGAGGCGGCCGATGCGGCCGAAACCGTTGATGCCGACGCGAATGGGCACGGCGAGTCTCCTGGACGGTGCGGGGGCCCGGCCGCGCCGCTCCGTTGCGGACGCCGAACCCCTGAGGCGGGGCCGGATGATACACCCCAGTGCGGCGGACGCTCAATCGGCGGCCGCCCCGCCGCGGTTTCCGCGATGCTGGGCAGCACCGAAGCCCGCCGGTAGTCTGGGATTCCCTCCATGCCAAACCCCGTCATCGAACTCGAGCAGGTCAAAAAGGCGTTTGCCATGCCCGGCGGCGAGACGGTGGCGGTGCTCGACATCGACCGGTTCGTGCTCGAGGAGAAGGACCAGGTCGCCCTGTCCGGTCAGAGCGGCTCGGGCAAGTCGACGCTCCTCCACGTGATCTCCGGGATCATGCGGCCCGACTCGGGGCGGGTGTGGGTCGACGGCCACGACCTCACCCGGCTCGGCGAGGCCGCGAGCGACCGGCTCCGGGCCGACAAGCTCGGCCTCGTGTTTCAGCAGTTCAACCTCCTGCCTGGGTTCACGGCCCTGGAGAATGTGCTGGTCGCCATGTCGTTCGGCAGCGGGAAGCCCGACCGCTGGCGGGCCGCCGACCTGCTCGCCTCGGTCGGCCTGTCGCATCGGCTCGACCACAAGCCGGCCGAACTCTCGATCGGCCAGCAGCAGCGGGTGGCCGTCGCCCGGGCCCTGGCCAACCGCCCGCGGGTGATCCTCGCCGACGAGCCGACGGCGAGCATCGACACGGCCCATCAAGACCAGGTGATCGACCTACTCACGACCACCTGTGCCGAGCAGGACGTGGCCCTGCTGGTGGTCACGCATGCTCCCGAGGTTGCCGCCCGGTTCCCGAAGCAGCTCCGGCTCGACGACTTCAACCGCGCCGCCGTGCATCACGGCTGACCCTCGCTCACGGATTCCCCATGTCGTTGTTCGGCATCGCCTGGCGCAACATCCGACAGCGGCTGCTGACCAGCGGCCTCACGGCCCTGTCGCTGGCACTCGGCGTGGCGCTCGTCGTGGCCACGCTGGTGATCGGCAACGTCGTCAAGCAGGCATTCAACTCGGGTTCGGGCCTCGGCTACAACCTGATCGTGGGGTCGAAGGGGAGCCCGCTGCAGCTGGTCCTCAACAGCGTGTACCTGATCAGCAAGCCGATCGAGAACATCTCCTGGGGCTTCTACGAGGAGTTTCTGCCCGCCTCCGCCCGGGCCGACGGCGTTGCCGGCAGGTTTGCCGGCAGCGTGCGGACCGCCGTGCCGATCTGCATGGGGGACTACTTCAAGGGCTTTCGTGTAGTCGGCACCAATGCCGCCTACTTCGACGGCCTGACCTACGGCGGCGGCGGAGCCTCGGGCTTCGGCCGCTGGCTGGGGCGGCTCGTCGGCCGCCCGCCGGCTGGCGCGGCGCCGAAGCCCTTCGCGTTTGCCGCGGGTCGAAACTTCCGCAACGACGAGTTCTTCGGCGGGGTGCTCGGCGCCGAGGTCGCCGCCAACCTCGGCCTCGACGCGGGCGATCTCTTCGCCCCCACGCACGGCGCCGACGACGGCCTCGTGCACGATCCCTTCACCGTCACCGGCGTGCTCACGCGAACCGACACCCCCGTTGACCGCGGCGTGTACGTGAACATGGAGGGTTTTTATCTTCAGGAGGGACATGCCAAGCCGGTGGAGGCCGCCGCAGACGCGGCCGCCGCCACCCCCGCGGCCCAGGCGTCGGCCGCCGACGGGCACGCCCCGCTGCCCCGCGAGCAGCGGGAGGTGACGGCGATCCTCGTCGAGACGGTGTCGCTGCCGGGCCTGCCGGCCGAACTCACCGCGATGGGGCTCCGCACGGCCATCAACGAGGGCCGCGACGGGCAGGCCGCCGAGCCGATCCGCGAGATCAGCGTGCTGCTCCAGTTGTTCGTGCGACCGCTGGAACTCCTGCTCCTGCTCATCACCACGCTCGTGGTGATCGTCTCGGCGATCGGCATCCTCGTGAGCATGGTCGGCTCGTCGCTCGAGCGGACCCGCGACGTCGCGGTGATGCGGGCGCTGGGCGCCCGCCGCAGCCACGTGCTCGCCACCGTGCTCATCGAAGCGGTGCTCCTGGCCGTGGGCGGGGGGCTGGTGGGCTGGGCACTGGGCCACGTGATCGTGGCGGCGATCGGGCCGCTGATCACGACCAACGCCGGGGTCTCGGCGAGCCTGCTCTCCTCGGCCCCGGCCGCGGAACTGCTGCTGGTGCCGTTCCTGATCGCCCTGGCGATCCTCGCGGCCCTGCTGCCGGCACTGGCCGCGTACCGCACCGACGTCGCGAAGTGGCTGGGCTAGGGATTAGACTGGGTCGCATGAAGATCCTCGTCCGCTGGTCCGTGTTGGCTGCCGTCGTCGCGATCCTTGCCCTCCCAGCCGGAGTCCGGGCCTGCCCGTTCTGCTCGGCGGTGTCGATGACCTTCGCCCAGGAGATCGCCCAGAGCCAGGCCGCCGTGATCGCGAAGCTCGTCGAGCCGCCGCCACCGGGATCACTCTCGCCGCAGGCCGACGGGCCACTCCCCAAGGGCAAGTTCGAGGTCGTGGAGGTGCTCAAGGGGGCCGACCTCGTTGCCGAGGCGGGCCTGAGCGGGGCCGATGCGAAGCCGATCGAGACAATCATGCTCGAGGAGAAACCGGTCGGCTCGCTGTTCCTCCTGATGGGCGTGGAGCCGCCCGACCTCGTCTGGTCGAGCCCCATCCGCGTGGGTGACCGGGCCGTGGCCTACGTCAGGCGGCTCGGCGACCTGCCCGAGAAGGGGCCCGACCGCCTCGCCTTCTTCCAGGACCACCTCGAGGACGAAGACGACACGCTCGCGCGGGATGCCTACGACGAGTTCGCCGTCGCCCCCTACGCCGACGTCCGCGGACTGAAGGACCGGATGAACCCCGCGGAACTGCTCGCCTGGATCGAAGATCCGAAGGTGCAGGCCAACCGCCGCCGGCTCTATGCCACGATGCTCGGCGTGTGCGGCTCCGTGGCCGATGCCGAGCGGATCGGCAGGCTGCTCTCGGGCGACGGCCTCTCTGCCGAACAGACCGAGGCCCGCAGCGGCCTCGACGCGCTAATCGCCTGCTACGTCGCCCTGCAGGGCCCGGAGGCGCTCGATCTCGTCGATCGGCTGTTTCTCGACCGCAAAGGCCGCGACGTGCCGTTCACCGAAACCTACGCCGCGGTGATGGCCCTGCGATTTCTCGGTGAGGAATCCGACCTCGTGCCCCGCGACCGGGTGCTCGCCTCGCTGCGGCTCTTGCTCGAGGAGCCGAAACTCGCCGACCTCGTGATCGCCGACCTCGCCCGCTGGCAGGACTGGTCGGCAGTCGACCGCCTGGTGACGCTCTTCAAAGAGGCGCAGGCTGACAACATCTTCGTCCGCGAGCCGATCGTGAACTACCTCCGCACCTGCCCGCTCCCGGAGGCGGCCGCCGCGATCACGGAGCTCGAGGCGATCGATCCCGAGGCCGTCCGCCGGGCCGCAACGCTCGCAGGCGTGGCGGGGCTAATCGCGGCCGCCCCGGCGGCGGATGACGACGACAACGCCGGCCCCCCGGGCTCCACGACGCTGGCAGACCCCACCGCTCTGGATGCGGCGCTCGCCACCACCATCGCCCCCGTGCGGGGCGATGAAGACCCGACCGACATCACGGCGGCCGAGCCTCCCGCGACCGAGCAGACCGCCGTCCCCGCGGCCGGTGGCCCGACGGTCGTGTGGTGGAAGTGGCTGATCTGGGCGGGCGTGGTCATCGCCATCGGCATCGTCTCGCGGGCCGCGATGCGAACCGCGGCCACCGGGGAGCACTGACCGACGGCCATGGGTACAGGGCTCTTCGATTCGCCGTCGCGATCGGCCTCACGGGCAGGCACCCCCCGGGACGAGGCCGAGCCGTACCGCGCCCTGTCGGGGGCGGCGATCGCCGCCGGCGCCGTGGCCCTCGTCTCGCCGCTGGTGTTTTTCGGCTGGTGGCTGGCCACCGTGCCCGCGATCGGCGTCGTGCTCTCAGTCATCGCGCTTCGCGACATCGCCCGGCGGCCGACGGAGCTGACCGGGAAGCCGCTGGCCTTGGTGGCTCTGGTGGTGGCAGCGACCTCGCTGGTGGCCGGGCTCACGTCGCTCGCCTTGGAGTATGCCGCCGAACTCCCCGAGGGCTTCGAGCGGCTGAGCTACGCGATGCTCCAGCCGGCCGAAGGGGATCTGCCGACGACCGTGCCCGACTCGGCCCTGGCGCTGGAGGGCCGAGATGTGCTCCTCAAGGGCTACATCTATCCGGGCAAGCAGCAGCAGGGGCTCGTGCAGTTTCTCTTGGTCCGCGATCAGGGGGATTGCTGCTTCGGCGGCAATCCCAAGATCACCGATCGCGTGCTCGTGCAGCTGGCCGATCCCGCCGGCACTGAGTTCTCCCCCCGGCTCACGAAGGTCGCCGGCCGGTTTCGCGTGCAGCCCGCCGGCACGGCCGACCTCACCGGCGGCGTGCTCTACCACCTCGACAACGCCCGCGTGCGGTGACATGAACGGCACACCTCGCACCTCCATGCCGCGGTGGTCGCTCGGCGGGGCCGTGGTGCTGCTTGCCGGCTGCGGCACCCCGCCCACCCCCGATCACGCCGCGGCCAAAGCCACGTCTGCCCAGGCGACGCCTGCCCAGCCCGCGGCCACGCCGGCGGCCACCGCACCGCGACCAACCCGCGACATCACCTTCGACGACATCAAGCTCGAGATGCAGAAGGGAGATCCGTTCACCCGCGATCTTCTCCCGGCACGGGTGACGGCCCTGGAACGCCAGCCGGTGCGGATCCGCGGCTACATCCTGCCGAGCTTCCAGCAGAGTGGGCTCACGCAGTTCGTGCTCGTCCGCGACAATCAGGAGTGCTGCTTCGGGCCCGGCGCGGCGCTCCACGACTGCGTCGTCGTGCGGATGCAACCAGGCCGGACGGCCGAGTTCTCGATCCGGCCGGTCGCCGTGGCGGGCACGTTTAGGGTCGAGGAACTCCGCGGCCCCGACGGCAAACATCTGGCGATCTACGCGCTCGACGGCGAGGGCGTGCAGTAGCCGCCAAAACTCCCGCCGCCGGGCCTGCTGGCCCACCTACCTGCACTGGTTGGTCCGTGGATGAGCGTTGTGGGGAGAGCGGTGCTACCACGGGAGCGGTGGCTACAGGCCGAGCGTATAACGGAGGGCGTCGTCGATTTCTTCTCGATGACGATCCGGCTCGGACAACCCGCGCGGAACATTCGACCGCTGATCATCGCCACGATCACCTGAGGCATTCCGCTTTGGAGAGCGTCGGCCTGAACGACCACGGCCGGCCGGGTCTTGGCAGTCTTGAGATCCGAGTGGGGAAACAAGACCAGCACGACGTCGCCGCGTTTACACAGAGGTTTTAGCGGCATCGTAGTTGTCGTAGGCGGCCATCTCCGGGCTATCCCAGTCATCCGCGAACCGCTCGAGACGGCCCCGCAGTTTGGCCGCCTCGCGGGCGTCGATGCCCCTGCTTTGCAGATCGACCGTCCCAGATTCGAGTTCAGCCAAGCGACGAGCGATCACTCGACGCTCCTCCGGCGTCAACTTCACCAATTCGTCGAGAATCTCACCGGTACTCATGAAATTTGCCTCGCACATGGACGTGAAAGGAAGGCGACGATCACGTTTGGCAACTGCTCCGCACGACTTCCAGTAATTTTGATAGTGTACGCTTCAACAGTGTTTGTGTCTACCTTCTGAGGGATAGTCCGGTCAATGGCACGTCCGCCGCCATTGGGTTGGAAGATCGTCGGCACCCGGGCTCGGAACTGTGAACGCCGGTCGAAAAGTGCAGCGCGGGGCGGTCGGCAAGCATGCCGCGCAATCGCTTCGGCACCGAGATCATCCACTGCCAAACGGGCACGGGCGAGATGACATAATCGGCGAGATGCGCGGCGGTCTGGACCATGTGGCGACCGTTGCAGGATGGGCAGACGCCGCGGCCTTTGCAGGAAAAGGCCACGACAAAGCCCGCGCCGCAGGCCGTGCACAGCCCACGGCCGAATCCGCAGCAGAGCAGCCCGCACTCGAGGTAGCCGCGGAGCTCCTCTTCGACATAGCCCGGAACGCGACAGAACTGCCAGACTGAAGCTACCACGCAACGGGCATGTCATCGGGTCTATCCTGCGTGGCGGTTTCATCTTCCGGATGCGATCCGTGCCGCCTGTCGTGAGGTTCCCAATGCGTGATGGTGAAACCGTGCGGATCTGTCTTCGTGCTTCCGTGCTTGCCGCCATTCTGGTGGGGTTGTGGGCTGATCCTGCCGTCGTGCATTGCGAAGGCACGCGACCGGCCGAGATCACCAGGCCCAACATCGTGCTCATCGTGGGCGAAGACATGGGGCCCGACCTGGGTGCCTACGGCTGCAAGAACGCGATCACGCCCAACATTGACCGGCTGGCCCGCGAGGGTGCGGTGTTCACTCGGGCCTTCACCCACTGTGGCGTCTGCGCCCCGTCGCGGAGCGGGATGATCACCGGCCGCTACCCCCTCTGCTACGGCGGGCAAAACATGCGGTCGGTCGTGGTGAAGCCACCGCGGCCGTTCACGGAAAAGCTGCGGGCTGCTGGCTACCGCGTGTGCTGGCCCGGCAAGACCGATTTCAACGGTGTGCCGATGGACACGCTGGCCGACTCCCGCCAGGACTGGCTCGGTGGCCCCAAGCTGCAGGAGCCGTTCTTCGCGTTCCTGAATCTATCCGTCAGCCACGAGGGCAAGGTCAACGCCGACATGGCGAGCCATGCCGACCGCACCAGCGAACTTACGGCGGATCAGCGTCGCGATCCGACGATGATCGAAGTGCCGCCGTTCTATCCCGATGATCCCGAGGTCCGCCAGGCCCTGGCCCGCTATCACGAACTGGTCACGGTGGTCGATGGCGAAGTGGGCCGGGTGATGGAGTGGCTCGAGAAGCAAGGCCTCGCGGAGAACACCGTCGTGATCGTGACCGGCGACCACGGCCGCGGGATGCCCCGCTTCAAGCGGTCGGTGAGGGACACCGGCACGCGGGTGCCGCTCATCGTTCGCTGGCCGGCGAAGATCGCCCCCGGGACCGTCCGCGACGACATCGCAAGCTGGATCGACTTCGCTCCCACGGCCCTGTCGCTAGCCGGCGTGCCTGTTCCACCGGACTACGACGGGCACGTGTTCCTCCCCACGGCTTCCAATCCGCCCCGCTACGCCTACTCCTTCCGCGACTGCATGGACGAGGACTGCGATCAGGTGCGGTCTGTCCGCGACAGCCGATACCGCTATGTGCTCAATGCCACGACCGATCGGTCGGATGCGGGCTATGTGACCACCGCGGAGAACGGGCCGATCATGAAGGTGATCCGCCGGGAAGAGGCCGCCGGCCGGCTCGACGCCGTGCAGTCGCTCTTCGTGGCCCCGACCCGCGACAAGGAACTCCTCTTCGACACGCAGGCAGACCCGTGGGAGGTGACCAACCTCGCCGGCGATCCGGCCCATGCCGCCAAGCTCGCCGAACTGCGGGAGGCCTGCCGGCAATGGATCGAGCACTGCGGCGAACTGGGCCAGCTCGACGTGGAGACGCTCGTCCGGCGGGGGGTGATCGAGCCACGGAATAAGAAGTACGCCGAGCGGATCCGGGCCCGCAGAGAGGCTATGACCGGCTCAATCGCACCATGAGCGTGGGCGTCCGTCGCGAACTCCACTCTCTGCGAAGGCGTCGTCGGGGTCGTCGTTGGCCTGCGCGAGTTCGCCCCAGTCGGTCGGCGGGCCACGAGCTGGAGAGACTGGCGGGGACCTGAGCGGTTCGCCGAGGTGCGTCAGGGGCTGACTTCACGCGGGCGAAGCCATCCTGGCCCTCTCCTGCTTACGAACCTCCGGTTCGAAGTGAGCCGGCTCCTACCGGCCGGTTACTCTAAGTCGAATGTCGCCGCCGCACGCCGGACACGCACAAGGAAACTCCTCCCCCACCCGCGCCATCAGCTTGGCCCACGTTTTTGCGTGAGGTGTCGTGTGAGCGGGGCTTTTGATTCACGTCGCAGCAGCAGCTGGTGGCGGCTTGCCCCATGCCTCACGGCGTTGGGCTTGGACCGGGCCCGGGCCTGAAAAGCAGTGATTTGCTACGTCTGTTTTGTCGGACGTATAATGATTTAATGTCCGTCAAAAAAGACACAAAGACTCAGTCCGGGTCGTCGATACCGCTGCCCGCGCGGGCCGCCCTCGTGCGGCTCGGCCGCGATATTGCGGTGGCTCGGCGTAAGCGGCGGATTTCCACAGCCGACATGGCATCCCGCCTGTTCGTCAGTCGCGACACGCTCTGGCGACTGGAACGCGGCGACCCAAGCGTGGCAATCGGGACGCTCGCCACCGCGGTGTTCGTGCTCCAACTCCATGATCGGCTGGCGACGCTCGCTGCCCCCGACCGCGATGCGCTTGGCCTCGACCTCGAGATGGCAGCCCTTCCGCAACGCATTCGCCGCCGACCGTCTCGGGACGATGGCACATGACTTCAAACCGTTTCGATGTCTGCGTCGATTGGGCGGACGAGACGCTGCAAGTGGGCACCCTCTATGCCCACGACCGCAGCGCGGTCGTGGGGTTCGAGTATGCGTCTGCGTGGCTCGCCCGCGCCGATGCCTTCGCGATCGACCCTACCGCCCTGCCGTTGCGGCAAGGTGTGTTCCATGCACTTGAGCTCCCCGGAGCCTTGGCCGACGCTGGGCCAGATCGCTGGGGGCGGATCGTCATCGATCGCTCGGTGCGCCAGGGTGTGCTCGAGCGACGCCCCTACCGGGCCATCGAGTACCTCCTGGCGATCGAAGATACGGCCCGGATCGGGGCGATCCGCCTGCGGCCATCAGGCGGCACCGACTTCCTCGGCGCAACGAGGGGAGTTATCCCGCCGCTCATTCGGCTGCGGGAACTCCTGGCGGCGACAGACGCCGTGCATGGTGACCGAGCCTCATCTCGCGATCTGGCATTTCTTTTGGGCGCGGGTTCGCCGCTCGGTGGTGCCCGCCCGAAATGTCTCGTCTCCCTGCCCGATGGCACGTTGGCACTGGCGAAGTTTTCGAAGCCCGACGATGTTGGCGACATCGCGACCGGCGAGATTCTGGCGCTCGCGGTCGCTCGTGAGGCGGGCATCCACACGGCCGACCATCGGCTCGCTGTGGTGGATGGCCGTGGGGTGGCTGTCATCCGGCGGTTTGATCGGAAGGGCACGCGACGCATTCCGTTCATTTCGGCCGCGACGCTGCTGGGGTTGCTGCCCGGCGACCCAGGCAGCTACACGCGGCTGGCCGACGCCATTCGCGCCCATGGGCACGCCGTGACTGCGGACCTGGCGGAACTGTGGCGGCGTGTCGCGTATTCGATCCTGATCGGCAACGTCGACGATCACATGCGAAACCACGGCTTGCTGATGCGTGCGCCGGGCCAGTGGGCCCTTTCGCCTGCCTATGACATCAATCCAGCTCCCATGATCGACCGGGCCCATGGGCGGCAAACGCCCGTGAGCGAGGATTCACCCGTCGGGTTGGATGCGGCGGCGGAGATCGAGGAGGCCGTCGCGCGGGCCGATCGCTTCGGACTCCGGCCCGCCACCGCGAGAGCGATCATCGGCGAAGTGCGGGCCGCCATCGGGCGATGGCGGTCGATCGCGGTGCGTGCCGGTATCGCCGATGCCGCACTCACGGCCTACGCCGACGCCTTCGGCACGCCGTGACGAGGGAGTTCCGTGCGTTGCAGCGTCGCAAGCGCGCTAGAGAAAGCTGACCGGCCGTGAGGCCGCGGGCGAACCATGCTGGATGCGGCGGCACCGCATGTTCTATGGGGCACACTTGATTCTGAGGCGTTCAAGAGTCTCGGGGCTTCTGCACGACGACCGGGCAATCTTTCAGGCGTCGTCCGACGAGCGGCCCGCGATCGACATCCACAGCCTCTGATCGCTGCCGGACGCGAAGCGTCGCATCCCGGGGACCGGCGGACTGGGAGCCGGTCTGCGCCGAGGCAAGAAAATCGCCGCCGCAGGGGGGTGCATGGCGTTTTGGGGAACCGCCTCCGGTCGGCCAAAGCCCTCGGTCGCGCCACTCACGAGCCGTCCGTCAGCCGTGAGACCGTTGCGGAAGTGCCATTGACCGCGCTCTCCGTGGCAGAAACGCTGGCGGCGGCATGACGTAACGGAGGGCAAACTCAGGCGCTGGCGGGCGATCGGGGTTCACCCACTGGATCATGACGAGTTCGTAGAGTTCCCAGGCGTCCTTCTTCCAGGAGTGGATCAGTTTTGTGGGTGGCCGTGCGGACACCAGAGTGGGCCCGGATGTTGTGGTTGCCCGGGTCG
>Ga0164294_10005729_pt1 | contig 10665 bp, 7 predicted proteins | sample GEODES005metaG_FD_111479 | JGI IMG/M metagenome (GOLD analysis project Ga0164294, IMG submission 111479) | Oligotrophic lake water microbial communities from Sparkling Lake, Wisconsin, USA - GEODES005 metaG | ecosystem: Environmental > Aquatic > Freshwater > Lake | place: USA: Sparkling Lake...
AGCGCCGTGCCGGTGGCCGGCGCGAGGAGCAGCGCGAGGACGAGGCCGGCGAGGCCGCAGACGGCCATGGGCGGCAGCTTCATCGCGCATCCTCGCGCATCGAGACGATCATCGTGGTGTCGGTGCGGCGCTGGCTGGTGTTGCGCATGCCGGCGAATTCGGGCGCGCGGCGAACCGCGGCGCGCAGGCCATCGGGATCGCCGCCCGTGACATCGAGCTCGAGCCCGCCATCCGGGGTGCGCTCGATCCGGGTCAGCGAAGCCTCGGCAGGCAGCACCCCGGCCAGCGTCTCGAGGACCTCACCGGCCGATGCGCGGCCCGCCGCATTGGCGAGCGCGGTGCGGGCGGTGCGCGCGGCGTCCTCGGCCTGGATGCGCGGCGCGAGCTGGGCCTCCAGCGCCTGTGTCGCACGTCTTTCATGCGCGGTGAGTAGGGAGGCCCCGGCAAGGGTAAGCAGCGGCCCGGCGGCGATCAGCACGCCGAACGCCGTCGCCACGCCCCAGCCGCCCGGCGGCAGGCGCACGCCGCCCAGCGCGGAGGAGAGCTGCTGCGACAGGCTGTCGACCGGCGGTGCCGGCGCGGTTTCGGGGTCGGGTTTGCCGGCATCCATCGCGCGCCTGCTTAGGCGCTGCGGCGCCCCCAAGCCAAGCGTCATGAAGTGGCAACAGAAAAGTCACGCCCACGAAACGACAATCGCATGCTGGCGTCATGTCGGCCTTCCAAGGACCCTCCAACCGTGTCGCCAGTGACTCGGTTGCTTGGGGACTTTCCATGACCAATCTGACCGAGACCGGCATCGGCTATACCGATGGCGACGTCGACACGAACATCCACAACAACGGCCTGACGCTGGGCGCGCTCGTCGAGCAGCGCTATTCGCGTCGTGCGACGCTGCAGCGCGGTGGTGCCGCGATCGTCGCCGCCACGATGGGCGGTTCGGTCCTGGCCGCGTGCGACAGCAAGGTCGATGACCTGGGCGCCGCCCCCACGGTGGGCGCCGGCACCGACGCAGCTACCACCTCGGGCCGCACCGTCACCCTCACCGGCACCTCGAGCGGCGGCACCGATGGCGCAGGCGCCTGGAGCCAGATCAGCGGCCCGACCGTGACGCTGACCGGCGCTGCCGGCGCGACCGCCAGCTTCCTGGCGCCGAGCGTGAGCGCCGCCACCGCGCTGGTGTTCCAATATGCCGTCGCCAACGCCGCCGGCGTGACGACCGCGCGCACCACGATCACCGTCAGCCCCGCGGTCCTCGGCTTCACTGCCGTCGCCAAGAACAAGCTCGACGTGGTGAGCGTCCCCGCCGGCTACACGGTGAGCGTGATCAACCGCACCGGCGACCCGATCCTGGCCGGCGTGCCCGCCTACAAGAATGACGGCACCGACACCAACTTCGCCGGCCGCATCGGCGACCATGGCGATGCCCTCTACTGGTATGGCCTGAGCACCACCGGCACCCGCGACGCGACCAGCTCGACCCGCGGCCTGATCGTGCAGAACCACGAGAACATCAATCAGCAGTATCTCCACGTCGCCGGCGCGACTTCGGTCGGCGGTGTCCGTCCGGAAGCCGAAGCGCTGAAGGAAATCGAGTGCCATGGCGTCTCGATCACCGAAGTGACCGAGGGCGCCAACCGCGCCTGGGCAGTCAACGCGACCTCGACCTTCAACCGCCGCATCACCCCGAGCACCCCGATGGTGTTCAACGGCCCGGTCAAGGGCACCGACTTCCTGAAGACCGCCTTCTCGACGGACGGCACCCAGGGCCGCGGCACGATCAACAACTGCGCCAACGGCACCACCCCCTGGGGCACGGCGCTGACCTGCGAAGAGAATTGGGCCGGCTATTTCCGCCGCGCCAGCACCGACGTCGCCGGTCGTTCGGCCAAGGAACTGGCCGCGCTGAGCCGCTACGGCGTGACCAGCGGCTCGGGCAGCTACAGCTGGTCGAGCGTCGTCGCTGCCGACACCAGCAACACGCTGTTCCGCCGCTGGGATGCGCGCGTGAGCGGCGCGACGGCGACCGACGACTTCCGCAACGAGCCGAACCAGTTCGGCTGGGTGGTCGAGATCGATCCGTACGACAAGACCAAGGCGCCGCGTAAGCGCACCGCACTCGGCCGCATGGGCCATGAGGGCTGCTGGCCGGGCGCGTTCGTCGCCGGCCGCAAGCCGGCCTGGTACATGGGCGACGACGCGACGAACGAGTATCTCTACAAGTTCGTCTCGAACACCGCCTGGGTCGCCACCGATGCCGACGCCACCGACCGCCTGTCGATCGGCGACAAGTATATGGACGCCGGCACGCTCTACGTCGCCGTGTTCAACGCGGACGGCACCGGCACCTGGAAGGCGCTGACCTTCGGTTCCAACGGCATCGATGCCAGCTATGGCCCCTATGCCTTCGCCAGCCAGACCGAAGTGCTGCTCAACCCGCGCCTCGCCGCCGACGCCGCCGGCGCGACCCCGATGGACCGTCCGGAATGGACCGCGGTGAACCCGGTGACCGGCGACGTCTATCTGACGCTGACCAACAACAGCAACCGCGTCACCACCGCCGACACGCCGAGCGCGAGCCAGCGCCGTACCGACGCCGCCAACCCGCGCGTCTATGTCGATCCGCCCAGCACCTCGCGCGGCAACCGCAACGGCCACATCATCCGCCTCAAGGAAACCGGCAACACGACCGAGGCGACCGGCTTCACCTGGGACATCTACCTGTTCGGTGCGGGCTCGGACCTGGATGCGACCAACATCAACCTGTCGAGCCTGACCGCCGATCAGGACTTCTCGAGCCCGGACGGCCTGGCTTTCGCGCGTTCGAGCCACGCAGGCGGCCTGGTGAAGCCGATGGTGTGGCTGCAGACCGACGACAGCGCCTTCACCGACGTGACCAACTGCATGATGCTGGCGGCGATGCCGGGCACCGTCGGCGACGGCGGCGCGCGCACCGTGACCAACACCAATGCCGCTTCGGTCACCTCGACCCAGGCCACCCGCATCGGCGCCACGCCGACCGCGGCGACGCTGAAGCGCTTCCTGGTCGGCCCGCTCGAGTGCGAGATCACCGGCGTGGACTCGACGCCGGACGGCCGCACGCTGTTCGTCGGCATCCAGCACCCGGGCGAGAACGGCACCCCGGCGGCACCGTCGAGCCACTGGCCGGACAGCCAGGCGACCGGCACCGCCGGCGCCACCGTGCGTCCGCGCTCGGCCGTGGTGGTGATCACCAAGAACGACGGCGGCCTGGTCGGCCTCTGATCGCTTCGATCGGTTGAAAGCAGAGGGAGGCTCCCGCGAGGGGGCCTCCCTTTTCTTTAGCCGGCCCGCGCGACGAGGCTCCGGCGCGTGCCCTGCGCTTCGTCCCAGCGCCGGTTGAGGTAGCGGCGCGCCGGCGCCTCGACCCGGGCATGGCTCCAGATCGCGCAGATAAAGACCAGCGGCAGCGCGGCGATCGCCGGGAAGCCGCCCTTGGTGGCGATGAAGAAGGGCTGCTGCCAGATATAGATCGAGAAGGAGAGCGTCCCCAGCCAGGTCAGCGTGCCGAGCGACAGCAGCCGCTGGAAGGCCGGCGCGGCGAACTGGATGGTGTTGACCGCGACCACCGCGAACAGCGTGCAGCTGGTCATCTGCAGCGGCGTCACCGGGTCGGCGGGGATCATGCTCGCGGCAGCGCCGAGCAGGCAGGCCGGCGACAACCAGCGCAGCCAGCGGCCCGATGCGGCGGGCTGCCGGTGCCGCAGCAGCAGGAACAGCGCGAAGGACAGCAGCACCGATGCGCCGCGCACGTCGGACCGCCAGAAGACATAGGGGCCGGTCTCGACGCCGTCATGGAAGATCAGCGCGCCGTTCAGCAGCATGCAGCAGGCCAGCGCGAAGGCGAGCCAGCCGGCGATGTTCGGCCGACGCAGCGACAGAGCCGCGATGAGCACGAGCAGCAGATAGCTGTGCTCCTCCACCGCAAGCGACCAGGTGTGCTCGAGCATCGGCACCGGATGGGCGAGATAGTTGCTGAAGAACAGCAGCGACGCGACCGGGCTCAGCCAGTTGACCGGGGTCCCTGCCGCCAGGCTCGCCAGCGCGAGGCCGAGGCCGATCACGCCCACATAGAGCACCAGCAGCGGCAGGATGCGCGAGGCGCGGCGCAGGATGAAGGTCGGCAGGGGCTGGCGGCGGCCGATCAGCAGCTCCGCCATCAGCCGGCCGCTCAGGACGAAGAACATCTCGACGCCGAGCGGGGCGAGATGGCCGAGATGGCGCGGGGCGAAATGGCCGAGCAGGACCATGACGATGCACAGCCCTCGCCAGCCATCGAGCCAGGGCACATGCCCCGGTGGGGGCGCAAACGATCCCAGACGACGGAGAATGCGCGCGAGATCGACGCCGGGCAGCCCCGGGTTCGTCCGCTTTGCGAGCGCTTCCTCGCGGGGCTGGCTGTCGCTCGCTTGCACGCGGGCGACCTTAGCGAAACAGGCTTAAACTTTGCTTTCCGCCAGCACGGACCGTCGCCAGGGCAGATCGGCCGCCAGCACGGCGGTGATCCCGGTGATGTCCTCCAGCCCGGCATGCTCGCTGGGCGCGTTGAACTCGATCGAGGTCAGGCAGCCGCGGCCGCAGAACAGCGTCGCCTTGAGTCGGGAAGTCTCGACGTTCGAGGAAAGACGCACCGTTGCCAGCGCGATCGAATCGTCCGCGGCGAGGATCCGGCCGTCCTCGGGGAAGCGGACCTTGCCGCGGCGACGCTCGTACAGGGTGATTTCCTGCCCGCCGAGGATCGGCTGGATCCGGTTGATCGTGCGCAGCCGCGCATCGAAGGCGTCGAGCACGTGCGGAGGCAGCAGCTTGCGCACCTCCGCCAGTATCGCTTCCTCGAGCGGGAGGAAGGTCGTGCGATAGCCCCGGACGGCGTTCAGGGCTGCGACAAGCAGCTGCATCGTCGCGGGGCCGCCCCGATCAGCGATCCGTGCGGCTCAGGATCTTCGCCACGCCGTTCGGAGGGATGCCGACCATGTAGTTGGTGCCGCCCTTGCAGGTGACGCGCCAAGTCGGGACGCCGTCCTGGTCGGCGAGACGGGTCGAGCTGTCGACATGGTCGCACGGCAGCGGCGCGTCCTGAAGGGCGCGGATGAAGGTGGCGTTGCGCTGCGCGTCGTTCTGGGCGAGCACCGCGGCGCTGTAGTTTGTGGTGTCGGCGGCGTTCTCCGCGCCGGCATCCTCGGCGTTGATCGGCTGGGCGTTCACGGCGTCGTTGGCCGTGATGTTGCCCTCGCCGCCGCAGCCGGCGAGCGCCAGTGCCGCGAGTGCCGGCACGATGATGGTCTTCAGCATGTCGCTTCCCCTATTGGTCCCGCACGTCAATGCGGGACCGTAACCAAGAGTTCCTAGCGCTGATACGCCTTGGGCAGTGCGCCTTCCTTCGGATCGAGATAGCGCTGGCGCAGACGGGTCCAGCGGGTGTCGAGCGGCTGCTCGACTCCGTCGATGAACACGTTGGTCACCGAAGTCCCGATCTCGAGCGGATCGCCGTCCCAGATTACCACGTCGCCGCGGCGGCCGGGCTTGAGCGAGCCGAACTCGGCGCCCATGCCGAGCACTTCGGCCGGCTTGGAGCTGATCGCCGCGAAGGCAGCACCCCAGTCGAGCCCGGTCGCGCCCGGCACCTTGGTCAGCGCGACCAGGTTGCCGGCGTACTGCTTCTCCCACCGGGCCTGGCGGGCCTCGTCCTGGTTGATCGTGCCGATCGCGACGGTGACGCCCGCCGCAGTCATCCGGCCGACATTCGACTGGCTGGCGGCAAGCTGCTCGAAACTCTCGGGCAGGTCGTTGAGCGCGGTCGCGATCACCGGCACGCCGGCGGCGGCGATCTGCGAGGCGACGGTCCAGCCCTCGGTCGCGCCGACGAACACCATCTTGAGGCCCGGCAGCTCCTTCTTGAGCTGCAGGAGGACGAGCATGTCCGAGGCGCGCTCGACATGGATCAGCAGCGGGGTGCGGCCCTGCACCACCGGCACCAGCGCCTCGGCATCGGCGCGGGTGAGGAACGCGTCCTTGCCGCGATCGGTGTAGCTGCCCGGCGCGCGGATATAGTCGCGAACCTCGAACAGCGTGTTCTTGAGCGTGGCATAGGCCGCCGCGCGGCTGCCGCCGGCGGCGCGGGCGCCGCTCTCGCCCCATTCCATGAACTGGAAGGCGCGCGGCTTGCTCACCGCATCCATGTCCGCGCCCAGGTCGATGATCGCGCCCTGGCCGGCGAAGATCGAGCCGCGATTGTCCGGCGCGACCACGGCACGCGTGATGCCCTCCGCCCGGTTGATCGCGATCGGAGTGGACTTGGGGTTCACCGCCGGAGCGACGTCGATCGACGCATGGAAGGGCGCGTTGCTGGCGCCGCTGTCATTGGTCTCGTCGACCCCGTCGACCTCGACAATGCCGAGGCGAGTGAAGCCGGCGAAGATGCCCGGCGAGACCCATTTGCCGCCGGCATCGATGACGCGGACACCGGCGGGCACGGCGACGCCCGGGCCGGCCGCGACGACACGGCCGTCCCGGATCACGACGGTGCCGCCCTCGACCGGCTGCGAGCCGTCGCCGATGACGACCTTGGCATTGGTGATCGCCACAGTCTGCGCCGCAGCGGGAAAAGCGAAGGCGATGGCCGCGGTGGCGGCGAGCAGGAGCGTCTTCGTCATCACTTCACATCCCCCTCGCCCGGCTGGCCGAGCTCGAAATCGGAAACCGGCCGGCGCTTGGGATCCTTGGCATCATAGAGCAGCGCGCCATCGACCCAGACCATCTCCGGACGGGTGTAGACGCTGAACGGATTGCCGTTCCACAGCACGACATCGGCCATCTTGCCGGGCTTGAGGCTGCCGGTCTTGTCGGCGATGCCCAGCGCCCTGGCCGGGTTGATCGCCAGCCAGGTCCAGGCATGTTCCTCGCTGATGTTCATGCCGGCCTTGATGCCGGAGGACCGCGCCTTGGCGACTTCCTGGTTGAGGCGCTGGATGCCGTTGGCGTCGTCCGAATGGATCATCGCGCAGGCGCCTTCCTTGTCGAGGATGGCGAGGTTCTCGGGCACCGCGTCATAGGCTTCCATCTTGAAGCCATACCAGTCGGCCCAGACCGCGGCGCAGGTGTTGTTCGCCTTGAGCAGGTCGGCGATCTTGTAGGCTTCCACGGCGTGGTGGAACGCCGAGACGTGGTAGCCGAATTCCTTGGCCATATCCATGACGATGGCCATCTCGTCGGCGCGGTAGCAGTGGTTCTGGACGAGGATCTCGCCCTCGAGCACGCCGCGCAGCGTGTCCATCGCGATGTCGCGCGACGGCGCCTCGCCGCCCTTCTCCTCATAGCGGTCCCAGCGGCGCTTGTACTCGACCGCGCGCGCCCAGGTGGCGCGATCGACCGCGATATTGCCCATGCGGGTCGAAGGCATGCGGCCCTTCGAGCCGTAGACGCGCTTGGGGTTCTCGCCGCAGGCCATCTTGAGGCCATAGGGCGCGCCGGGGAACTTCATCGCCTGCATGGTGCGAGCATAGACGTTCTTCACCACCACCGAGCGGCCGCCCATCAGGTTCGCCGAGCCGGGGAGAATCTGGAGCGTGGTGACGCCGCCATTGGCGAGCGCGCGGCCGAAGCCGGGGTCCTGCGGCCAGACGCTGTGCTCTGCCCAGACATCGGCGGTGACCGGGCCGGTCATCTCGTTGCCGTCCGAATTGGCCTGCACGCCGGGCGAGGGATAGTCGCCCAAATGGCTGTGGATATCGATCACGCCGGGGGTGACATATTTGCCCTTCCCGTCGATCACGGTGGCACCGTCGGTGGCGAGATTCTGGCCGACCGCGACGATCTTGCCGTCGCGGAACAGGACCTGACCGTTGTCGATCCGGCCGCCCTCGCCGTCGAGGACGGTGACGTTGGTCAGCAGCGTCGGGGTGCCGGGATAGGCGTGATAGGTGGAGGGGAAAGGATCATGGCTGTACCCCTTGCCCTTGCCCGGGCCACCCGCTGCGGCGGGCGCCGGATCGGAGGAAGCGCTCTGCGCGCGGCTACCGCCGGTATCGCAGGCAGCGAGCCCGGCAAGGGCTCCCAGCATCATCAACGTCCGGATCAAATGTTTCACTCCCCACTGCTTGATCCATGTGATCGCGCAGGACCCTGGCGGTGGCAAGATGGTGAACTTCGAAAAAAGACTGAACCACTCTGGACTATCCCCATTTTATCTTGAGGTTGATTGGTGTTATTGACAGTTCCCGGAAGGGGAAGGTGCATCGTTGCGCGTAGCAATTGACCCTGCCAGGCGCTCCGGGGCGAGTGCGCCGGTTAATAGACGAGTCGCTTTCGCGCTCGCCGCCTTTGGCCTTGCCTGCAGCATTACCGCGTTCCTGGGCTGGCTGATCGGCCCTCGGGCGCTGCGCGGCTTCGGCTTTGCCGAATACCCGATCTGGCCGTGGACCGCGCTTGGCTATATCGGCCTTTCGATCGGCTTCCTCGCCTCGTTCGCCGGCAAGCGGCAGCTGACCTTCGCCGCGCTCGCGGTGCCGTTCACGATTGCGCTGGTCTCGCTGTTCGAACGCTGGTCGGAGAGCGATCTGGGCGTCGACCGGCTGCTGTTTCCCAATCAGCTGGCGGACTATTCCTTCCCCACGCTGGGGCGCACCGGCGTCAATCCGGCCGCCGTGTTCCTGGTGCTCGGGCTCGCCGTGCTGAGCCAGAGCCTGAGCGACCTGCTCGCCAAGGAAATGCGCAGCCTGGCCGCCACCCTGGCACTGGGGCTGGCCGCCGCGGCCGGGATCGTCATCCTGTTCTCGCACCCCGGCCATAATCCGGCGGCACCGCTGCTCACCACCTCGCTGCCCGCCGCGCTGATCTCGATCTCGCTGGCGCTGTCGGCGATCGCCTGGAACAGCGGGTTCAGCTGGATGCGCCAGCTGATGCGCGACCCGGGCAACCGGCGGGTGCTGCGCATCCTGATCCCCGCCGCGCTGGTCCTGCCGGTGCTGCCGGCGGTGCTGGAGCTGCTGCTGGCGCGCAGGCTGCTCTTCTCCGAAGTGCCAGTGCAGCTGCTTTCGGTGCTCGGCAACGTGCTGGTGGTCGGCACCATCGCCTATTGGGCGGTCACGCGCGTGGCGCGCGAGCAATCGGCGCATATCGAGCTCAGCGAAGCGATCGACGTGACCACGATGGCCCTGACCACGCCCGACGGGCATATCGTCCACTGGTCCGAAGGCGCCGCCTCGCTGTTCGGCTGGACCGCCGACGAAGCGCTGGGCCAGATCAAATATGCGCTGCTGCGCTCGCGCTGCGAAAGCGCCGAGACCAGCCTGCCGCGCCGGCCCGAAGGCGAGACGCAGGAGCTGGTGGAGACGGCGCGCGACGGGCGCGAGATCGCGATCATCGAGCGCATCCACCGCGTGGAGATTGCCGGGCGCGACCCGGTGATCATCCACAAGATGACCGACGTGACCGACCGCGCCCGCGCGGTGAGCGCGCTGCGCGAAAGCCAGGAGCGCTTCGCCATCGCCAAGGCCACGCACGAAGTGGGCGTGTTCGAATGGGACGTGCCCTCGGGCCGGATCGAATGGGCGCCGGGCGCGGAGGAGCGGCTGGGCCTGGTCCCGGGCACGATCACCGATTTCGACAGCTGGCGCGGCCAGATCCAGCCCGAGGATGTCGAGTCCGTGATCGACGCGATCGAGCAGGCCGTGGCCGACCGGGCGCCGCGCTTCAGCTTCCGCTATCATTTCATCGAGCCCAACGGGATGGTGCGCGCCGTCGAGGGATCCGCCCGCGCCATCTACGACAATGAGGGCAATCTGGTCCGCACCGTGGGCGCGATGCTCGACATCACCGACCGCGAGGAGCGCGAGGCAGCGCTGCGCCGCCGCGAGGCACAGCTGCGCTCGATCATCGAGACCGTGCCCGAGGCGATGCTGGCCGTGGACGAGGAAGGCACGATCCGCGTGTTCAGCGCCGCGGCGGAGGCCCTGTGGGACTATCGCGCGCATGAAGTGCTGGGCCACCACGTCTCGATGCTCACCCCCTATCCGGAGGGCGAGGAAGCCGAGACGCGGCTTTCCAGCTTCCTGAAGACCGGGGAAGCGCTGGCGCTGGGCGAGACCATCGCCGGCACCGGGCTGAGCCGTTCGGGCACGCGCTTCCCGATGGAAGTGCGCGCCGGCGTGGCGCGGGTAGACGGGCATCTGTTGTTCACGCTGTTCGCCCGCGACCTTACCGAACAGTTCGAAGCCGAGGAGCGCCTGAGCGAGCTCAATGCCGAGATCGCCCATGTCGGCCGCCAGTCGGCGATGAGCGAACTGGCCGCGGACATGGCGCACGAACTCAACCAGCCCCTCGCCGCGACCTCGAACTTCCTGGCCGCCGCACGGATGCTGCTCGACAAGGGCGAAGGCATTGAACGCGTTGCAGAAATGCTGCGCATGGCCAATGAACAGACGCTGCGCGCGGGCGAGATCATCCGTCGCCTGCGCAGCTTCACCATGCGCGGCGATGTAGATATGCGGGTTACGCCGCTGGGGCCGACAATCCGAGACGCCGCAGACTTGGTCCTCATAGGGACCAGCCAGTTCAATATTAGGCTGACTTACGATCTAGACCCGGAAATTCCCTGTGTATTCGCGGATCGTGTGCAGGTGCAGCAAGTTG
>Ga0164294_10005732_pt1 | contig 10663 bp, 9 predicted proteins | sample GEODES005metaG_FD_111479 | JGI IMG/M metagenome (GOLD analysis project Ga0164294, IMG submission 111479) | Oligotrophic lake water microbial communities from Sparkling Lake, Wisconsin, USA - GEODES005 metaG | ecosystem: Environmental > Aquatic > Freshwater > Lake | place: USA: Sparkling Lake...
GACATAACTAATAATTTTAGTGCAATTTACTAATTATTTTAGTTTTTCCAAATTTATTTAGCAATTTCTTTTTTTGAGGCCATTCCCCTTCTTGGTAACTTGCAGCATGGCTAAAGTAAAAAAAGAACAACCCGTTATATTAATTACCAACGATGATAGTATCGGTGCCCCTGGTATCCACGCACTGGTAAAAGCCGTTCAAGGATTAGGTAAAGTCGTTGTGGTAGCCCCAGATAAACCTCAAAGCGGTATGGGACATGCCATAACACTAGGTCAACATTTAAGATTGACCAAAGTACATTGGGAAGACGATCCTGCCGTAGAAGCTTATTCTTGTAGTGGCACACCAGTGGACTGTGTAAAATTAGCGGTAGACAAAGTGTTGCATCGTAAACCAACTATTTGTCTTAGTGGCATCAACCACGGTGCAAACCATTCCATTAATGTGATTTATTCTGGAACGATGTCTGCGGCTTTAGAAGCTTCTATCGAAAGTATTCCTAGTATTGGTTTTAGTTTATTAGACCTTGGTAATGATGCCGATTTTACTGCAGCGATCCATTATGCTCGCATCATTGTTGAACATGTGTTGGCAGATAAAAAATTGGACAAACATTTATGCTTGAATGTGAATATTCCTAAAGTGGCGACCAAGATGATTAAGGGCATTAAAATTTGCAAACAGGCTTATGCTAAATATGACGAGAAATTTGTTGAGCGTACCGATCCTCATGGAAAAAAATATTACTGGCTTACAGGTGAATTTGTGAACTTTGATAAGTCAAAAGATACCGATGTATGGGCACTTAAAAACAATTACGTGAGTGTGGTGCCTGTTCAATTTGATTTGACCAACCATGCACTCAAAGCACAATTAAGTAAAAAATGGAAATGGTAAACCAATGCAATTAGAGAAAGACAATTATATCATTGGTGTACTTATAGGATTAGCACTGCCCTTCTTAGGTTTTGCTGGATTCTATCAGTGGAAGTTTAGCATGGTGCCCTTGCAAACCTTTATTGATTTATTGGCTAGTCAAAAATCTATCCTCTCTGCAATGATCAGTGTGTCACTTTTATTAAATGCAGCTGCATTGACTTTCTTTTTCCAAAAACAAATTGATAAGACTGCGAAAGGCATATTTTTCACCACCTGTATTTATGCAATAGCGGCTATTGCAGCTAAATGGTTTTTATAGATGAAATATTATATCATAGCTGGCGAAGCTAGCGGCGACTTACACGGATCTAATTTGATCAAAGCCATTTTAAAAAATGACCCTGCTGCAAGCATACAATGTTGGGGTGGAGATTTAATGCAATCGGCCGGAGGACATCTTGTGAAACATTATCGCAGTCTAGCTTTCATGGGCTTTGTGGAAGTACTAATGAATTTAAACACCATCTTATCCAATATTGCATTCTGTAAAAAAGACATCACCGCATTTGAACCAGACGTTTTAATTTGTATCGATTACCCCGGCTTTAACTTACGCATTGCAAAATGGGCTAAAAAAAATGGTAGTAAAGTAGTGTATTTTATTGCACCACAAGTATGGGCATGGAAAGAAAACAGGGTGCCTGCCATGCGCGCATCGATTGACCGTTTATTATGCATCCTCCCTTTTGAAAAACAATATTTTAAAGATAGATGGGATTGGGAGGTGGATTATATTGGTCATCCATTAATGGAAGTGATAGATGCACTTGAACCATTAGCACATCCGATTCCTCAATTACAAGGCCAAGCATTGATTGCATTATTGCCTGGTAGTCGTCAGCAAGAGATTCAACAAAAATTACCTATTATGCTTTCTGTTGCAAAAGAATTTCCTCAGGAACATTTTGTAGTTGCACAAGCACCGGGTATAGATGCTACTTGGTTCAATGCACTTATTCCTAATTTACCCAATGTGCATGTAGTTGCTGCAAACACGTACGCTATTTTACAATATAGTAAAGCCGCATTGGTCACAAGTGGGACTGCCACTTTAGAAACCGCATTGTTAAATGTACCAGAAATTGTTTGTTATAAAGGCAACCCAATTACTTTAGCATTGGCAAAACGATTTGTCAAAATTAAATTTATCGCATTGGTCAATTTAATTATGGACAAGGAAGTGGTGAAGGAATTAATACAAGAAGAACTTACAACCAGTAATTTATCCATCGAATTAAAAAAATTATTGGAAGACCCTGTAAGACAAGCTGCAATCAAAGCAGATTATGCGGCACTGAAACAAGCATTGACCACTGGACATAAAGCCACAGAAGCTGCAGCTGGCATCATTCAAGCCACATTGAACAAAGATTAAAATTTTGTTCAGCTTTGTTTTAAATAGTATTATTTAAAAAGCGGCAGGATAAATACTCTGAATAAAGTAAATAAGATAGCAAAAATAAAAATCAATAATGAAATACGATTCATGCCATGCATGTATTTCATCCATTTTGTTCTTGGTTGATTTGGATCTCTTTTCTTGATAAATAAGTACTCTCCAAATTGTCTTAAAATTCCCATAGTCAAATTTATTTATTGTAATGTTTGTAAGATTAAATTAAGCTATTGAGCCATGCTTTTAAATGAGTTGTAATTTGTGCAGTTTCAATAATGAACCCATCATGACCATACATGGAATCAAAGATTGAGGGTATTTATAGATGACTAGGGCCATTTTATCGCTTTCTTGTGCTAACTAAGTAGTTATTTAAATTACCTTTGCAAAGGTACAATATTTATAATTCCAATACTGAAAACAAATTAACCTAATGGCAATGATCACTCTTAAACGCACCGATTCGGATTATCAATTTCAAACCGTTGATGAAACAGGTCAGGTGATGACAATGGATATTCCTGAGGACCAAGGTGGACATGGCAATGGCGTAAGACCAATGCAGGCTTTATTAAGTGCATTAGGTGGATGTAGTGGCGTGGATCTAGTGATGATTTTGAACAAACAAAAAGAAACCATTGAGCATTATGAAATGGAAATTAGTGGCGAACGTGCAGAAGGTAAAGAGCCCTCATTATGGGAGACCATTCATATTGTTTTCAAATTAAAAGGTTCTATGACAAAAGAAAAAGCAGAGAAAGCATGTGCTTTGTCTATCGATAAATATTGTTCAGTAGCTGCCACTTTAAGAGCTGCTGGAGCTGTGATTACTTGGGAGGTTGTTATTTTATAATTTTTTATTACGCATTCATGAAACACGATCAGCCAAGATCATCTATCCAATATCATTTTATACCCTACTCATTAAAATGCGTGGGGTATTTTTTTACTATTCATTGTGTCCTTTTTACAATATAGTTTGTATATTGAATAGGTTTAAGATAAACAACGATTCAAATAGCACCTATGAAATTAAAAACAGGTATATTATTATCTTTAATGATGTTTCTCCAATATTATATTTGGGGTGCTTGGTATGTAACAATGGGTACCTACATGGGTGAGAAATTAGGTGCATCAGGGGTAGCCATTGGTGCTGCATATGGTGCTGGTGCAATTGCTACCATCATTTCTCCTTTCTTTGTAGGCATGATTGCGGATCGCTATTTTGCTGCTCAAAAAATCATGGGTGTATTGCATATTCTAGGTGCCGCTTTATTATTTTTCGCCACTAAAGTAGATAACAATAGTTTTTATTGGGTGATCCTTGTGTACTCTTTACTATATATGCCAACAATTGCTTTAAGTAATAGTGTCGCATTTGCGCAAATGACAGACCCAGGAAAACAATTCCCTTGGATTCGCGTATTCGGAACCTTAGGTTGGATTGCAGCTGGTTTAGTGATTAGCCAATTGGGTATTGAAAAAACCGAGGAAACTTTTATTGTTGCTGCTGGTATTTCTGTAGCGCTTGGTCTATTAAGTTTTGCTTTGCCAAATACACCTCCAAAAGCAGCAGGAACGCCTTCTTCTATAGGTGCTATTTTAGGAAAAGATGCATTTGTGTTATTGAAGAATAAATCTTTCTTAGTATTCTTTATTTCTGCAATTGCTATTTGTATTCCTTTATCTTTTTATTATGGATTTGCCAACCCTTTCTTAAATGAAGTTGGATTAGATAATGTGGCAGGGAAAATGACGATGGGTCAAATGTCAGAAGCCATTTTTATTTTAGCCATACCATTCTTATTCAATAAAATTGGCGTTAAAAATATGTTGATTGTTGGTATTACTGCATGGATACTACGTTATGTATGTTTTGCTTATGGTAATATGGATGCAAGTTGGATGTTGTATGCAGGTATTATTTTACATGGTATTTGCTATGACTTCTTCTTTGTGACAGGTTATATGTATACAGAAAAGAAGGCAGGTGAAAATATTAAAAACGCAGCTCAAGGATTATTCACTTTTGCTACCTATGGGGTGGGTATGTTCATTGGAACCAACTACAGTGGATTTGTTGTGGAGCAAAATAAATTAGCAGATGCAACTGGTCACAACTGGCAAAGTATCTGGTTGACTCCAGCAGCAATTGCAGGCGCCGTATTGATAGCATTTATTTTTTCATTCAAAGAGCAAAAAGAAATATCTACAGCTTAATTTAATATTTTTTAACGCCTATTCCCTTGGGTAGGCTTTTTTTATAATTTTATTTTTTCATTTTTTATTCTTTCAATTATGAGAATCGCTATGTTAGGTGCTGGGTTTATTGGCCGTTTTTATGCAGATGCATTACAGGGCTATAGAAGTAAAGATAAAGTCGTAAGTATTTATGCACGTCGTGAAGAATCAGCAAAGAAATTTGCTGCAGATTACAACTGTGCCCACTGGGCCACCGAAATGGAAGCAGCGATTGCGCATCCAGATGTAGATATTGTTTGTATCGCTCTGCCAAATAATTTACACGAAGCTGCTGTGATGATGTGTTGCAAACATAAAAAAGCGGTCATGACCACCAAGCCACTTGGCAGAAATGGTGCAGAGGCAAAGCGCATGTTGATTGCAGTAGAAGAAGCGGGTATTTTTAATGGTTATTTAGAAGATCTTGTGTATACTCCTAAATTTATCAAAGCCAACCAAAGTGTAAATGAAGGTGCAATTGGTCGCGTATTATGGGCTAAGTCTCGCGAAACACATCCTGGCCCACATAGTGAATGGTTTTGGGATATTGAACAAGCAGGTGGTGGATGTATTTTAGATTTAGGTTGTCATTGCGTGGAGATATCCAGAAGTTATATTGGCAAGGATATCAAACCAATAGAAGTCATGTGTTGGGCAGATACACAGGTCAAACCAATAGAGGCAGAAGACCATGCGATAGGCTTGGTAAAATATGAAAACGGTGCGATTGGTCAATTCGAAGTGAGTTGGACTTTTAGAGGAGGTTTAGATTTGAGAGACGAAGTCATGGGTACAGAAGGCACCATTTGGATTAATAGTTTTTTAAGAACAGGCTTTGAGATGTTTACCACTGGTAAAGGTGGTAACTACATTGCAGAAAAAGCAGAAAGTGATAGAGGTTGGTTGTTCCCTGTGGGAGATGAATTGAATGAACTTGGATACAACCATATGTTTATGGATATGTTCAACTCCATCGAAAAAGGGGCAGCCCCAAAAGAAACATTTTACGATGGCTATGTAGTGAATTGTATTTTAGACGCTGCTTATAAATCTGCTAAAACAAAATTATGGGAACCTGTTCAATTGGATATTTGGAGAGGCAAAACTGGTTTAACGAAAGAGAGTCATTTAGTCGAATATGATGCTGACCATTATTTAGTGAAGGAAGAGATAACCCATTATGGTGTAAAGAAATTAATTCTGAAGCATAAGACAACGGGGAAAATATCTGAACAAACAATCAATTAATTCACCTTCACATCCGTATCCAATAGATCCATCTTTTGTTCTTTAGGTTTGATACCAAAATTGTAGCGGATATTAATCCCAAATCTTCTTGTATCATTTTCTCTAAACCCTTTTGCATAAATACTACCCTGTCTTAAGGTAAATGTATTTTTATTGGTAAAGAAGATATCGTTCATGGATACGGTCACCGTTAATTTTTTATTCAAAAATTGTCTATTCAATGAACTATTCAGTTGACCGAAATTATCTAACTCATAAAATTGCTGCTGGCCATTGGTTCTCCAAAATCCATTGATGGTGAATGTAGAAAGTTTATCTAATTTCAAAGATTGGAAAGTAAAAAACGTCCAGGTGGCTTTGTCAAATACGATTGGTTTTTGCTCATACACACCATTGTATACATTGTGGTTTAATTGAGCACCTACCACAGCAAAATAAGCTTTACCTGGAGGTATCACTGCAATACCTCTAAAATAGGTCTCTTTACTTTTGCCTAAATTATCATAGGTACGATAAGTTACTTGCTTATTGGTTGGTGATTGATACAACACATTTGTAAAAATATCTTTAGTCTCATTTACGCCAAAAGCAAAAATCGGTTTGTCATCCACACTGATATTGGCCTCATAATTAGATGTGAATTGTGGCTTTAAACTCGGATTACCTGATTCGTATAAAAAAGGATCAATGTATCTAGGAAAAGGATTCAGGAACTCATAACTAGGTCTACTGATGGTTTTACGATATACTAAATAACCTCTCAGCTCATAGCCAGCAATTATAAAAAGCTTACGACTTAAAAATACGTAAGGAAAAGCATCTGTTCGGTTCAATGAAAAAGAAGTATCAGAAGGGATTTTTTGATTGCCTTGCATGATGGTCTGCTCTACCCTTGTTCCAACTTTAAGCACTACTGCGCCCCAAGTTTTTGAACCTTGAATATACCCTGCATTTATTTGTTCCTTAAATGTATATTGACTAGTTCTAAATTCATCTTTGATGTTCTTCCCATTCAACTCCTTTTGATAATTCGCTTGATTGTTAAAATACAGTAAGCTTGATTTTACCCCTGTTTCAACAGTAACCCCTTTCCACTTCTTTTTATAATCTGTTTGATAAGTATAAAAATCTCTATCATTGGAAAAATCACCCGCCCCTTTTGAAGCAAGACCGCCAGCTAAAAAAGTATTATTATAAAATTGATCTGTGCTAGACTTAATTAAGTTGTATGATATATCAATGGTCCATTCTCCACCTAAAGAATCCAATTTAAACTTGGACCTTACAGATTGATTCAAATTAAAATTGGACCCATCATTATTCACCAATGAGGCAATCGTACTTAGGCTTTGCTTTGTTGAGATTTTCTGAAGTATGGATTCATTATTGGTGTTATTGATAAAAGATTGTCCACTCAGCCTTGCATCATAGTTTAATTCAAAACGATCGGTCCAATTTCTACCCAGACCAAATCCAATATATGCAGATCTATTTGGACTCAAAGTTTTTGCAGTTTGTTTCAATACGGTGTCGGTGGATATAAAGCGATCGGTATTCACGATACTATACCCATCATTTTGATTGTACTGTGTATTCAAATAAGAATTGTATTTGTCTGTAGTATTGTTTAATGTAAGCCCAATAAATTGGTTCCCATAAACACCTTGATTCATTCCAGTATTCACGGAACCATTTAAACCAATCTTGACGCCTTTTTTCAAAATGATGTTCACAACACCTCCACCACCAGAAGCATCGTATTTAGCAGAAGGTGTCCTTACCAGTTCTATTTTTTGAATAGCACTTGGAGGTAAACTTTTTAATAAGGTGGCCATATCAGTTGCACTCATCCTTAACTCTCTTCCATTAATCTGAATGCCTGCAGGTGACAAGCCATTTAAATAAATATTACCATCCTGGTCAATAAAAATTCCAGGAATTTTCTCCATCGTCTCATAGGCATTGGTCGACGCAGCCGCTAAAGGCTCTGGATCCACCACAGATTTATCGTCCTCTTGTCTAATCAAAGGCTTAGTGGAAGTCACCACGACTTCTTTCAACTGATCATTGGTTTCCTTAAGTGCTATTTTTAGCATTTTTAAGTTTTCAAATTTGATCGTCCTATTGTCGATTTGATATCCTATTGCACTCGTTTTTATTTTATAGAGTTTTCCAGGCGTTAATAGGATGCTTGCAATCCCATTGCTATCAGCGACTAGATTTTGGGGCATGGCACTATCTATTGTCTGAATGGTAATATTGGCAAATCCAATAGCTTGATTTTTATTATCAACTACCGTTAACTTCAGTGGTGCCATTTGACCAAAGCCGGCCTTTTGTATCAAAGCAAATAAAAAGAAAAATACTATGCTTGTATAACTTATTTTAAAACGCATCATCTAGTAATAAAAAATTTGTGGAGAATAGCGGGGTCGAACCGCTGACCTCTTGCATGCCATGCAAGCGCTCTACCAACTGAGCTAATTCCCCTTATTAAAATATACCTACAATAAAAAAGAGCAACGAAAAATCGTTGCTCTTTTTTATACAAGATTTTTTTAAATTAAGTTTTCTCCTACGCCGTCAATCCAATCTTTTACAGCTGCAGTCGTCACAGATTTTGGACGCTCTAATGGGAAGCCCAATGCACGATCCCAAGTTAAACTTGCCAATACACCTAAAGCACGGCTTACTGCGAATAAAACGGTATAGAATTCGTATTCCACAATGCCATAATGCACTAGCAATGCACCACTATGTGCATCCACATTTGGCCAAGGATTTTTTACTTTCCCTAATGATTCCAAAATAGGAGGTACCGTTTCATAAATATTCCAAACTGTATTCACTAATTTATCATCTGGCAAATGTTTTTTACCAAATTCCATTTGTGCTGTGAAACGAGGATCTGTTTTTCTCAATACTGCGTGACCATAACCTGGTACGACTTTACCTTCACCCAATGTCTTTTGAACATATTCAATAATCTGCTCTTTAGAAGGGCTATCCGATCCAATCTGTTCTTGCATTTCTAAAATCCATTTGATCACTTCTTGATTGGCCAATCCATGTAAAGGACCTGCTAAACCATTCATTCCTGCAGCATAACTTAAATAAGGATCACTTAAAGCAGATCCTACTAAATGCGTTGTATGCGCGGATACGTTTCCACCTTCATGGTCTGCATGAATGGTCATATACAAACGCATTAATTCTTTTGTAGTCTCATCTTCATAACCCATCATGTAAGCAAGGTTACCAGCCCAATCCAATAAACCATTTGGATGAATATGTTCGTTGTTCTTATATTTTCTTCTGTAGATATACGCAGCAATTCTTGGCAATCTTGCGATTAAGTCCATCGAATCATCATAGGTATACTGCCAATAATCTTTTTTGTTCATCCCCTTTGCATATGCTTGCGCAAACTTGCTTTCTGTTTGCAAAGCCATCACTGCCGCAACATACATGGTCATTGGGTGTGCATTTATTGGAAATGCATCTATCACATCAAATACATGGGATGGCACATGGCTTCTTCTTTGCCAGTTACTAGTTACTTTTTTAACATCTCTATCAGTTGGTAATTCACCAATCATCATTAAGTAAAATAACCCCTCTGGTAATGGCTCGTCACCACCTTGTACTTTTGGTAATTTTTCTTGTAATTCTGGGATAGAGTACCCTCTGAAACGAATACCTTCTTGCGCATCTAATAAGCTCGTCTCTGTAACAAGACCTGTCATGCCTCTCATACCTTGATACACTTGGGCTAAAGTGATTTCTCCAATCTTCTTTTCGCCGTGCACTTTAAGCATTTCTTTGATCTCAGTTGCAGCGACTGATGCTTTTTCGCCAAAACGGTCTTTGATCTCTTCCATATACCCAATTATGATTGTTTAAGAAACGATTTAAAATTGGACACAAAGTTAACTAAGAAATGCTTATTTAGGGGCTTTTTTGTATAAATAATAGACCACAAAGACAAAAATAATATTGGGTATCCAAGCCGCTATAAATGGAGGCAAATTGCCCTTTGTGGAGAAGATGGTAGAGAACCGATCTGTGATAATAAACAATGCCGCAATGGTAAAGCCCATTGCCAAATGCGCCCCACTTCCACCCCTGACTTTTCGGCCAGCAATGATGGCGCCAATCATGGTTAATAGCAATACCGTAATGGGGGTTGCATCACGTCTATAAAGTTCTATTTTTAACTCATTTAAGCCTTCTGAACCCCTTAAGGCTTCCTTCTTTATCTGTTTTTTTAACTGCGGCGTTGTTAATTTGTCTTTGGCATATTTGTCCTTTTCCAAATCAACAGGTTTAAAAGGATACTTTTTATGGATATTTGGCAGATAAGTCACTATTTCTTTTTTGTCTGTTACTTTACGCTCCAGCACTTCTGTTAATTCCCAATCCTTTTTTGCAGTATTCCAAATAATGACTTCCGCACGGATATTATAAACAACTTGATCCCCCTTGACAGTATAAGCAAAAAAGTTATTCCCTCTTTTGTAGGCAGTATCATATCCATAAATCCCAGCGTAAGTAAAGGAATCAATCCTAAAATAATAATCATTAGACCCTCTTAATAATGCATTGTAGGAAGAGTTCGCGTCAATATAAGTGGCTTCAAAATCTCCACGAATATTATTTGCTTTTGGTACAATCCACTGGTTCGCTATCCATAATACCAACCCTAAAAATAGGCCTCCTATCCAATAAGGTCTTAACCAACGATTGTATGAAGTACCACTTGCTAAAATAGGAACAATCTCTGTTTGTCCTGCCATTTTAGAAGTAAAAAAGATCACGGCAATAAAAACAAACAA
>Ga0164294_10005733_pt1 | contig 10663 bp, 8 predicted proteins | sample GEODES005metaG_FD_111479 | JGI IMG/M metagenome (GOLD analysis project Ga0164294, IMG submission 111479) | Oligotrophic lake water microbial communities from Sparkling Lake, Wisconsin, USA - GEODES005 metaG | ecosystem: Environmental > Aquatic > Freshwater > Lake | place: USA: Sparkling Lake...
CTCGGTCGGGCGGCGCTCGGGCCGCCCGATAGCACCCGGCCGGCGTAGCCGGCGCGCTCAGACGCCGCGCCGCCGCGCCGCCAACAAGCCCGCGAACACGAACACGAACGCCGCGCCCTCGGGCACGCCGCCGGTCGGGGAGCAGCCGCAGCCGGTGCCGCCGCCGCCGGTGCCGGTGCCGGTGTCGTCGCCCGCGAGGAGGGTGCCGTCGGCGCCGTCGCAGTTCTGGTCGATGGCGTCGTCGGGGGTGTCGCGGGCGCCGGGGTTGGTGGTGGCGTCGGTGTCGTCGCAGTCGGGGCTCGGCGCGTCGGCGCTGGCCTCGCCGTCGTCGTCGCAATCGGCGTCGTCGCTCGGGATGGTCGCGACGATGCGGAAGCCGTCGCCGTCGGCGTCGACGTAGCAGTCCTCGCGGCCGTCGCAGTTCTGGTCGACACCGTCGGCGGGGATCTCGGTGGCGGTGGGGGAGATCGCGGCGTCGGTCTCGTCGCAGTCCTCCGCGGCGGTCAGGCGGGCCTCGCCGGGGCCTTCGCACGAGAGGTCGCTCGAGGCGACGGTGCTGGTGCCGCGCGCGCCGTCGCTGTCGGCGTCGGCGTAGCAGGTCTCGCGGCCGTCGCAGTCGCCGTCGACCTCGTCGCCCGCGAGCTCGGCCGCCCCGGGGAACACGGCGCCGTCGACGTCGTCGCAGTCGATGGCGTCGGCCGAGGTGGCCTCGCCGTCGGCGTCGCACGCGAGGTCGGCGGAGGCGACGGTGGCGACCTCGTCGCGGAAGCCGTCGAGGTCGGTGTCGGCGTAGCAGAGCTCGCCGCCGTCGCAGTCGCCGTCGACGCCGTCGTCCACGCGCTCGGTGACGTCGGGGTTCGCGGCGGGGTTGGTGTCGTCGCAGTCGCCAACGTCCGCCGTGGCTCGGGCCTCGCCCGCGTCGGAACAGTCGGCGTCGGTGGAGACGACGGTGTCCTCGATGCGCCAGGCGTCGCCGTCGGCGTCGACGTAGCAGACCTCGCCGCCGTCGCAGTCGCTGTCGACGTCGTCGCCCACGGCCTCGGTGGCGCCCGGGTAGGTCGTCGCGACCGCGTCGTCGCAGTCGCCGCTCGCGACGGAGAGGGCGGCCTCGCCCGTGTCGGCGCAGTCGGCGTCCGCCGAGGCGAGCGTGGTGTCGACACGGTAGGCGTCCCCGTCGGCGTTGGCGTAACAGAGCTCGCCGCCGTCACAGTCGCTGTCCACGTTGTCGCCCACGGCCTCGGTGGCCCCGGGCGAGACGCTGGCGGCGCCGTCGTCGCAGTCCGACGCGGGCGCGGCGCTGCCGGCCTCGCCGGGGTCCGAGCAGTCGTCGTCTTCCGACGCGACGGTGGTGGAGAGGCGATACCCGTCGCCGTCGGCGTCGACGTAGCAGGACTCGTTGCCGTCGCAGTCGTTGTCGGTGCCGTCCGCCACGATCTCGATGGCGGCGGGGTTCACGAGGGCGTCGCCGTCGTCGCAGTCGCCGGCGGGGACGGCGGCGGTGGCCTCGCCGGCGTCGGCGCAGTCGAGATCGGCGGAGACGACGGAGGTCGAAGTGCGGTAGCCGTCGGCGTCCGCGTTGGCGTAGCAGGCCTCGAGGCCGTCGCAGTCGCCGTCCACGCCGTCGGCCGGGGTCTCGGCCGCGCCGGGGTAGACGGACCCGTTGGTGTCGTCACAGTCGGTGCCGCCGGAGGTGGACTCGCCGGGGTCGTCGCAGTCGGCGTCCGCGGAGTAGCTGGTGGCGGAGGTGCCGTAGGTGTCGAGGTCCGCGTCGGCGTAGCAGACCTCGTGGGTGTCGCAGTCCTCGTCCACGCCGGTGCCGGTCAGCTCGGGGGCGCCGGTGTAGGCGGCGGCGTTGGTGTCGTCGCAGTCACCGGTGGGGTCGGCCGTGACGGCCTCGCCGGGGTCGGTGCAGTCGGTGTCGGCGGACGCGACCGCCGTCGTCAGGCGGTAGCCGTCGTTGTCGGCGTCGGCGTAGCAGGACTCGGCGCCGTCGCAGGACTGGTCGATCTGGTCGCCGACGGTCTCGGTGGCGCCGACGTAGATCGTGGCGACGGCGTCGTTGCAGTCTCCGTCGGGGTCGGTCGCGAGGCCCTCGCCGCTGTCGCGGCAGTCGGTGTCGGCGGAGACGATCGTGGTGGAGAGCCGGTTGTTGTCGTTGTCGGCGTCGACGTAGCAGGTCTCGCTGCCGTTGCAGTTGCTGTCGACGTTGTCGCCCACGCCCTCCGTGGCGATCGGGTTGATCGCGGCGTTCGTGTCGTCGCAGTCGCCGGCGGTGTCGGTGGCGAGGGCCTCGCCCGCGTCGTCGCAGTCGGCGTCGGCGCTGGAGACGGTCGCGGAGCTGCGGTAGGCGTCCGCGTCGGTGTCGGTGTAGCAGGTCTCGCTGCCGTTGCAGTTCTGGTCGACGTTGTCGCCGACGACCTCGACGGCGCCGGGGTTGATGGCGGCGTCGGCCTCGTCGCAGTCGGTGATGCTGCTGTAGCCGTCGCCGTCGGCGTCGATGTAGCCGAGGTAGCTGTAGGCGACCGGGTAGAGGGCGTAGGGGGAGCTGGTCCCGTACTTCGCCCCGGCGACGACCACGTCGTCGAAGCCGTCGTTGTCGACGTCGCCCACGCCGCCGACGCGGATGCCGTAGGAGACGACGTTGGACGGGCTCTCGATCGTGGACACGGCCGTGGTCGCGACGCCGCTGCTGCCGCCGAGGTAGACGTGGGCGCCGCCCCAGGGGTCGTCGTAGCTCAGCGAGCCGACGATGACGTCGTCGTAGCCGTCGCCGTCCACATCGCCCGCGCCCGCCACCGAGAAGCCGAGCTCCTCCGCGCCGGTCCCGTTGAGCGTGGTCGTGGCCGAGGACCCCAACCCGGTGGAGCGGCCGTGGTAGACGTAGGCGCGCCCGTTCGAGGAGCCGTAGCCATAGGCGCCGATGATGATGTCGTCGTAGCCGTCGTTGTTCACGTCGCCCGCGCTCGCGACGGAGGCGCCCAGATAGTCGCCCACGCTCCCGCCGGTGAACGTGATGGTGGAGCTCGAGGAGAGGCCCGTCGCGGAGCCGAGGTAGACGACGGCGCGCCCCGCGTTGGCGCCGTAGGAGGGCTCGCCGGCGAGGATGTCCTCGTAGCCGTCCCCGTTGACGTCGCCGCCGTAGGCGAGCACGGAGCCGAGCGCCTGGGCGACGCCGCTGCCGTTGATGGTCGCCGTCGCGGTCGCCGGGAGGCCGGCGGCCGAGCCGTTGTAGATGAGGAGGCGGCCCTTGCTGGTGGAGTAACCGCGGGCGCCGACCACGGTGTCGTCGTAGCCGTCTTTGTTCACGTCCGCGATGGCGACGGCGGAGCCGAAACGTTCGGACGCGGTGGTGGAGAGGACGCCGGTGGCCCCGGTGACGGTGATGCCCGACGCGCTGCCGTAGTAGGCGTAGATGCGGCCCTTCGACGAGCTGTAGCCCTGGTCGCCCATGACGAGGTCGCCTTAGCCGTCGTTGTTCAGGTCTCCGCCGTCCACCGCGGTGCCCAGGGAGGTGCTGCCGAGCGCGATGTAGGTCGCGTAGGAGTCCCAGCTCGTGCTCGTGGCGCCGCCGTTGTAGACGTAGGTGTAGGTGGTCTCGGTGATCGCGAAGTCGTCGTAGCCGTCGCCGTTGGTGTCCCCGAGCGGGACGATGCCCTGGGGCGCGCGCGCCGAGCTGGACGCGGTGAACAGGTCGAGGGTGGTCGGCGCGGTGGTGTAGACCGGATCGACGGTGATCGGGTAGCGGGCGTCGGCGTCGTCGACGCGGATGGCGAAGCCCTCGGGCGTGGCCTCGAAGCCGGCGTCGAGCGCGGCGCCGTCGGCGTCCCAGGCGGCGAGCGCCGTCACCGCCACCTGGCCGCGCGCGCCGACGATGAGGGGCTCGCCGTCGTCCCATTCGAGGTCGGCGTCGACGTTGACGTTCAGGACGATGTCGCCCTCTCCGGCCGGCGCCGCCGCGATCGTCCACCCCTGCTCCAGGCCCTCCTCCGTCGCGACCCACCACTCGACGAGGCCCGGCGACGCGTACTCGACCGGCTCGACACACTCCCCCTCCGCGCCGAGCGGGAGGCAGTCGCCCAGGCGCGGCGCCACGTCGGCGACGGCCCGCGCGGCGTCGTCACGCCCCCACGTACGGAGGCGCACGGAGAACAGCTCTCCCTCCCTCTCCAGGCGCGGCCCGGTCTGCGAGAAGTGCCCGATCAAGGCGCGGTCGGACGGTTGCGCCAGGTACCCGCCGCCCTCGACCTCGGTGAAGGCCGCGGACCAGCCGCGGGGCGTCGTGCCGGGCGTCGCGACGGCATCGCCGTAAAGGCCTGCGCCGGAGTCTCCGCTGGGCGCCCCGCAGGCGGCGAGGGCGAGGAGGGTCAGGCGGCGGAGCGTAAAAAGAGTACGGCGCATGCAGGGACCTACATCGGGGGCGGGAGGGTAGCACGGGCGCGGAGGGGCGGAGGCCGGGTGGACCCTCTCCGGCCCCGCGCGAGGGGGCGTCACCCGAAGGGCCGAGACCGGCGCCCCGCCGGGCTCGGTCGGGCGGCGTCCGCGCCGGCCGATAGCACCCGGCCGGCTTCGCCGGCGCGCCCGCCCTCCGTCGTCCCGCTTGCGCTCGCGCGCGGGTGGGGGCATCGTGGCGCCCGACCCGAGGCCCTCCGTGAGCGTGCTTTCCCTCGTCCTGCTGGCCCTGCCCTCCACCCACGCGGCCGAGCCCGCCGCCGCCGCCCAGGCGGACGGCACCGACGAGACGGCGGCGCTTGGCGTCGATCTCCTAGGTCCCAGCACGATCATCAACGGGGAGGACGCCACGCGCGACGACTACCCGATGACCGGCGGCATGTTGCTGGACGCCGACCTGTCGATGTCCGGGTCGAACTACCACCTGCGGATGTTGGTGTGTTCGTCCACCCTCATCGCGCCGGACGTGGTGCTGCTGGCCGCGCATTGTATCGACCCGGACGTGCTCACGTCCGGCTTCGGCACGCTCGACAACACGGACATCCGGTGGACGCGGGAGGCCGATCTCACGGCGTTCGACGGGACGTCCCGGTCCGCGCCCGACTGGCCGGACGACGCCGTGAAGGCCGCCGACTGGGTCGCGCACCCCGACTGGGACTACCGCTCGCTCCGGATGGGGCTCGCGGAGAACCACGACATCGCCCTGCTTTTTCTCGATGAGCCCGTGCTGGACGTGCCCTACGCCTACCTCGCGACGGAGGCGGAGGCCGAGCAGATCGAAGAGGGCCTGCTGGTGGACGTGGTCGGCTGGGGTCAGCAGGTCGCCAGCGAGAGCCAGTGGGAGGCCCCGGCGCCCGGCACCTACGCCCTCAAGCAGATGGGCGAGTCGTACCTCAACGAGGTGAGCGCGGTGGAGATGCAGGTCGGCGGCGCGGAAGAGGACGTGCGGAAGTGTCACGGAGACTCGGGCGGGCCCACCTTCCTCGGCATCACGACGGACACCGCGGACAGCACGCGGCTCATCGGGGTCACGTCGCACGCCTACGACGCGACGGACTGCAACGAGGTGGGCGGGGTCGACACGCGGGTGGACCACTACCGGGCCTGGATCGAGGAGGAGCTGCAGGCGCGCTGCGCCGACGGGACGCGCGCGTGGTGTGAGCAGACCGGCATCCCCGACCCGGCGCTGGTGCCCGTGGAAGAGGATCCGCTCGCGGACGGCGGCGACGAGGAGGAGCCCGGCGGCTGCGGGTGCGACGTGACGGCGCCCGGCGCGGCGGGTGGGCTGCTGGTGCAGGGGCTGGCGCTCCTGGCGCTCGTACGGCGGCGGCGGGCGTAGCGCGGCGGCGGCGGGACAGCGGGGCGCCCGGTGAGCCGCGCCGACGTGGTGGAGGACGGCGCGTTGATCGCCCTCCACTTCGACACGGAGAAGGTCCAGACGCGCGTAGATCGGCGAGCGCCCGACCGGCTCGTGTTGCCCTACACGCGCACGATGATGGGCTTCCTGCTCCTCGTCGACGCGCCGGCATGTATCACCATGATCGGCCTGGGAGGCGGAGCGTTGGCGCGCGCGTGCCGTGTTGCGCTCCCCGAGGCGGACTTCACGGCAGTGGAAGTATCAGCCGAGGTCGTGGCCCTCCGCGACGTGTTCGGCGTCCCGCCCGACGGGCCCCGCTTCCGTGTAGTGGTGGGGGACGGCGCGGCCTACGTGCGTGATACATCCCTCCCGCCGCTCGATGTGTTGCTCGTGGACGGCTTCGACGCGTCCGGCCAGCCCCCGGCGTTGTGTTGCCCCGAATTCTACGCGGCGTGCGCGGCGCGGCTCGCGACGGGCGGGGCGCTGGTGGTGAACCTGAACGCCGACGCGACCGGCTACGGCGGCTACGTGCGTCGCATCCGGGACGCGCTCCCGGACGGGTTCGTGGTCGTCGAGACGGAGGACCGCGAGAACAAGATCGTGTTCGCGCTGCGGGGCGCCGAGCTTCCGGCGGCGGATGTGTTGGAGGCCCGCGAGGCCCGTCGTGATCCGGACGGAGCGCTCGGGCTCGGGGAGACGGCGGCGGCGATCGCGCGGCGGCGGCGGTGAGCGTGCGTCGCGAACCCCTACCGCCAGTCGTATCGGGGCGGCTCCTTCGGCTCGGCGAAGGGCCCCGTGGCGAGGTCGAAGAGGTAGCCCTCGTCGAGGAGTAGCTGGTAGTCGAAGAGGGCGACGCCGCTCGCGCCCGCGGCCCGGGCGGCCTCGATACACGCCAATACATCGGCCTCGCCGCCGTCCATCTCGGCGGTGATGCCGGCGACCATGTGGCGGCCGTTGGCGTGCGCGACGTGGTCGGCGATGAGGGTGGCGAAGTCGAGGCGGTCCCCCGGCGTCTCCGTGACCGGCCAGTAGATCATGGGGATGTTCGCGTCGATCACGCCCTCGGACGCGAAGGCGCGGCTGTCCTGGTAGTAGTCGTCGCGGCCCTCGGACACGCTCGACCAGCCCCAGTCGTTCGTGTAGACGCCCCAGACGGACGCGGTCACCGGCACGTCGCTCACGGCGTAGACGCCGGCCACGGCCTCGACCACCTGGGCGCGCTGCCAGTCCTCCCAGCCGGAGCCGTCGTAGGCGCCCTCGCTCACGTCGTCGTGGGAGTAGGCGGCGCCGGGGTACCGCACGAGGTCGAGGTGGATGCCGTCGACGTCGTAGCGGTTGGTGATGTCGGCGGCGACATCGGCGAGGCGCTCCTGGACGCCGGGGTTGGCGGGGCTCATCCAGACATAGCTGGCGTTGAGCGCCATGGGGGTGCCGCTGGTGTCGGCCACGAGCCAGTCGGGGTGGGCGAGGTAGGCGTGGCGCGGGGTCGAATCGGGCGGCGGCGTGGTGCCGGCCCAGAAGGGGAAGGCGTTGATGTAGGCGTGGACGTCGAGGCCCTCGGCGTGGCCGGCCTCGATGGCGACGGCGAGGGGGTCCCAGCCGGGGTCGCGCCCGAGGGTGCCGGTGAGGCGGGCCGCCCAGGGCTCGTAGGAGGACTGGTAGTAGGCGTCCGCGTTGCCGCGCACCTGGAAGAACACGGTGTTGAAGCCGGCGGCGGCGCTGTTCGCCATGATCTCGCGCACGTCGGCCTCGCTCGAGTAGGTCCAGCGGTCGACCCACACGGCGCGGAGCTCGCCCTCGTCCTCGGGGAGCGCGCCGGTGTCGGATGTATCATCTGTATCATCTGTATCAGACGGGGCATCGGTGACGGTCTCGGTGTCGGTGTCGGCGGGGCCGGTGTCGGAGCCAGCGGGCTTGGCCTCGGGCAGCTCGCCGGAGGGGCCGTCGGGGAGGCAGGCGGAGAGGAGGAGCAGGAGCATTGGCGCCCGCTATCAAGAACCGGGGCGGATGGTTATCGGGGAGGGGTGTTGTTGCTCCTCGCCTGCGCGCCGCCGCCGCCCCCGCCCGACATCGTGCTGGTCAGCCTCGACACCACGCGGGCGGACGTGATCGACGCCGAGACCACGCCGACGCTCTGGGCGCTTGCCGCGCGCGGTGCCCGCTTCGAGTGGGCCTTCGCGCACGCGCCGACCACGCTCTCCTCGCACGCCTCCGTGTTCACGGGGCTCGATCCGCACGGGCACGCGGTGCCGCGCAACGGCTATCCGCTCACGACGGATCACCCGGTCCTGGCCGAGGCGATGGCGGCCGCCGGCTACGACACGATCGGGGTCATCGGGGCGAGCGCCCTCGCGCGCCCGATGGGGATGGAGCGCGGCTTCCGCGTCTGGGACGAGGCCCTCTCGCGCAAACATCGGCAGCGCCACGAGGCGCGGGCGGCCGAGGTGACCGATCGCGCGCTCGCGCGGCTGGCGGAGCGACAGGAGGGAAAACCCGCGTTCCTCTTCGTTCACTACTACGACGCGCACGCGCCCTACGATGCGCCCGCCCCGTGGACCACCCGCTGGTCGGCCCCCTCCTACGGCGGCCCCTTCGACGGCACGCGCCCCGCGATGACCGCCCTCGCCGACGCCTCCCGGGCCGGCACCGCAGACCCCGCCGATGTGGCCGAGGCCCGCGCCCGCTACCGGGGGGAGGTCTCCTACGTGGACGCCGAGCTCGGCCGCCTGCTCGCGACGGTGGACAACCCCTATGTCGTCGTCTTCGGCGACCACGGCGAGGCCCTCGGGGATGTCGCCGGCCGTGCCTGGGGCCACGGCCCCGACGTAGACACGCCCGCCACCCACGTGCCGCTGATCGTGGCCGGGCCGGGCGTGCCGGCGAAGGTCGTCGCGACGCCGGTCGCGCTCTCGAACGTGGCCGCCACCGTGCTCGGGCTCGCGAAGCGCACGGGGACGCTCGGAGGGCGGGACCTCGCGCCGTTGTGGGCGGGCGGGGCGTGGGCGGAGGCCCCGGTGCTCCTGGAGGCGACCCAGCCGCACGAGGCGCAGCGCCTGAAGGGATGGAACAACCTTTCGTTCGAGCGTGGGGTCGTACGCGGCGACTGGATGATGCTCACCGCGCCGTGGCTGGGTGAGGCGCCGACGTTGCGCCGTGTACCAGATGTATCAGATGTGTCAGCTGTATCAGCTGGTGTATCAGCGGACGGTGCGCCGGGCGCCGAGGCCGCCACCCTTGCGGAGCTCACCGCGCTCGTCGAGGCGTGGGACGCCGCCGCCCCGCCGTGGCGCGACGTCGCCATGAGCGACGACACGCGCGCGGGCCTCGAGGCGCTCGGCTACCTCGCGAAGTAGGCGGCTACTGGAAGCGCATCAGCTCGAGCGTGCCCGAGGCGCCGGGCTCGCCCTTCAGATCCATGAGCGCGGCGGCGACGCAGTCCTCCAGGTCGAAGGCGGGCTGATCGGCGGTCACCCGGATGCGGCTCGGCTGGCCGCGGGCGTCGAGCCGCAGCGCGATGGTCGCGACGACGGGCTTGGGGCTGTTGTCGAAGCAGCTCGCGACCTGCCCGGCATAGGGGCGCGCCTCCTTCTTGAAGTCCCCCGAGAACTTCCCGTTCGCGCCGGTGTCGCCGCGGGGCTCGAGCGGGGCGGCGCGGCTGATGCCGTACTGCATCGTCGGCTGGGCGCGGCTCACCAGCACCTCGACCTTCCCGAGGCGGTCCTTCCAGTGGAGGAGGGTGCGGTTGCCGAGGGTCCAGCTCCGCGCGACGCCGTAGGCGAGGTAGCCGTCCCCTTCGCCGGGGCCGAGCACGACGCCGGTCCACTCGGGCTTGGCGCCGGAGACCAGAGGATCGACCGCGATCGGCCCGGTCTTCACCCACCACGCGTCCACCAGTTGCCCCTTGGCGTAGCGCACGAACCGCTTCTCCCCCGGGGGGGCGCGGAGCTCGAGATCTTCTGGGCGATCCTGCTTGTTGGCGCCGATGTAGTGGCTGTCGGGGAGGATGAAGTCCCGAGGGCGCGGCGTGGCGTCGAGCGGCATCGCGTCCGAGCCCCACGGGAACCCCTCCACGCCATCGTAGCCGATCCAGCCGGGCACGTAGTCGTCCTGCGCCACGGCGACCGAGGGGCCCGCGACGAGGAGGGCGAGGGCGGCGACGCGTAGCCGGGACATGGAGCTCCGAAAGGTGGGGGGACTCTACTCGGATCGTGCGATGCGCGGGGGGGCGTTCAGGCGTGCATCCGGACGATGTCCTCGCCCTCGGTGATGACGGCGGCCTCGATCGCGGCGAGGTGGGCGAGCCGAGGCGTCGGGTCGCCAAAACGCGCGGCGGCGTCGAGGAGCAAGAGGTGGTGGCGCTCCTCGGCGGGGTGAAGCGCGTGGTAGAAGGCGCGGAGGTGGGGATCCTCGACGGCGTCGGCGAGCAGCGCCAGCCGCTCGCACGAGCGGGCCTCGATGAGGGCGCCCGCGACGAAGGCGTCCAGCAGCGCGTCGGCCTCGGGGCGCTTGCGGCACGCGGCGGCGATGCGCCCGGCGTAGGCGGACGGCGTGAGCTTCTCGTAGGGCAGCCCGCGGCGCTTCAGCTCGCGCAGCGCCATCTCGAAGTGCGTGAGCTCCTCGCGCGCCATGCGGGAGAGCGCGCCGGAGAGCTCCATCTCGGGGGCGCGGAACACCAGCGCGAGCACGGTGCTCGCTGCCTTTTTTTCGCAGTGGGCGTGGTCGAGCAGCAGCGTGTCGAGGTCGCCCAGGGCGCGGTCGAGCCAGCGCGCGGGGGTGGGGCAGAGGAGGGGGCTCATCGGGCGAGGTCCTAACCGGGATCTGGGCGCGTCCGCACCGCCGCCCGGGGGGCGGCGGTGC
>Ga0164294_10005734_pt1 | contig 10662 bp, 11 predicted proteins | sample GEODES005metaG_FD_111479 | JGI IMG/M metagenome (GOLD analysis project Ga0164294, IMG submission 111479) | Oligotrophic lake water microbial communities from Sparkling Lake, Wisconsin, USA - GEODES005 metaG | ecosystem: Environmental > Aquatic > Freshwater > Lake | place: USA: Sparkling Lake...
CGCATGAGCTATTGGGTAAAGTATCCAACCGCATCATTAATGAAGTGCGCGGTATCAATCGTGTTGTTTTTGATATCAGCGGTAAACCCCCCTCGACGATCGAGTGGGAGTAGTTATAATAACTTAAGTTATTGATTTTAATAAAAAAATAAGTTACACAAAACTTACTCAAAATTAAAAAGTCATTGTATTAATAGAGTTTTTAATTTACAGTTACACGCAAAGCTACACAAATATGTAGCTATTGAAAACTGTAGTTACTCAACTCAAGCATGGCGCTAAAAAAGCAAAACTTTACTGAAGAAGAAATTCCTATTTTTGATGAGGCAGTGGTCTATCGGAGAGGAGAATATTGGCAATTCAGAATGTGGCTTAATGATGAGCGTAAGTACGCACGAAAGAGTTTGCGTACAAGAAGTCAGGTTACAGCTATCGAAAGAGGTAAGGAAGCATATTTAGAGATATACGCTAATTTGAAGGCGGGTAAGACTTATTTTTCAATAACAACCAAAGAGGGTGTTGAGAAATACCTAAAGTATAGAGAGAAGGATTTAGATGCCGGTTTAATTGTTAAAGAAAGATTAATAACAATTAAAACCCACTTACAACATTGGCTTAACTTTATTAAAAAAGACACAAAGTTAAAAGAATTACAGCGAACTGACTGCGAAAATTATTTTTTTGAGCGTACAAAGAGTGAGAAAAATCGTGTTAAGCAAGTAACGATACAAAATGAGCAAAGTACTATTAACGCCTGTATGCGGTACCTATTTAAAAATAATGAAACTTATATAGATGGGTTTGATTTTAAAAAGTTACCGAGGCTTGATAGTAACAGCGAAGAAATTAGGCGTGCTACTTTTACCGTGGAAGAGTACGAGATTTTATGTAAAGTTATGCGTACTTACTGCGCCAGAAGAAAAAATAAGTTAGATGAAGATGAATGGAAAACACGTCAATTAGTAAGACATTACATCTTGATTGCGGCAAATAGTGGCTTAAGAGTAGGCGAGCAAAAGCAACTACGATGGTCAGATTTGGGAATTGAGAAGCGAGAGGCAAATGGACAAAGTAGAACTCTAGCCAAGATTAGTGTGAGAGCAGCAACAAGTAAAGTAAGAAAAAGTAGGATTTTTTACTGTAGAGGCGGAGAGTACTTTTTGCGAATTAAGAAGATTTTGGGTAATGTTTTAGAAGAGGGGTTGATTTTTAGTTTAGATGGCAAATCAATGTTAAGCCAGCGAACAATGCTTTATCACTTCAATAAAATTATTGATTTATGTGAAATTAGTGACCGCGGAGGAAGGGACCTAGTTCCTTATAGCCTTCGCCATTTCATGATTACACAACGAATTATGAGTGGGCTGAATTTTAGGCAAATTGCGGATATGTGCGGAACAAGCGTGGCACAAATTGAGAAAACTTACTATCATTTAAATGACGAAATAAGAGTTACCAATGCTGTGGCTGATTACAGGAGAAATAAAGATGGAACTATTACTGTAATTTGATAGTTGAGCTAGATAAATCAAGGTAATAAAAATACTAAGCTGGCTTTAAAAGGGACGGGCAACAATAGGAACAAGTAAGTAATTTTTAAGACTGAAGTGCCTTGTTTAATTGCTGCTGACCTTTATTAATCGTAGCCCTTGCTTTTTCAGCTTTAATTGTTTTGCTTAAATTAGTTTTTTGCCTTTTTAAAGCATTGATCCTAGCTTTTTCAGGTGGGACGGGGGGTATGGTTTTTACCTCGACTTCTTTAATCAACATACCCCGTTTCTTTCCGCAAAGTAATTTATTACTATTTCCCAAAAGCAGCCTTGGTAGCGTTGCTCACTTCAGTAATAGCATCATCAAGTTCGCCATTTAATACGGCAACCTTAATTGACTTAAGTGTATTTATTAGCTCATCCCCTGTTGCCAGTTCAATCGCATTAGCGCCTTTTTTATTTAAAGATAATGTTTTAGCGCCGTACTTAATGGCTAAATTAATCTTGCCAGCATCATTAATCCAAAACCATTCTTTTACACGCTTGGTAACTTCGGCAGTCATACGCTCGCCAGTCTGCTTATTAGTAAAAGTCTTTAGCTTTTTAGGCGCATAATTTTGACCAGCTTTCTTAGCTTCGCATATTTCAATTTGTTCATGTAATTTGCTAACCAATTTATTACGGCGATGAACAATAGGTGAAACAGTTGCGCGCTTTTTGCTTGCTACTAACTTCAATGTGTTTAATGTGCTCATTCTTTTCTCCTATTAAGTTAAATGGCACAGTTAATTTATTGTCGGAAAAGGCGAAAGAGCAACCTATGCTGTCTTTAATTTCCTAATAAAACCAATTATTTTCACTTATACATAATTTAATATTTGGTCAAAGCTACATTTTTTGTGCCAAAACCTTCAGTCCTCGTGACGCAGTAGTCTGTTCCGCTATACATCTACCAAAAATTACCAAATATACCCACTTTATTTGTGATGTTTTATTAGGTTAGGTAAATAAACACATGGAAAAGGCAGATTTTTTCTTGGCAAGATGGACAAAAGAGCAGGGCTTAACTGAACGCATGCTTTTTAGTGAAAGTATTGAGTTGCTACAAACAAAAAGAATAGCGACAAAATTAATTAAAGACTATGGAAGAGTGCTAAAAGAAAAAGAGATATTTTTATTACAGTTTTTTTTAAAAAATTTTGAAAATAGTGACAAAAGAAAAAAGATTACAAAAACTAATTGCTACGAAATTATGAATATTGGTAAAAGAATTAATAGAAAAGAATTTAAGCAAAAAAGAAAATTAAAACAATCATTTAAATAGGCATCAAATAAACAGCAGATAGGCAACTGCTTTAAAAAAGTGTAAAAGCTCGGGATGTAATATGACGGCTAATGATACCGAACTTATAAAGCAGATGACCTTGTAGGCTGCTTAATATATAAGTGTGCCGCTAGTTTACTGTTTAGCAAATCAATGCGAAAACTGTTTTGGAGTTTGTAAAACGCCTCCTTTTAAAAACTAGAACAAGGTCGTGCTGGATGAAGTCAAGCACGATGCGGCGGTTAACTGCGCTTTTTTAGGCGTAGATAGCCGTCGTACCTCCAAAGCCATGCCAAACAAAGTAACCCAAATCTGTATTGAATAAGAAAGCCAAAAAGTGATGAGCAAAGCGATAGCTTTGCGAAAGAACGAGCGAACAAAGTTCGCTCTAGTACGAAAGTACAATAATTAAAAGGGAATTTAACTATGGCAAAGTACAAAGTAACTTACACAGCTTACGAAATAGGTAGCTGTATGGTGGCTAGTGAAGGGGTAATAGAGCTGGATACAACTAGCTCTTGGCAAGCTGAGCAAACAGTTAAAGCTATGTTTAGCGGACTTGAGGTAATCATTCGCTACACAAACAGCGCATAGCTTCATTTAAGCAAGTTAATCACATTGTCAAATAGTCGACTAGCTTGTTATTCAATAAAACAGCTTAGCGGGGCTCTAAAGCAGTAATTAAAGCCGTCGTTTATTCACGACAAAATTACTAAATAAACAAACCAATTAATTTACATAATTTATTTGGTTTTTTAGCAAGTTCATGAAAACACTGGAGAAATTATTTGGAATTTAATGTAAAAAAAACGGTAGGAAATTTAGAAATAAGAAAACATACTTTAGACATAGTAAACCTTTATTTAAACAGGAAAAATGCTATGTCAAAGCAAGCAAAAGTTTTAAGCAGTATTGAAATTAGGAAAGTACTTGATTATGTTTCTACACGCAAACATTCAGTACGCAATAGAGCATTAATTACGATCATGTTTAATACGGGCATGAGAGTTAGTGAGGTGGCTAGTTTGCGTATTAAAGATGTTTTAGATAGCGAAGGTGCTGTTAAGAACGAAATTATGTTGGCAGCTGAAAACACTAAGACAAACGAGGCAAGAACTGTATTTGTGAACGAAAAGTTGCGTAAGGAGTTACAGCAGTACGCAAAGTTATTGGTTAAAGTAAATCCAAACAATAAGTTCTTTTATAGCCAAAAAAAGAGGAGTGATGGTTTTACGGCAAATACGCTTACACAGCACTTCCATTATTTGTATAAAAGAGCAGGCCTAGACGGTTGCTCCAGCCACTCAGCACGCAGGACTTTTATTACTACTTTGGCAAATAAAGGGGTTGGTGTGCGAGTGATTATGGGGCTTTCCGGGCACAAAGCTTTGAGCAGTGTCCAGTGCTATATAGACTGTAATAGTGAATTAATGAGGAATGCGGTTGAGTTGGTGTGATTTGAGTGGTAAGTATTGATTTAGAATAAAAACAAGCACTTTAAATCCATAATTTAGAGGCTTTTATCTGCTTGTTTTTATTCTAAATCACACCAAACCACCAAACCACCAAACCACCAAACCTATCTCTTAGCCTTTAAATCACTCAGCATCTCTTTTAATTTGATCGATTGATGTTGTTCTTTTTGTTTAATTTCTTCTTTTTCAGCATCACTAGCCATTTCCATAGTTAATTCAGCAAGCGCTTGTTCCAATATCTCAACCTTTAAGTCAGCTTTAGTTTTTAGTCCAAAATTATTGCGTGCCCCATCTTTATTCAAATTATTAAAGCTCTTGCTAGTAACAACTCTTGGCATCTGTTCAGGATTAGCATCAATGTTTCCATGTGTACCAAAAACAATATCTCTATCAAACCAATGCCTATAACTTTGATCTTCAGCCAATAGCTCACTTAAGCACTCTATAGCCTCTTCAAATAATCCATTAGCCTTAGCGCCAATTTCACCAAGTTTTTTACGCTGTGTGGAGTTGGCTTTTGGTCCAGCAAAAGCTTCGTATCTTCCATTAGCCAAAAGCGCCTTCTTTAACTTTTTTTCGTATTCTGTAATAGCTTTTGGTTTATTTTTTAATTGCCCCCTTATTTCTATCTGCTCTTGCCACATTGTTTTAAATGCTTTTCTCTGCTGTAAATTTGTAGCTATCGTGAAATCGCGTAAAGCAACCTCCTGACCGTCCTTAAGCCTGGCAATTAGCTCTTTTAAACGCTGTATTTTGTAGGCATTACTGGTACGGGGCATAATGTAAAAGTAGGCAAATTAGCGGCATTTGAAAGACTATCATGTTAAAAAAAGAAATTACTTTTATTGATCGTGTGCGTAAAAAATTAGCATGCCAGATCGATAAATGCGGGGAAAACATTATTTTTACTGTGAGTGAAAATGATATTAAATTTTTAGCAAAAGATAAGATTAATTTTTTTGGAAAATGTACTAAATGCTTGAGAACTGTAAAGATTAAAAGTACGGATTGGCAAATGTTCAACAAGCTAATGGGTCAAAGTAAGCTAGAAATGAGCAATTCGACTTATAGCGCAATATTTGAAGAACAAAACACAAAAATAAATGATTAATAAATTAAGGTAATAAATGTTTGAAGCAACTTTTAAAAACCTAGATAACGCATTACGCAAGGATGATGGTTGTAGTACAGAGATGGACTACATTGAGCAGACTAGTTGGGTATTATTTTTAAAGTATTTAGATGACTATGAAGCTGATAGGGAAGCTACGGCTAAATTAGGCGGTCAAACTTACAAGCGTATTTTGGATGATGAATATGCTTGGACCAAGTGGGCGGCACCGAAAAGAGCGGATGGTAAGTTAGACCATAACGCTGGACTAACTGGTGATGACTTAAAAGAGTTTGTTGATAACAAGTTATTCCCTTATCTGCGTAAATTTAAAGCAGACGCTGAACGAGCAGACAGTCTTGAGTACAAGATTGGAGAGATTTTTAGTGAACTTAAAAATAAGTTGGTAAGTGGCTATAGTTTGCGTGAAGTGATTAATAAGGTAGATGAACTGCGGTTTAGAAGTAATGATGAAAAGCATGAGATGAGCAGTTTGTATGAAGACAAGATTAAAAGCATGGGTAATGCTGGTCGAAATGGGGGCGAGTATTACACACCGAGACCTTTAATTAAAACCATCGTTAAAGTCGTTAATCCAAAAATTGGAGACAAGGTTTATGACGGTGCTGTAGGTAGTGCTGGATTTTTATGCGAGGCATATGACTACATAAGAAATAGTAAGTCTTTAACGGCGACCGAGTACGAGCAGTTACAAAAGAAAACTTTTTATGGAAAAGAAAAGAAGTCGCTAGCCTACATAATTGGTGTGATGAACATGATTTTACATGGCATCGAAGCGCCAAATATTATTCACTCAAATACATTAACTGAAAATATTAGTGATATACAAGATAAGGATAGGGTTGATGTAGTTTTGGCTAATCCACCATTCGGAAGTAGCACTGAGCATTTTGAAGTACAGCAAAATTTCCCTATAAAAAGTGGCGAGACGGCATATATGTTTTTACAGCATTTTATAAAAATGCTGAAAATAGGTGGTCGCTGTGGAGTTGTAATTAAAAATACTTTTTTAAGTAACACGGATAATGCCAGCATAGCACTGCGTAAACAGTTGCTTGAAGAATGTGAAATTACAGCAATATTGGATTTGCCGAAAGGGGCTTTTACTGGTACTGGTGTACAAACAGTAGTGCTTTTTTTTACTAAAGGAAAACCAACTAAGAAGGTTTGGTACTACCAACTAAACCTAGCTCGTAGCTTAGGCAAGACTAATAGCTTAAACGAGGAAGATTTAACAGAATTTATTACAACCTCAGTTACGCAAGCTGATACTGAGAATTCGTGGCTAGTTGATGTTAAAAGCATAGATAAGACAACTTGGGATTTAACTGTTACAAATCCCAATCGTCCTGATATAACCGATAAGCGTTCGCCAGAGGAAATATTAGAAGAAATTGAGCAACTAGATTTAGATGCGGCAACAGCTATTGCGACTATTAAGGAATTGCTTTGAATTTGAAATATGTTCAACTTTCTGATGTATGCGACTTACAAAACGGCTATGCTTTTAAGTCAACCGATTATGTTGAAAAATCAGATACATGTAACATTAGAATGAGCAATATAAGACCAGGTGGAAACTTTAATGAGTTTCACAACCAGCGTTATTTGCCTGATAGTTATGCTGAAGAATATAAAGAATATTTATTAAATGATGGAGATTTAATTATAGCCATGACAGACATGGCAACGGAAACAAAGATACTTGGTTTGCCAACATTAGTTAACAATACGACTGGAAGAAATTTTTTATTAAATCAACGAGTAGGTAAGCTTTGTAAGTTTAGTAATGATATACATGTTCCATACTTAAGGCATATTTTAACAGCACAACAAGTAATTGATTATTACAAAAGTAAAGGTGCTGGTGGACTACAAATTAATATTAGTAAGAAAGATATTCTCTCTGTTAAATTTCCGCTTCCATCACTAGCAACACAACAAAAAATAGTAGCTAAGCTAGACGCAATATTTGCTGAGATAGATATAGCTACTGCGGCGGCTGAGGCTAATGCCAATAACGCTGTAGCATTATTTCAAGGCTACTTGACTGAAGTTTTTGAGAATGAGGGCAAGAACAATACTTTACTACTTGGTGATGTTTGTGATTTTATCGGAGGTGGAACACCGAGTAAGGCAAATGAAGATTTTTACAATGGAGCTATACCTTGGGCTACAGTTAGAGATATGAATAAGGATAATCTTGATATTACAGATTATAAAATTACAGAAGAAGCGGTAAGGCTAAGTTCTACCAATATAATTCCAGCTAACAATGTTGTAATTGCTACAAGAGTGGGACTAGGTAAAGTTTGTATACTTAATCAAGATACAGCTATTAATCAAGATTTGAAAGGTGTAATACCTAAAAGTAAGGATAGTTTAGATGTAAATTATCTCTTTTTATGGTTTAAGTTTATTGCCAATAAAATTATTGAAGCTGGGCGTGGGGCTACCGTACAAGGCGTAACATTGCCTTATATTAAATCTCTTCCCATACCAGTACCAAATTTAATTCAACAAAAAAATATTGTTATAAGAATTCAATCAATTTTTAATAATACTGAGTTAGCTAAGACTTCCTATGTAAGTAAGATGAATGAACTAGCTGTACTAAAGCAATCTATCCTACAAAAAGCATTTAGTGGTGAATTAGTTAAGGACTAGGTATGAACGAGACTGATACAAGAGCCGAGCTAATTGATCCGCAGCTTAAAGAAGCTGGCTGGGGAATTGGTGAGGCTCGTATACAGCGTGAATACTATATTAATGCTGGCGAGATTAAAGTTGGCGGTATTAGAGCTAGTAAGCTAAAGGCTGACTATATATTAAGTTATAGAAATAGAAAGCTTGCTGTAGTAGAGGCTAAGAGTGATGAGTTAGATGTTGGCGAAGGGGTGGCACAGGCTAAAAGTTATGCCGATAAACTAAAGCTTGCTTATACATACTCAGCTAATGGCAGAGATATATATGAGATTATTCTTAAAGCTGGGCATGAGAGTGAGGGATTGGTAAGCAAATTTCCGACACCCGATGAGCTTTGGTATAGAACTTTTGGCGAAGTTAACGAATGGAAGGCTAAATTTAATGCCATACCTTTCGAGAATGTTTTTAATGAGCCACATCAGCGCTATTACCAAGAAATTGCTGTTAATAGAGTTACAGATGCTATTGCTGATGGTAAAAGCCGAATATTGCTTACTCTAGCTACGGGCACTGGTAAAACATCTATCGCGTTCCAGATTGCTTGGAAACTATTTAAAGCTAGGTGGAATTTACAAAAAGATGGTTTAAGAGCACCACGAATATTGTTTTTAGCAGATCGCAATATCCTCGCTAATCAAGCTAAGCTAGATTTTGGTAGTTTTAAAGATGACGCACTAGTACGCATACTTCCTAGTCAAATAACTGCTAGAGGTGAAGTCCCAAAGAATGGCAGTGTGTTTTTTACTATTTTCCAGACATTTATGTCGGGTCCTGACAAGAAGCCTTACTTTGGCGAATATGAGCCGGACTTTTTTGATCTAGTAATTATTGACGAGTGCCATCGTGGCGGCGCTAATAACGAAAGTACTTGGCGTGAAATACTTAATTACTTTAAGCCAGCAGTACAGCTAGGTTTAACTGCTACACCTAAGCGTAATGAGAATACTGACACTTATGAATACTTTGGTGAGCCTGTATACACATATAGCTTAAAAGAAGGCATACAAGATGGATTTTTAACGCCTTTCAAAGTTAAACGCATACAGACAACGATTGATGAGTATGTGTATACACCCGATGATGAAGTACTAGATGGCGAGGTTGAAGAAGGTAAGGTTTATACAGAGAAAGACTTTAATAAAAACATCATAATTCCTGAGCGCGAGAGAGTGCGTGTTAGGGAAATGCTTAATGTTATTGATAGAAATGAAAAGACGATTGTTTTTTGCGCTAATCAAGAGCATGCGGCTGTTATTAGAGATCTAATTAATCAAGAAGTAAAACCAAGCAATGTTGATTATTGTGTTCGTGTCACAGCTAATGACGGCGCTGGTGGCGAACAATTTTTACGCAGATTTCAAGATAACGAGAACAAGATACCCACAATCCTAACTACCAGCCAAAAGTTATCGACTGGTGTCAATGCTCGTAATGTTAGGAATATAGTTTTATTACGACCTGTAGACAACATGATTGAGTTTAAGCAAATTATTGGTCGCGGTACTAGGCTATTTGAAGGTAAAAGTTACTTTACGATTGTAGATTTTGTAAATGCTAGTCAGCGTTTTTACGATGATGACTGGGATGGTGAGCCAATGGAGCCTGAGCCAGTAATTAAAAACCCACCTATCGTAAAGCCGCCAAGTCCACCAAGTCCACCTGGTCCAGAGCCTGAAGTTGATCGTAAATTAAAGATTAAGTTAGCTGACGGTAAGGTGCGCGAGATACAAACAATGCGATCAACCATGTTTTTTGTTGATGGCAAAGCTATTAGTGCTGAGGACTTTTTAAAGCGATTATTTAATACGCTTAACTTACCTGAATTTTTTGGTAGTGAAGCTGAGTTAAGAAGACTATGGGCAAATCCGATTACACGCACAGAGCTACTACAGAAGCTTATGGAGCATGGATGTGGCAAAGAAGACTTGCTTAAACTACAAGAGATGATTGCTGCTGAGAATAGTGATTTATTTGATGTGCTTGAATATATAAGCTACTCAAGAAAGCCTATTAGTCGTGCTGATCGCGTCGTTAATGCTGAACAGAAGATTTACGCATTTTTAAATGAGAAACAGCGGGCTTTTATAGATTTTGTTTTAGGCAACTATATTAAGGCTGGTGTAGACGAGTTGGATATTGAAAAACTAAGTCCAGCCTTAGTATCCAAATACGGCGGTGTATACGAAGCACAGCAAGAGCTAGGTAATGTTGATGACATTAAAAAAGTATTTGTAGAATTTCAGCAGTATTTGTACGACGAAAAAGTTGCTTAAAGACGACCTACACAGTGTGTAACTATTCGTAATATATGCCGTATTTTTTATCGATTTTGATGCCTATTTTGTTACACAAAACTTACACATAACTATTATGGAGCTATAAATGGTTGATTTTAAAGGTATAAATAGTTATGTTGTTATTGAGTGGGAATAAAAAATTAATTTAGATATTCATTCTCATGTATTCCGTTAAAGAACTCTTTGCTACTTTGCAAGGAGAAGGTGCGCAAGCCGGGCGCGCAGCCATATTCTGCCG
>Ga0164294_10005735_pt1 | contig 10662 bp, 9 predicted proteins | sample GEODES005metaG_FD_111479 | JGI IMG/M metagenome (GOLD analysis project Ga0164294, IMG submission 111479) | Oligotrophic lake water microbial communities from Sparkling Lake, Wisconsin, USA - GEODES005 metaG | ecosystem: Environmental > Aquatic > Freshwater > Lake | place: USA: Sparkling Lake...
GTAGAGCGCTTTGGTTGGCGAGAATAGGTCGATGAATGTCAGGCCGCGCTTTTTGGCCACGGTCTCAACTGCTGCGGAGTAGAGGATGAGGTTGGCATTCTCTTTGTCGCCAGTTGGAAGGTCGCGCTTGGCGGATTGGTTTTCAAAGGCCACTGGTGAAACAAGAACCACACGAGGAGCTGCTTTGCCATTGTAGGCTTTGCTCAAGGTGTGCTGAACCCACGCATCGAGCTCGGCTTCGAAGTTGCTGACTTTGCTGGGGCCATCGAAAGATTCGTTGTAGCCAAAGAAGGCCACGATGGTGTCTGCCTGGAGATGGGTGAGCCATTGATCTGGTGTGGAGAAGAAGCCTTTGCCATGATGTACCTGCTTATCGGGATGGAACTTCTCAGCACCTGGGAATGCCCATTGGGAGACACGAGCAGGATGTGGGCGAAAGCCGGGAGTGTCTCCCACATGACCCATGTTACGGAAGAATAGATCTTGATCGGGGTAACGCAGATGCAGCTCAGTCTCGATACGGCTGTAATACACATCACGCTCGGCCAGACCGTTGCCGATCAAAACGATGCGCTCGCCTTTGGTCGGTGGTGCCACGTTTTGAGGACGGGCAGTGGTGGAGGGGGCTGGCTCTGCGTTTGGGGCGTGAGGAGCTCCATCGCCACTGTTGTCCTTGCGGGCTTTTTCGCCACCTTTGGGATTGTCCGTCGGCAGACCTGTGGATGGGCTTTTGCCGGTCGCAAAGTCGGCGGGTTTCAGTTTGATTTGCTTGTAATAGTCACTCTTGAGTCCGGAATAGAACGTTGGCTTGAAAGGATCAATGAAGTTCACATCTGCTTTTTCCGGCACGTTGGCTCCAAGAAGGTGATGCGCTGCATTGACGATGAGGCGGCGTAGATTTTCGTCGGAAAAATCTACGGAAGCACCGAGTGTGGTGCAGAAGGAGCGGCCCTTGGTCGCACCATTCGGCGCGGTGTATTCGTGCAGCCAGGCTAAAGGCATCATTGGCTGATTCTTGGCACCCGCCACTGCTTTGGACTTGGGGTCGAGCGATTCCGTCACTTGTCCGCGAAGCAAAACCGTGGCAGCGCTCTGATTGAGATTTTTGATGCCATAGACATCCGTGGTGGCGAAAATCTCACCGACTCCACGCAGCACGTCGTTCTTACTATTGGCAGCTTCGACGATGGAGCGTGTTCCCTCCTTTTTATGGGCACCGTGGTGGTTGACCCATTTTTCGCCAAGAATTTTCAGACCAAAATCCGCCCACTTGAAGTCGCCTGTCTTAGCGCTGCCACTGAAAGCATGAGTCGCGGTGCGGAAGCCGATGACGGGTTTCCCTGCATCTAAAAAGCGGGCAAAGGGTGCGAGTTGCGCTTCTGGTAATTGGCGAAAACGTGTGCCGATGATCATCAGTTGGGCATTGTCCAGCATCTCGGTGCCGCGAATGTTCTTTTGATTGTTCGGATCGATGTAGCCTTCTTTTTCATCGGTGGAAAAAAGCACCACACAGTTAAAGCCATGTGTTTTTGCCAGGATCTTAGCCAGCATTGGCATGGATTCTTCTGTGCGGTATTCTTCATCACCTGCCACAAGAACGATGGTTCTGCCTTTTCCAGCCCCAACGGGATTGGCCGCGATTTCAAGGTAGTCCTGAGCCTGGGCAATCGCGAATGAGCCCAGGAGGGCGAGGGTGAGGAGGGTATGCTTCATGGTTAAAATGAACTAGCGGGAATTACTATACCGCACAGCGGGAGGAAACCGGACAAGAAAAGTGTGAGATAACGCAAAATTTATTCAGCTTCTGGTGATTCCACTTCCTTAGAGTTCATGGATTCTCATGGGGTCATGTCATCTTCAGGTATTGTCGTCGTTTGTTTTGCATTGCTGCCAAACGCTAGACCATGATGCATCGTTCTGCGGATCAAAAGAAGAAGACCTCAACCGGAACCTCTTAAAGCTTGAGCCGCAATAGGGATTCCCGTAATCTAAAAATAGTCTCTTATGAAAAAGAAAATCGCCTTCGCGCCACTCTTGATACCTGTTGTGCCCTTGGCAGGTGCGGAAGCGTTTCGTTTTGATACGAGCTATCAGGTCTATGATGAGTCTAATGGTCGCATTAAAGTGGAGTCCCGCTATTTTCGCGGGGAAATGTATCTCGGTGACACGACGGCTTTCCGATTTCAGATCCTGAATGATGCCATTAGTGGAGCCACTCCTGGTGGAGCTTTGCCGGGCGGGTCTCAGCCGTTTCTCGTCGAGTTAGAAGATTTACGAGTGGGCGTGCTCGGCGCGCTGTCTCAGCAAATAGGTGATCACAAGGTGGAGTTAGAGCTTTCCCGCAGTCGTGAGAGTGACTACCTGTCTGAGGGGTTGGCGATCAGTGATCAGTGGGAGCTGAATCAAAAGAACACGACGCTGACCTTTGGGTTCAATTTTCTGAATGATGAGATCAAGGTCATTGGCACCAATAACCAGGAGAAAAAAAGCTATGACCTCATCTTCGGAGTGAACCAACTTCTGGATAAAAATACAGTGCTGGCAGCGACACTCACGGCCGGTTATGCCAAGGGTTATTTGAATGATCAATACAAATTTATCCAGAGAGATGAGATCCTTTCAGTCGATGATGGTGCAGGGGGAACTGTGGATATTCCTTTGACTGAAATCTACCGCGAGAATCGTCCTGGTAGCCGACTGCGCGGCGTTTTGCAGCTTCAGGGCACCCGATACATTGAGCCGCTGAATTCAGTTTTGGATGCGACGATTCGTTTAGCACAAGATGATTACGGTGTGTTTTCACAGAGCCTGCAGATCGAATGGCGGCAGGGTTTTGGTGCGCATCTAGAGATTACGCCGTTCTTCCGCTACTACCGCCAAAGTGCGGCTGACTTTTACCATCAGACTTTGAACGAAGTTTCGGTTGATAAGCCTGAGGATTATCCGTCTGGAAGCGGGCCAAACTATTCAGCCGATTATCGACTGAGTTCCATGGATACTCTGAGTCTCGGTGTGAAGACTCGATTAAGATTGGGCGAGCACTTCTCGCTAACGGCTGCCTTCGAGCAATACGCGATGAATGGCACCGGATCGAATCAGGCACCCAATCAAACCTATCCATCAGCGAGTATCTGGACCGTTGGTGGCACCATTCAATTTTAACTTCATAGCGCGTGTCGAATCCTCCGATCCAAGTTCCCATTGATCCTGATAGCCGTGGCGTGCGCAGTGTGTCGTTTCGCGCGCTGGGCACCCCGTGCGCGCTTCAGTTTCGCTGCACGGAAAAGAAGACGGGACTCAAATTTCTGGCAGATGCACTTGGTTGGCTAGGAAATTATGAGGCCAAGTTTTCACGCTTCCGACCAGACTCTGTGGTGTCGCGCATCAATCAGGCGGCTGGGAAAAAATGGGTGAACATCGATCGGGAAATGGAACAGATGCTAGATATGGCGGACGCCATGCATAGCCTGACGGATGGAATTTTAGATCCGACCATGCTGCCGCTTCTTCGGCTTTGGGATTGGAAAAAAGTTCACGAAAAACTGCCTGAAGAATTTGAAGTGCAGAATGCCTTGGCTTTATCCAATTGGAAAGAAGTGGAGCGCAGACCTGGGAGGATCTTCCTGCCGCGTGTAGGCATGGGATTGGATTTTGGCGGTTTTGGTAAAGAACATGCCGTGGACCAGATCATCGCTATTTCACGAAAGCATGGCATTACCGACATCTTGGTGGATCTGGGTCGGGACATCTTCGCCATGGGTGGGAATGGCGCGCATCCCTTTTGGCACGTGGGTATTCAGGATGGCATTAATACAGACCAATGCGTGGGTGGATTAGCTGTCTCTGGTTATGCCGTATGCGCCTCAGGCGATTATGCGCGTCGTTTTGAGCATAATGGTAAGCGCTATGGTCATATTCTCGATCACCGCACAGGCTGGCCGGTAAATCATGGGTTGCGGGCCGTGACGGTTTTGGCGCCGACCTGTCTGGTGGCTGGGATTTATGCGACCAGTGTTTTTGTTTTAGGAAGAAGAGACGGCCTACAATTCGCCGAAAGCGCCACCGGGGTCGAAGCCTGTGTGCAAGATGAGCAGGGCATTTTCAGAACCCAATTTTTCAGTCAACATCAAGTCCAAGCAGCTTAACTTAAATCCATGAAGAACCTCATATCCATCATCGGTCTTATTAGTCTTAGTTGCTTTTCACTTAAAGCCGCTGAGCCGGCCATAGGCTCAGCCTTGCCAGCTCTGAGCGGACTGCTGCCTGGCGCCAAACTGCCAAAAACCGCAGGGAAAGTGGTGCTGGTAGATTTCTGGGCCTCCTGGTGTGCGCCGTGTAAGGCCTCCTTCCCGACGATGGCTCGGCTGCATCAGAAATACGCCGCCAAAGGGTTGGTCATTATTGGCATCGGTGTCGATGATGACATCAAGGACTACCAAGGCTTTGTGGCGAAGTATCCTGTGGGATTCACGCTTGTTCATGATGCCAAGCAGACAGCGGCTGGCTTTTTCAATCCACCGACCATGCCGACTAGCTACTTGATTGATCGGAGTGGAAAGATCACCCACATTCATAAAGGCTTTAAAGGTGCCAAAACCGAAACCGAATACACTCAAGAAATTGAGGCGCTTTTGGGGAAATAAATCACCTATTTAGTCACTTACTGCTATGAATACCAAGCCTTTCATTTTGTTCCTCCTGATGATCTTTGCTTTGAGCAGTTGTTCATCAGCCCTTACCCGAGTGAAGCCATTCGAACGTGGCAATCTGGCCAATCCTTTGATGGCTGATCGCGACCCGCTTTTTTCCGCTATGTCCATGCATGTTTATTTCTCGCGCGAATCCAGCTTTGGCGGCGGCGGAGTCGGTGGCGGAGGCTGCGGCTGCAATTGATCGATCCCAATTTACCTTTTTTAAACCAGATCAAACAAACGAAACTTATGAAAAACTCACCTTTTCTTCAAAAACTCAAAAGCTTTTGCAAGCGCGCTAGTTCCTTTCTCCTGCTCTTCCAACGTTCACCTGCAGCGCAGATATTTTTGCCTGAGGTTAACATGCTTTCCTCGGTTGCTGCCATTGATGCGACAAAGCTTATCATCGCGACGGTTGTTGGTCTGGGGGCTTACGACAGCGTGGCTGGCGCGACGACCGTCGGTCAGGTCTCCCCATCTAACGGTTCTACGATTGTGCCAGTGAATTCGGGAGTGAATTTTGTCGGGGCTTTTCAAGTCCTTGGTGCACCTGGGCAGACGCCCCAGTCTTGGTCCATTACCAGTGGCGAATTGCCTAGTGGACTGACTCTTTCCAATCCTAGTGCTAGGAATGCATCGATTACTGGAACAACGACCCAAGTGGGTGATCGTGCTGTTACCATCACCGCATGGGAAAATAGCAATTTCAGTGGGATAAGTGCATCGGGGAGTTTTATCATCCGAGTGACAGGAGGCTCGCTCTTAGCACCTGTTCTTCAACCCATCGTGTTCCCCACATTGACTATTGGCGCTGATTTTAGCTTCACGGTTACGGCTTTGAACTCCCCAAAAACGTTTATTATAACAGGTCTACCATTAGGTCTTAAGGTTGCACCAACTACAGGGGTCATAAGTGGTCGCCCGCTGGTATCTGGTCTCTACAATGTGCAAGTGCGTGCAATCAATACAGCTGGTGCCAGTGCGGCTATCACAACGCGTTTGGTTGTGCGTGCCTTGGATAAAAATTTAGTCGGCACTTTTGGCGGAACCGTCGCACGTGATGCTACGCTTAATCAAGGTTTAGGAGGTTCCTTGTTGGTGACAACAACATCACTCGGTAGCTACACGGTCAAACTTGTCGGAGCGTTTGCCAATAGCACCCTTAAGGGGGCATCGACGGCTTACACGATGACTGGAAATTTAGCGGCTGTGGCTCCCCAGATTTCAGGGATCATCGGAGGTCAGTCACTGAGTCTCACCCTAGACGCCGTCACAGGCGAAATGACCTGTAAAATTGGTCCGTTCTTAGATAAAGTTAAGGGTTGGCGTTTAGCCTGGAATGCTCTGAACAATCCAGCCGATACACGTTTAGGTTACTATAGCATGGCTTTGGATCTGTTGGATGTGAGTGATAAAGCGGTAGTCTCAATTCCCCAAGGCAGCGGCTTCGCCACTTTTAATGCCAGTCTTGCAGGTGGGATCACCACAGTCGGTAAGACGGCTGATGGCGAGACCTTCACCAGCGCAAGCTTTCTGAGTGGTAGCGGAGATTTCTGGGCTTATAGTCCTCTTTATAAAAATGGGGGTAGCATTCTGAGCTATCAGGGCATTCAAGCGGGGTTGAAGCTTGCTGAAGATACAGAGGGACTTTTTGCCAATAATTTTGTTAATGGCGAGCTGACTTGGTTTAAACCAGCGATCGCTGGTCGCGCCTACCCGAATTCTTTTGGGCCTACCAAGCTGAAGGTAGAGGGCGGTTATCTAGCTCCTTCTAGCAAGGGCAGCATTGTGCTGGGATTGCCTGATCCTGGGATGGTGAATTTGAGTTTCACAGATGGTGGACTTGCCAGCTCAGCCACTGATCCTGACATGAACTTCCTTTTCACTGACAGCAACACGATCGATCTCAAGAATGCCGTAAATCCAGGCAAGGTCGCTATCACTTTAAATACAGCTACCGGAGCGGTGGCAGGCAGCTTCAATCTGACAGAGCCCTCAACGCCGCCCTTGGTTCGGTCCAAGGTGGCTTTCCAAGGCCAAGTCGTGCGATTCAGCAATGGGAGTCATAAAGCCGTGGGTTACTTTATGTTACCGCAAATTCCAATTCAGGGGCAGACTGCTACGGCGACCGCCATTCTTTCCGGCGGCTTCAATCTTCAGTAGCAACAGGGCACCTCCTCTTCTTAATCGTGCCATGAAATTCACCCTGTTGGTTCTCTTGGGTCTAGCTTGTTCCGCTTTTGCTGAAACAAAGCAAAACTGGTCAGGTAAGGCTGACATTACCTTTGATGGCACTTCGACCCTTCATGCATGGGGTGGGAAAGTCTCCGCCAAACCTTATGCTACCGAAGTCAGTCTCGATGACGCTGGCAAGCCTGTACGGATCAAGGCTGACGTGACCGTTGAGGCCGTTAAGATGGATACGGAGGAAGCCAAACGTGATGAAAACATGCGCAAGGCCATGAAGGTCGCGGATTATCCTTTGATCCATGCCAGTATGGATGCCGCTGCGGATCAAATAGCGGCGGATGGCAAAACGCCAACCAAGTTGCCGATGACGCTAACGCTGCTTGGTAAACCCCAGCAGGTTTTAGCAACCATCACGAACTGGACGCTGATTGGTGGTAAAGCCACCTTTGATCTCGACTTCCCCATCTCGATGAAGGCCAGCGGCATTAGCGTCCCCACGGTGCTATTATTCATCAAAGTAGGGGATAGAATTCAAGTTCATGCCTCGGTTACATTGACCCAGAATTGATCTTCATGCCTGCTTATATCCATCACATTTCCACAGACATACCACCGTTCATTTACAGCAATGAGTTTTCATGTGAATGCATGAAGGGTTGGGTCACGGAATCTCGAGCTAAACGCATGGTCGAGATGATTTATGAGCGGACGGGCATTGAGACTCGGTACAGCGTGATTGATGATTTCACTAAAGAGAATGGAGATTTATTTCGCACCCTGCCAGATGGCACGATTAATTCACCCACCACAGGTCAGCGCAACGCCCTTTATGCCAAAGCTTCTCGTGATCTCGCGGTGAAGCTTGCGCAGAAGACGCTCGCTGAATGCCCCCAGTTTACCAAAGAGGAGATCACGCATGTCGTCTTTGCTTCCTGCACGGGCTTTGCTAATCCAGGGCCTGATTATCACATCATCCGTGATCTGGGTTTGAATGAGAATGTCGAACGTTACACCATCGGTTTCATGGGCTGTTACGCGGCTTTTCCAGCCATGCGCATGGCGGCACAGTTTTGTGAGGCCAATTCAAAGGCTGTGGTGCTGGTGATGTGTCTAGAACTTTGCACCCTGCATCTTCAAGTCAGTGACAAGCCAGAGAGTATCGTGGCGAATGCGCTGTTCGCAGATGGTGCAGCCGCAGCAATCATGAGTGCCCGTGAACCTGTGGGAGACCGGCCTTTTTACCGAGTGCAGGGTTTTCATTCAGCGCTTGTTCCATCCAGTGAGGCTCACATGGCTTGGGACATCGGAGATCATGGATTCAATATGGTGCTGTCTGCCTATGTGCCCGATCTCATCGGTAGCAATATTCGTGAGATGCTCGGTGGTATCCTTGCGACGCGCGAGATGCAGATCAGCGATATCGACGAATGGGCGATTCATCCAGGTGGACGCGCCATTCTCGATCAGGTGGAGCAGCACCTTTCTTTGCCGCCAGAAGCTTTGGAGACTTCTCGGGGTGTTTTGCGTGATTATGGGAACATGAGCAGTCCGACAGTGATGTTCGTCCTTAAAGCCATGCTTGATAAAGCTGAAACAGATCATGCCACGACATGCGCCATCGCTTTCGGTCCCGGACTCACGGTGGAGATCGCTGTGCTGGAGCGGGTCTCCAATACTGCGGTACTCGCATGAAGACGGACTTTGATGTGCTCATCGTCGGTGGTGGTCCTGTAGGACTTTTGCTGGCCTGCTTGCTCAAGCAAAAAGGTTTGAGCTTTCGCGTGCTAGAAAAACGCGCTCAGCCCAAGTCCCATTCAGCGGCCATTGGCATCACGCCACCCTCATTGCAGATCCTGAATAAGCTTGGCCTAACAGACACCTTTATCAGCGCGGGAATCAAAGTTAGTGACTGCTATGCACACGGTCAGAGTGGTCTTCTCGGCTGCATGACTTTTCGGCAAATACCAGACCCTTATCCGTTTGTGCTAGCATTACCACAGGTGACGACGCATGCTCTTTTGCAAAACCATCTCGGCACTGAATGGATCGAAACGGGTTGTGAAGTCACTGATGTGCAGCGGTTCAATGATCACTGTCTTGTGCGGGCAGGAACTCTTCAATGGTCGGCGCGCTATGTCGTCGCTTGCGATGGCTGGCGTAGCCAGATGCGTGAATGGATCGGCATGAAAGCACCTGCACACACCTATGATTCACACTTTGTCATGGGTGACTTCGTTGATCGCTCCAACTTTCGAGATGAAGCACATCTCTTTTTTACCGCTGCGGGTGCCGTAGAATCCTTTCCTCTGCCTGGCGGGCAAAGGCGTTGGGTTGTGCAGACAGAAAAAACGCAAACTCACTCGCCAGTAGGTCTTGTTAGTGAACTCATCCGTCAGCGCACGGGCATGCAGGTGCCTGTCGAAGATCAGCTCAATGAGAGTGCCTTCACTCCGCATCGCTTCAATTGTGACCGCTATTATGATGGCCGAATCATTCTCTGTGGAGACGCTGCCCACGGCATGAGCCCTATCGGTGGGCAGGGCATGAACACGGGCTTTGCCGATGCCGAGTTCCTCGCTGAAGTCTTGGCGCAGCCGGACCCATCTGTCTTGCTGCCCGCCTATGATCGCTTTCGGCAGCAGGCGGCCAAAGCAGCTATCTCCCGCGCTGAATGGGGTATGTGGTTCGGCACTAGACGCGGCAGAACTCTGTCATTCATCCGCGATTTATTGCTCCAATTCTTGCTTAGCCGTGAGTCTATTGTCAGAAGCATCGGCTCCTTTTATGCTATGCTGACCATTCCCTTCAATACCCTGGATCGCGTGCCGCCAGATCGAAAGTAAATGCCTTCTCACAGGACAGGGTTTGAAAAATCGAAGTAACCGAGTAATGGCAGAGATGCCTATGACCGAAGAACGAAAGCAAGAGATCGCTAAATCCCTGAAACGATGCAGTGACGAGACTTTAGAGGCTGCTTTGCGCTTTGAGGAGTCTCGCGATCTTGCTGAACTGCCAGCGATTATATTGGGTGTTTTGGCACGAGATGCCGCCAATCCGAAACCGGAAGGCGTGGCTGCCGCCACCGATGATTGCCGACTTATGGAAGATATTGGCATGGACTCCTTTGGCATGATCGAAGTCGTGATGACCGCTGAAGAAGTACTGGGCATCACGGTGGCCAATCAAGAAATGAATGAGATCCGCACACTCGGTCAGTTGAAATCTTTTCTACGCACCAAGCTGGCCGCATGAATCGTGTCGTTGTTACGGGCCTTGGCTTTATCTCAAGTATTGGCAATAATCGTGCAGCCGTCTTAGACAGCTTAAGGGCGGGGCGTGGCGGTATCGAATTGATGCCAGAGCTCGCAGCGATGAATGATCGCGTGAAGCTAGCTGGAACAGTGAAGGGCTTTCATTTTCCTACCTCTGATCCACTGGATTGGTCATTTCCGGAGAATGTACAGTTCAGTCGCACTCAGCTGCGCACGATGATCCCGAATGCGGTCTATTCCGTCGCAGCGATGGAGGAGGCCATCAGCGACGCTCAGCTAGATCCGACTCTGGTTTCATCACCAGAAACCGGACTTTACTGTGCTTCAGCAGGTTCAGCGTGGTTGACCCATCTGGCGATTGAATCTGTGCTGACTCGTGGGCCCGCGCGCACGTCTGCTCCTACCGTTGTGACCGGAATGCCGAATTCACTTCATCTGAATCTCACGGCACGATTCGCCATCAAGGGAGCATCCGTGGCCTTTAATAGTGCCTGTGCTTCTTCATCGCA
>Ga0164294_10005736_pt1 | contig 10661 bp, 7 predicted proteins | sample GEODES005metaG_FD_111479 | JGI IMG/M metagenome (GOLD analysis project Ga0164294, IMG submission 111479) | Oligotrophic lake water microbial communities from Sparkling Lake, Wisconsin, USA - GEODES005 metaG | ecosystem: Environmental > Aquatic > Freshwater > Lake | place: USA: Sparkling Lake...
CAATCGTTTCTGGAAATTCTATATTGACTTCTTTCAAAAAACTAGTTTCTGTTCTCACATCATCATCAAAGAAATTTAACTCATCATTAATATCCGATAAGTTTAAACTCAATTTGTATCCGTGTTTTTGAATGGCGTCTTTTACAAACTGTGATACCGCTTCTCTTTGTTCAATTTCATTCCAAAGACAATTTTTGATTAAGAAACAATCCATTAAATCAATTGCCGTTCTATCATTCAAGAATGCAGAAGTGCGAAGCAGTCTTACAATTTTTCTCCACCTACGGTCTGAAATGTATATCTGATTTTGTTTGTTTTCATCTCTCCGATTATGTTGGTCTAAATAACCCCTAATAATATGAATTACATGGAATACATTTTCAGGAATTGCTATCTCGTCAATTTGTTTATTCCATTGCTGATATTCGGCATCAGAGATTTTTAATGCTTCATCAACAGTGTCGCTTTTTGAATTCAATGTCATTGAAATCATTTCATTAAAACGCTGTTTGTCTTTAATTCCTTTAACTTCTAAACGAACAAGAAATCTGTCCCAAAGTGCTTCAAGACCTTCTCCTTTACTTGGTAGTTCATTTGAAGCAGAAATAAGTGCTTTTATAGGCAGCTCTATTTCTTGTTCCCCGTTGCGGTATATTTTTTCGTTTAGAACAGTTAGTAAAGCATTTTGTATGGAAGGTCCAGCTTTCCAAATTTCGTCAAGGAATACTACAGTTGCTGTTGGTAAGTAGTTTTGTACAATTCTCTCGTATTTGTCGTGGTCTTTTAATTTAGAAATTGAAACAGGACCAAATATTTCGTCTGGGGTGCTAAAGCGGTTCATTAAGTATTCAAATGAACTGCCCTCTTTGTAGGCGTATTTAAGTCGTCTTGCCACTAAGGATTTTGCAACGCCTGGTGCACCCAAAAGAAAAATACTTTCTCCAGCAACAGAAGAAAGTAGTGATAAAGCCATTATTTCTTCCTTTTCAATTACTCCGTCATTTAGTCGTTTGAGTAGTTCTGTAATTTTTGATTTTACTGTCATTGATACAAAATTATGTTGTTGGGTTGATGTCTGTGTTGTTGTAGTTTGTGTTTGTTGGTGTTGCAAATGTTGTCACCCTAAAACTGTCAGAGGGGAACGAAACCCCGACTATTACAAAGGTGCTCCTACCAGTAGTTAAAATATTCATCAAATTTATAAATGAGTATCAATTTAAGCTTAAGCACGTTAAATGTTTCATCTTTTTGGGTTTCCAAACAATATCTAAGCTTTACCAAAGTCTCTGCATATTCTGGATCCTCTATTTTTGCAATATTGATGCATTCTGATATGTCCCTTGTGAATTTTCTTATTTTAAGATAAGAAATTACACCAAAGCACCTTGTAAGTAGTTTGAAATATATTAATGAAAAACGATCAGAAGTGTTTATTGTGTTAGGTAATTTTACAGGGCAATACTGAATCCAGTGCTCCCATGCAAATTTTTTATCTGCCTTAACTTTTGTCCTGTTGTATTTTATGCCACAAATTTGTAGTGCTCTACATTGAAGCAAGGCATTGTAAACAAAATCATTTTGATGTTTACCACGTTTTATCAATTTTATGTCATAGTTATAACCTTGCTCAAGTTTTTCACTTATGTAATTTAATTGTGTACTATCATCATAAATCACAAATAAATCAACATCTGCATTTTTGAAAGGTTTTTCCTTTTCAAGTAAACTTCCACGTAAAAATATTTGTGTTCCATTATCAATTGAACTAAGAATAGACTTTATTTCATTACCTAACCTTGATTTAACTACTTTAAGGTTTTCTGGGAAAATAAAGTAGTCATTCTCAATTTGCCAATAAGATGATTCATTTACCACAATTAAAATTTTATCTTCCTAAGTTTGATGTAAATGCTATATTCTGTGACATACAATTTTAGTGCTCTGCAAAATAGTTTTAGTAGAAGTTGTTTGCATTAAAAAAAAGATATTACATTTTTTTAACACAATTATTTTTATAGTTAACCCTTTACATTAACAATCATTTTGCTTTTTTTAACTTTTATTAGATTCTATTACACCAATTTGCCTTTGGGCTTCTGCTAATGGTTTTTTTATTAAATCCTTTATATATTGTTCAACGGTTGAATCATCCATAACCTCCTGCATAGTCGCAATATCCTCTTTTAATATCTCAATATTAGTTGCCATATTTTAATAAAATTTTGTATGCTTTAATTAGTTTTTCTATTCCATTTTTGTGATCGTCATTAGAAAACTTAAGTGCTATTTCTAAAGTTTTTATTCTTTTTTCTAATTTTGATTTAGAATTTAATTCTTCATTATCCAAAACTCCGTTTTGAGATTTTAACCAGTTCAAATCGTCAGTCATTGTTGTTGATTTTAAAACTTCTAAAGCCTTTAAAGTTCCTTCTTGATGAGGAATCAAAAAGCGCCAACCATAGCCATCAACATAAACTTCTGCAGCACCATATATATCAATTAAATCTTCTGAAATAGTTTGTAACGTATGATTATTTATTCTTTTGAATTCAGATTTGCCGTATGCTTTCTTTTGACTTAACATTGTTAATGCTGTATTGTAACTGCTAAATTCAGGAAACAACTTAACTCCAATTGGAAAGAATTGGCTTGTGCCAAAATAAAGTCTTGGAAAATCCTCAAGATTATTGTAAGAAATTATATTTGTGGATTCTGGTATTAAATAAACTTCATGCTTTAAAAAGTCATCATTAGATTGTGGTGGGAGATAACTATGATTTTTAGATAAATGATGTGTCGATGTTTCTAGTCCGGAATTTTCTCTGCTAAAAAAAACAAAATTTCCACTTATTATAATGTTGCACAAGTATCGCTCCTTCAAATAAGAACCAACGGGCCCGTCACCCTCATAAGTTAAAATGGGGAAATTCTCAAAACGCATGACTTCAACTTTTCCTTCTTGAATGTATGCACAATTTATTTGAATTTCAGAATTTATTATACATCCATCAAATACTTTTTCGTATATTAATTTTCTACCATAATGTTCTTTTGAACAAATTTTTGTAGTAAAAAATTTGGATTTAATTTCTTCGTCCATATAAAAAAGTATACCATTGTCAATTAAGTATAACTCTTCTAGAAAATTTTTATCCTGTTTAAGTTCACTACCTAAATACTTTATATTTTCTTCTTTACTTTTTATAGAATTACGAACAATTTCTTTATCGTTTTTAAATTTTTCAGGCACAGCTTCCAGAGGAAAACCTCTACCTAATGACATTTTAAGTGTTATTTCTCTGTCATTCTGGTATTGAGGAGCGAAAACTTCATAAGGTGATCCATAAAAATACTTTCTGTCTTTAAGACAGGCAGTTATAAAATCAGGATCTTCGAACCAAACTTTATCGATGTATCTAAAGTTTGCTACATCTTTTTCCATTGCAAGCAACGCAATTTCTTTATCTTTCTTTAACCTTTCTGATAAATCACTTAGCATAACTCTATTGTTATCATTTTGCTCCAGAGCCAATAATGCAAGATCTTTAGAATCCTTTAGTCGTTCAGAAAGGTATCTAAAGTTTCGTGTATTTTTTTTTATTGCAAGTACTGCTAAGTCAAAATCATCTTTTAGTGAATCACACAAATATTCATAGCTAATAGATTCGATTATGCTTTTTAGGATTATATTAATGTCGATATCTAATTGATGAGGTTTTGCTACAATCACATCTAATAACTCTTGCTGTATGTTAGTATTGTTTTCCATTTTGTTTGTGTTAATATTCTATATTTTTTAAATGGCTTTAATCCATTTCTCTAACAGTATTTAAAAAATAACTTTCAACAATTCGATTACTCTCCTATTAAGGTTATTAATTTATTTTAACTTAAGCATGAAAATAAACAGGATCGAGAGGTAATATTTCATCAAATACTTTAATAGGTAAAACCGCAACATCACTTTTTTCTTTGTGTGAACTATATATTGAAGTGAATCGCTTAGGGGTTAAAATTTCATCAGAATTGTCTTCCTCTTTCAAACGATCAATTACTTTTTTGATAATAGGATATTTCTTTGAAAATGGATCAGAATCATCTAAATTACCAAGTTTTAATTGTTTATCACTACTACTATTAGTTTTATTTGTTAATAAACCTTCATCGTCCCCAAAATGATAAAATAAGCTATCAGGACTTAAGGGGTATTCTTTCGGAGCACTTTTTATTAAACCATTGAAAATATGTTCTTCTGAAAATTGCATCTGATTGTGCATCAATAAATCAATTATCTTACCCTTTTTAAAAGATTTAACCCCTTTAATGTGTAAATTATCATTAACAGATCTATTTAAACTAGAGCTATTGCTTGATAATCTTTCCATAATTTTTTTACTACTAATTTTGCTGAAGTTTACCCAAAATCGAATATCACTATATGGTTTAACTCTATTCGGTCTGCTAATTACTTCAGTAAGCATAAATTTTACTGTTGTTTCAACCAAAGGCCAGTTTGGAATATCATTAGCAAATTCCGGTTTTTTCATAAAGTAATTAAAAATCCCAGTTTTAAGTGATGCCCATTCTGCAAAAACTTCTTCAAAATTTGATTCAGGATATTGTTTTTTAAAAATAAAATAAGACAAATATGAAGGAGATAAACTACTAGAATCATCACCAGTTACTGCTTTTACTAAATTGGTAATTTGAAATGATAGTGTTTCTGATCTGTAATGACCCCATTCATGAGCAATTACATAAATCATTGTTAGAAAAGTACAATATTCTAAATAAAATGGAATAAGTTTTTTCTCTAAACCATCTGTATTAAATTTATTGATATAGTCACTTATTGTACTACAACAAATATGAATACCAAATCTATTTTCTTCGGGAAGATCATCATTGTATTTCTTTAATTGATCACCAAAACTTGGTGGATAACCCATTTCATTTTGGAAACTTATGCCAACAATATGCCATGAAATATAATAACCTAATAAGTTGTGATTAGCACAACGATTCCTTGGCTCACTTAATCTAATATTATCTAAATTAAAATTTTGATAATCAGCATCAGGTATTGGCAAATCCGGCCAAGGATTATTCCATCCACTAGGAAAATAATCTGGAATTAAAATTGGGTTTAAATTGGCCTTATCTTTTTCTCGGAACCAACTATTTTTATTAGAACCTCCACGATCGTTTATGCCAGCGTCAGAAAATTTAATCAACTTTAGATTTGGTAATGGCCATTTATTCATCACTTGAAATTTAATACGTTTAATGATACTTTGGTTATAAATTATAATTACAAAAAGTCAGTAATTTTTTATAATCATATTATGTTTTCATACACTTCCGAATTTTCTATCCTTCTATAGAAGTGTTTATTTTTCATCACTTCAAAAAAGGATTCATTTGTGGCTAAAATTATATTTGTATAATGAATTAGTCTCTCTCTTTGACCTGTTTCAATCATTTGTGTAGCCTTCTTCTCACCATGGAAAATATTGTTTCTTACTGCATAACTCATTTGTAATAATTTAAAATGATCGTCGGAATTCAAAGAATGAAATTCAGAAAATTTTTGTGCTGCTTTTTTAAAGTCTTGAGCAATGGTATTATATGTTAATTCACTTTCTCGATTTGAGTTTCTATCGTAAGTCATTTTATTAATTACACTATACATTTTTCTTGTGGGATCTAGTTTTTCTAGCTCTTTTTCAAATATATTTTCATCATAAGCAGTTATAAAATGTATTGTATCATGAAAAAGTTTTTTTGCACTTACGTTTGTTTTATATCTAATTTTATTTTTCTCCAATGTTGATTCCCAATCAATAGAATATATCATATTGAATGAAAAAAATGAATATATAAACTTTGTAGGTTCAAATAATTTCCATTTACCATGTAATTCTAATCCATGTTTATGCGTTTTTGCAAACTGATGGGAAACCTCAATACTAATTAAAAGATCACTTATTTCATATCTCATATGTATATAATTTTATTTCCATTCTACATGCCCCAATGGCAACTCATTTAATTCTAACCTTGCTTCTCGCCAATTGGGGTAAAATTTATTCATTAATGCCATAAAGTGATCATTATGTGATGGCACCAAAAGATGCATCATTTCATGAACAATTACATACTCTACCAAATCTTTGGGTTTTTTAACCAACTCCGTATTTAAACGAATGTGCTGGGATTGATGATTGCAACCACCCCATTTGGTTTTCATCTTTTGAATATAATAGGCTTTAACATTTACGCCTAATATTTTCTCCCATTTTGGTATTACCTCTTGAATAAATTCATGCAATAAAGTTTTCTGCCATTCATATATGATTTCTGCTCTTTTATCTTTATCTGCCCCAGTTCTTACATGTAGATGAATGCGTTTATGGTCTATAACTATTGTTGGCTTACTTTCCGTTTCAATAACATTAAGTAAATACCTTCTTCCCCATATATAATGGGATTCTCTTTTCACAAACTCGCGTGGTTTTTCACGTGACTGTTTAGCTAACTTTTCTTGTTGCAATCTTATCCACGATAATTTTGATATGGCATAAGCTCTTGCTACCTCTAGGCGTGTATTCAGTGGCGCAGACAAAGAAACCCGACCATCAGGTGGATGTACAGATAAGTGCACATTTTTGATGTCCTTTCTTGTTACTTCAATGGTTAAATCTCCTAGTTGTATGGTGTCTTTCATTAATACCCGTTCATATTTTTAATTAACTCAAAAAGTGCTAGCGTTGCATCTCTATCTTTTTGCATAATAGGATAAAGTGCATTTTTTACTTGGCTTTCTCTTGTTTCATCACCCCGCCAACCCGCTGGTGCTTTTTCACGCATTGCTTTATCTATCTCTAGTGCCAAATGAACCTGATTGTCTTCATATTTCTCCTGTTCTTCTGCAGCCATAAATGGCTTTGATGACTTTGATAGAATGTTGGGTAGATTATTGTAGATAACAATGGCTTCTTTTTTCCCTTGCAATTTAATTGGTACATTGCTTGTATTTTGTCCAGTTGCCAATTTACGAACCAACTCCTCTGCTTCCTTTAAAAACTTTTCATACGCTTCAACATCTTCTCGCTTTTGCTGGATTAAATCTTCTAGTAGTTTCGACATTTCCTCATAAAAGCGGGGATCTGTCAATTGATCACGAATGATTGTTTGCCTTACGTTATTGATGATTGTTTCTGCAATGGTATTTCTTGACAGTTTTCCTTTTTCGTTTAATTTTTTGGCAATGGCATCATTGATGCCTGTTTGAATGATCATTTCTACTAGAGAATATTTGTCTATCTCTCCCAATGGGTCTGCTTGGTCTGCTTTGATGTAGGTATTCATCAAATGCCGCATATCTGCCTCAAATGGTTTTATATCTAGCTCTTCTCCAGAATACTTTTTTATTGCTGCACGTATTTCTGTGTAATGCTCAATTTCATATTTAATAGCAATAATTGCTGCATCAGTATAACCTGCTTCTGTTAAAAAATTAGAAACAGCAGCAAATGCCCTCACAAACGTAACAACTGATTTGTAAAAAGAAATTCTTAAAGGTTCTGTTTCATTCAATGCTAGTGGATCATTTGCTTTTCCACAGAAATAAGCAATAAACTGTTCTAATTCTTTTGGCTGTGCAACGGGTTCACAAAGATATTTAAGCGCTTCTCGTGCTTCATCTAATCTCTTTTTTCCTTCAATTAACCAATCTTTTAGTTCTACATTATTTCCACCACCACTGCTTTCTTCTGTATCTAATTCATCGGATGTATACACAGCAATTGCTTCTTGCACATTGCCAAAAAGTTCTTTAAAATCAACAATGTAACCAAAGTCTTTATCGGCACCATCCAATCTATTTGTTCGGCATATTGCCTGAAAGAGATTATGGTCTCTCAGTTCATTATCTAAATAAATATAAGAACATGATGGTGCATCAAAACCTGTGAGCAACTTGCTCACAACTATAAGCAATTTGCAATTTGCTGGCTCTTTTATAAATCTCCTTTTTATTTCGGTTTCGTAAACTGTTGTTGTTTGACCGGTACTTAATACATGTTGTGTATAAGTGTCAAATTTATACCGCTCATTACTACCTGCAGGCTCCCTTGAAATAGCATTGTGATTGGGTTCATAAGATGTAACAATGCCACAATATTGACCAAATGAGGTAATTTGAAACAATCGATAATAATGACAAGCATCATAAATAGATGCCGCTACCAATATTGCAGTACCTCTGTTGTTATTCAGTCTATTCCTTAAACTAAAATCTTCAATGATGCTTGCAATAATGCGTTGCTTTCTTTCTCCAGCACTCATCAACTTCTCCATATTTGCCCACGCTTTTCGTATAACCGCTTTTTGATAATTATTAAGGTTCTTTGTCTTTACTTCAAACCAATTATCAATGGCTGCTTGTGATGTTAATTGCTGTGGCACATTTCGGGCTTCATATTTCAAATCTAAAACAACACCGTCTGCTACTGCTTGATGAAATTTATAGGTATGAATAATTTTGCCAAATACATCTCTTGTAGTTTGTTTGTCTTTGCGTAAAAGAGGTGTACCAGTAAAGCCAATAAATATGGCGTTTTGCATCCATCTTTTCATCTGCTTGTTCATAGCTCCCCCTTGAGTACGGTGACATTCATCTACAAACACATAAAACCTTCCGCTTACAGGAGGTAAATTACCTTCTAGGTCTGTTGTTTCAAATTTATGAATAAGGGCACACAACAAGCGTGGTGATGATGCCGCAATGGTATCAATGAAATTAGCTCTTGAGGTTATACGAGGCGAAGGTGCTGTTTCAGGAATTACGCCTGCATTTCGCATTACACCTACAATCTGCAGGTCTAACTCATCTCTATCGGTTACAATAAGTACTCTTGCATCAGGGTCGTGTTCCATAACCCATTTGGCAAGAAGTACCATTAAAATACTTTTTCCACTTCCTTGTGTATGCCAAATAACACCTCCCTCTCTTAAACGTATGCGCTCTTGTGCTGCTTTTATCCCATCAAATTGATGAGGACGTGGAACCTTTTTTTGACCAGCATCAAAAATGATGAAATTGCGAATTAAATCAAGCAAGGTTTCTTTGTTGCACATCTGTGCCAATGGCTTATCTAACAATTCTCCTGCAATGCTACCTATTGCACTTTTTGTTTGGTCTTTCCATTCAACAAAGAACTGCTCGGGGGTACCTGTTGTTCCATAACGAAGACCTTGTGAATCACTACCTGCAAAAACCAATTGTACAGTAGAAAAGAAACGCTGATTGAAAATAGGTTCTTGGTTGGTAATGAGTTGTCTAATACCATCTGCAATTTCAACCGAGCTGCGTTTTAATTCAATTACGCCAACAGCAACGCCATTAATGTAAAGCACTAAATCAGGTCTGCGTTCATAACCTCCTTTTAATGTTACCTCTTCTGCAATACCAAAATCATTGTTATCGATGGTTTCCCAATCAATTATATTTACATCCTCAAATGGCTTATCAATAGATGTTTTTACCTTAATTGGATAACGTAATAAATTATAAGTTCGAAGATTGGCTTGATACAAAGTAGTGCCAGTTGTTTCGGCAGCGGTTTCTAGGTGCAAAATTGCAGCGGATATTTGTGCATCGGTATAACCCCGTTTCTTTAGATTTTTCGAGAGCAGAACTGTTTCGATGTTCTTATTGGTTTTGCCGCTCCATTCGCCCAAATAATCGTAACCCAGTGAGTTAGGGATGGAGTTATCTGTGAAAAGTTTTATTACCCTGTTATGTGTTATGCGTTCTGCTCTCATTGTAGCTTATATCTTTTTTAGTTTCGTTTGGCATTCAACTTGGGGGGTGACTTGAGGGGTAACTTGGGGGGTGTCTTGGGGGGTTGCCATGATTGAATTATTTCCTTGTTAACTGATTCAAACCTTCCCAATCAACTGATTCTGACCAATATTCCTTATCCAGCTTAGCTGTCTTTCGCATTTCTTTGGATAAGTATTTTCCAATTGACATAAAATATTGATATCTCAATTGAAGATTTTCCTCTTGCGATGCATATTCAGTTAATGCGTTAAAAACTGCAAATTGATTATTCCCAAGTGTTTCGATATTTTTTGAAAAATATGAATTCACGCTTCTTTCGTATCTTACAAGGCGACTTTCTGTTAAACTATTTTCTTCAAAAGTTCTTTTAGATTTCTTTAAATTAAATAATATCTCAGAAAGACGATTTGCATTATCACGAAGTCTTTCAGGGTTATCTACTGAACGTCTTAATGTTTCAAAATATGAGGTTGCCATATTTTTGTAGCTTTCGAAATTACATCGTGTCCATTCACATCCTATTTCAAGTATTTTTTCAGCAGGAATAATTTCTTTAAATTGTTCGTTAAGTATTGAAACAGCTCCATTAACGCACCATTGTCTATAAAGAATTGGATAGTAAGTTACTTTGTCCGGTTTCGAATAAGAGTAGTTTGCTACTATGGTAAGAAAATATTCTTCATTTGCAATGATGAATTTATTTGTATTAACCAACTCAAATTCTAAAGTTAAATCATCTTCGTTCGGACGTTTATTTATGATAACTGCAAGATTCAGCTTTTCAGGTTGAAATAATTTTTGCATTCTCAAC
>Ga0164294_10005737_pt1 | contig 10659 bp, 10 predicted proteins | sample GEODES005metaG_FD_111479 | JGI IMG/M metagenome (GOLD analysis project Ga0164294, IMG submission 111479) | Oligotrophic lake water microbial communities from Sparkling Lake, Wisconsin, USA - GEODES005 metaG | ecosystem: Environmental > Aquatic > Freshwater > Lake | place: USA: Sparkling Lake...
AATTAATAAAATACAATTTAAAAATAAATCAGGCGAATCAAGGTCCACCTGAGTTCTTTTCCTTTAAAGGTGCAGGCATGTCGGTCGACTTGGGTTTTTCCTATTTTAATACAGCTAAAAATTCATTCCGATTTTCAATCAAGGATCTAGGCTTTATAAAGTATACAAATGATATTAATAGTTACTATGGCGATAGTACGGTTCACTTTGAAGGAATTGCCATCGATAATATTTTTCAATATACCACCCCTACTATTCTAACCAACTTCAAAGCCGATAGCCTCTTTAAAATACTGAATATAGGCACTAATAAAAATGCATACTCGAGCCTTCTGCCTGCCGCATTTCAAGCAAGCTACAGTCATTTTGTTTTACACAAAAATGGATTGATAACAGTTGGCGTTCAGTATAAATTATTGCCTCATTATTTACCACTCGTATATGGAAAATTAACTTATTCTTTCAAACATGGATTGGTTCCTAGCCTGAGTGCCTCATTTGGAGGATACAGTTATTATAATGTAGGGGTAGAACTTTCGAAGACATTTAAAAACGGTAGTTTAACCGCTGGTACTACTAATTTACTAGGTGTTGTAGCTACTAGTCATTTCACCTCCTCCTCTATCTATCTACGCCTTGCAATTGTTTTATAATGAAAAGAATTGATACGGAAATTTTAATCATTGGTGCAGGCCCTGCTGGTGCTATGGCCGCTCTATTTTTATCTAAAAAAAATATTAGTTGTCATCTTGTAGATAAGGCGAAATTTCCGCGCGATAAAATTTGTGGAGACGCATTGAGTGGTAAAGTTGTAGAAATATTAAAGCGTTACGAACCATCGTTTATCGATCAATTAGTGCAATCTGATATTCAAGTGGGTTCTTATGGCGTCAATTTTATTGCCCCTAACAACAAATGGTTACGCGTACCATTCAAACAAAATTATGCAGCATTAGAACGTGCTCCAGGATTCGTTTCGAAGCGATTAGACTTCGACAATTTTTTAATAGACGAAGTTAAGAAAAAGAAAAATATCAATTTTTCTGAAGATATAGAATTAAGAATATTTGAAAAAATTGAAGATGGATATTTGTGTTATAACACAGATAAATCTATAGAGATAAAAACAAAATTGGTGATTGCGTGCGATGGTTCATCTTCCTCGTTTGCGAAACAGGTAAATAACTTCAGCATTTCCAACAAAGAAAACTGTTATGGACTAAGAGCCTATTATACCGGTATCAAGGGCTTGGATAAAGATAATTTTATTGAATTGCACTTTATTAATGAACTACTGCCAGGCTACTTTTGGATTTTTCCACTTCCTAATGGAGAGGCCAATATTGGCTTAGGTATTCGGGCGGATGTAGTGACTAAAAAAAAACTAAAACTCCCTCATTTGTTAGAGAGCGTTTTGAATATGCCACAATTTAAAGACCGATTTAAAGACGCGACTTTAACAAGTAAAATTCAATTACATGCATTGCCCATGGGCACCAAGCAGCGACCACTGCATGGCGACAACTTTTTATTAGCAGGTGATGCGGCGGCCCTAATCGATCCTTTTACAGGTGAAGGAATTGGTAATGCGATGGTGTCGGGATTATGTGCTGCAGAAACCGTGGAAAATGCCTTGCTGGAACAAGATTTCTCGGCCAAAAAGCTTTCGACTTATGATCAGAAGGTGTATAAACGTTTGGGGCCTGAATTGCAGATGAGCACTAACCTTCAAAAATTAGTGATGTATCCAAGGTTATTCAACTATGTGGTGAATAAGGCCACCAATAATACGGAATTACAAAATTTAATATCTACCATGTTTGAAGATATTGATTTAAGAGCTAAATTTAAAGATCCAAAATTTTATTTTAAACTATTATTCAATTAAATTAAATTATGAGAAACATTATCCAATCTATGTTATTTGTCATCGTTGTAATGATGGCTTCATGTACTTCTTCTTCTAATAACACAAGTAAAAACGTTGCTAAAGATACCGATGAATGCTATGCGTCGAAAGATAAGGAATATGCCAAACCAAATGCCAAAGGCGGTTTTGGAGAGATTATTACAAAAGAAGGTGCAACGCCTATCGTTGAATTTTGTAAGACCTACGACAGAAAAATGCCGCAGCAGGTAAAACTCAGTGGTAAAGTAACCGGTGTGTGCGAAAACAAAGGATGTTGGATGACATTAGACAATGGTACCGCAGATGGACTGACAGTTCATTTTAAAGATTATGCTTTTTTTGTACCGAGAGATATTAAAGGAAAGAACACGATTATTGAAGGAGAAATTAAAACAGATACTACGAGTGTAAAAGAGTTACAACATTATGCCAAAGACGCAGGAAAAAGTGACGAAGAGATAAATAAAATCACCAATCCCAAGGTAGAGCTTACTTTTTTAGCGAGTGGCGTTATTATTGAGAAATAGATATAAAGCTATAAAGTTGTTTATCAAATCATTACTAGCTTTGTGCAAAACGCGTTAATAAATTTTTAAATTACCGTGTTATTTCGGAAAAAAGTTTATATATTTGCACCTCGGTTTTGAAGAGAAGATTTCGTAGCTCAGTTGGTAGAGCATTACACTTTTAATGTAGGGGTCCTGGGTTCGAGCCCCAGCGGAATCACAAAAAAAGAAAAAGAGTTTAACAGCATTTGTTAAGCTCTTTTTTTATGCCTAAATTTTGATTATTTATTTCTTTTTCAAAACAGTATTTGTTGCTGATAAGACGTGCCTGATTAAGCGCTCTTGGAGCTTATACTATGAAATAATACTTGCCATGAGTTCCTTATTGAGTTCATGTTTACCCTCGAAAGAGATCAGCTTAAAATCAATTTTTGTCGCCTTAAAAAGTGTATTAATTTTATCGATTTGTGCAGATTGAAAAAAAGGGTCTTCTTTTCCATACACCACTGATAGACTTTTAAATTTATGTTGTTGTTGTTGATAATCTATTTCAGCTGGTGGTTCTCCAGCCCATAAAACTATTTTATTAAATGTTAAAGGAGCATATGCTAACCATCGACAGGCTGTTGCCACACCTTGCGAAAATCCTAAGATATTTATTGGTTTTTGCTTCGTATTAACTTTAGCGTTTAGTGCATTTAAATAGTCGACATAATTTCTAATTTCATTTTCCCGATCGTCTTTTGTCATCCAACTTGCCACCACAGGTCCGCTGAAACCATTCCAATAAAATCTAGATAACCCTTCTGGTGCAACCCATAAATAATTATTTTCACTGTCTACTGCCACTGATTTTAACATAGAAAAGGCAGTCATTCCATAGCCATGAAGCAAATACCAAATTTCAGGCGCATCTTCATGGCCATGTGTAAAAAAACGCGCCGTTTTACTGACTTCAATATGATTTTCTTGCATCCTCTGTAATTAATCTTAGCCTCCTCTGGAGTGATTATTTGCCTTGGCTTTTGTGTAAAAATAAATGTAAAAAGTGCGGATAAAAAGCGCGATAAAGAAAGGTAAAAGAGCGATATTAAAATCCTGAGGTAATAACCATCGCCATGATAAAATTAAAAATAGGCATGAAATAGAATACAGCAACATCAGGGCAGAAATAAGCTTATATTTTTTAGTGAAGAAAAGAATACATGGAATAATTAGCAAAGGATTTGCCCAAATTAAATTCAAGTTAACATAAGATACATGATGACGCGTAGAGGTCCACATGAAGAGGAATAAACAACCAATGATACTAGAAATAAAAGCAAAGAAGATATCAATACCTTTATGCCATTTATTGAATTTATACTCCCAAAATGTAATGATCAGTACTAATATAAGAAATAGTAAAAAGGCAAATAGCGGTGATTCAAAAAATGGGGTACTCTTTTTTACAAGGTCATAACTCAGTAACAAACTTGTTTTTTTTACCAAAGGAAGGGTTCCATTTTTTTGATGGATACTGGCGAAAAAGTAAGCATTCATTAAGTTATCTGGCAAAAACAAATGTTCTCTTGGGGTTGCTTTTTTATCGGAAGGCACGCCAATCATTAAATCCATTCCGAATGTTAGCCATTTTAGATGAGCGGCATAATCGTCGATCATATTTCGGTAGGATTGATTTTTTGTTTTATCATTAATCGTGACGAAAGAGAAATCATATTTAATATCATCATCCGTTGCTTTTTCTAAAATATCTCTTAGTCTGGTGGAGCAATTATCGAATAAAAAATCATAGTGATACACTCTATTTTGGGGTAAATAGTTTTCTTGTAGAAGTTCATACAGCTTTTGTTTTTGCGACCAACTTAGATTAAGTATTTGTTTGGTTACTCCCCTATTCTCCATTTCATATTCCCACATAAATTCTTCGAGATTACTAACGGATAGAAAATAATCTAAATCGCCTTTCAAAAACTTATACAAAAAATCATCGTCATAACTAAACGTACCATAGTTATACACTCTATCGATTTTATGAACGGTATCTTTAATATAAAAAGCAGAATGACCAAAGGTACTGTACACCTCGTTTCCGGGATTACAGGTTAATAAACTAATTTCACAAGATGTATCTAATATTGTGTTCTTTCGATTTTTTTGCTGATCAAAACTTTGCGCATGCAACCCGATTGATGGAGCCAAGATACAAAGCCAAAAAAGGAGGATGAAGGGGTAGGTTGGTTTCATGGATTAGTTAAGTGAAGGGTTTTCCGGATATTTAGATAAAATTTTGTAGGTGGTTCCCATCTCTTCAAGTACCTGTTGCCAGAGATCATTTGATGAATATTCAAACAGCATTTTGATAGACGATTGTCCGATTACCCATGAATTTTCGGTAATCTCTCCCATCAACTGTTCATATGACCAACCTGAAAAACCCAAGTAGAATCTGGTATTTGCGTCCGTTGCAATTTCGCTATTAATAAGATCGAGCAATACATCAAATTCGCCACCCCAAAACAAACCATTTCCTAAATCGATACTTTCTGGAATCTGCATACCAAGTGTGTGAATATAATGCAAGGTATCTTGTTCGCAGGGGCCTCCATAAAAGACCTTCATTTTACAATTCGCTGCTTCATCTATTAGGTCTTCGACCACGAACTTTGTATTATGATTCAGCACAAAACCGAGTGTACCTTCCATTTTACTATGCTCACAAATGAGCACTACCGCCCTTTTGAAGTTAGCGTCGGCCATAAAAGGCTCTGCGATAAGAATAGAACCTGGTTCTATCACCTTATTTCGCTCAAAGCTATTATCCCAAACCATATCCTTGATATCACCTGTGGGGCACATCTTATTTTATTTAATCTAAAACAAATGTAGAGATAAAATTTAGGATTCATAATCAATTTAACAACTCAATAAAATCGTTCTTGCACTGTTCGTTAATCAATATTTACGCACTTGAATTGTACTCTTTCGAACCCGATTAGCAAATAGTCTTACTGCCTCTATCATAGATTTTTTTTCTACTTTAATGGCGTGTTGTATAATTAAAGCCGCCAAAACATGGGTCAGTTTTTGGGCATTTGAATCACCTATTACCTCGATCTGAAGTGGTTTATTTTTCATCAATTGCGCTTCTCCTATCTCGAGTTCTTCTTTTGTGAAGGTTGTTGCTAAGCGCTTTATTTCTGCGATATTCATCTTGCTCTATGGATTAAAAGTCGTTTGCTTATCTAATTTAATGCTGGGTGCTGTTTTTTTATTTGATGGTCGATAATAACCTATCAACTTCATCGATACGATTTAATTTTTCACCTTTAACAACAACGCCATTTTGGGTAATGATGAAAAAGGGTAAGTCATGAACGCCTGCAAATGCTATTGATAAAGGATTAAATTCGGCATTCACTTCCATGAACGAGATACCTTCGTTCACTTTTAGTGCTGACAATGCATTAAAATCAGCGGTTAGAAGTCGGCACGTACCGCACCAATCCGCATAAAACTTAACAATACATCTTTCCTTGTCAGCAATCATGCTGTGAAAATTTGCATCGTTGATTGAAATTACCGCCATCACACATTTTTTTTTAGTAGCATTGCGTTCAAATAACTAAAATAATCATCAATGCTTAGAAATATTATCCGATTTAACGTACGAATTTACGGCATTTTACTCAATGACCAACAGCATGTTTTGGTATCTGACGAGTTGATTAGGGGCGAAAAGTATACTAAGTTTCCTGGCGGTGGTTTAGAATTTGGTGAAGGAACAAAGGATTGCTTGATTCGCGAGTTTCAAGAGGAAGCAGGTATTACGATTTCGATAAGAGAACATTTATTTACAACAGATACTTTTATTCCATCCACATTTGATAATGATAGCCAAGTGCTATGCATCTATTATTTGGTTGAAAGCCAAGATTGGCAAGATATTGAAACTAATACGCTTGCTTTTGATTTCTCACACGGTAGAAATGAAAATTTTCGTTGGGTGGCTTTAGAACAGCTCAAAAATGAATCAACTATTTTATTGCCCACTGATAAGTCTGTGGTGCAAATTTTAGAAAGGAAGAAATTTTAATTTCCCGCTGATTATTGGAAAATATTTTTTTGATGCCATCACAGCTATGCAACCTATCTAAGAGAATTGAACTACATTAAACGCTCTGAGATTATTTAATAAAAAAAAGGGAACCAGCAACGGTCCCCTTCTCTACCAAGTTATATTTTTATAAAATGGCAACAACAATATTTTATTTGAATTTAGTTGGCGATGGCTGTATTAATTTTCATCATCACTCTTTTCAACGCCTCATTGGTTGGGTCCAAAGATAAGGCTTTTTCGATAAAAGGTTTAGCTTTTGTAAAAGCTGACACTTTTTTAACATTTAGTTCATCATATCTCTTTGAATCGGCCGCAGAATTACCTAAAGCGTTCATTTCCTTAATGATAGAGTTAGCTTCATCGACATAAGTTGATCCTAGATTGTTCCAAGCATTTAAATTTTTATCGTTGATTTCTGTAGATTTAAGGTACATGGCTCGTGATTTTTCAATATCCTTCATTTTGTCGTATGCCAAGCCCGCAGCAACGTACAATTGATCATTTTTTGGATCTAATTCAATGGCTTTGTTGATTTTGTCAATAGCTTCAGCAAATTTATCTTCTGCCAAATAATAATTCAGTTGCGCGATTAATAGATTGATATTATTGGGGAATTTCATTACGGCATTATCTAGAAGTTTTCTAGCGTCCGCGTCTCTATTATCTTTTTTATAGAGTGTGGTCAGTGTAGAATACACGCTGGCATCTTCAGTTCCTTTAGCGATGATATTCTCATAGAGGGTAATCGCCTCTTTGGTCATACCTGCTTGCATCGCGCACAAGGCGGCATTGTTTCTGATATCGCCCAATGGAACGCCAAATTTTTGGTTATTATTCACAAAAAAAGTATTCGCTCCTTCTAGCTTAATGAATGACTGATAGCCTTCTGCAAATTTTTTAGCTTGAAATTGCTCGATGCCTCGATTAAAAATATAGCTACAAACACCGTTCAAGTTTTTAAATAAAGCCTCTTGATCTCTGAATCGAACATCGTTCAATTCGAGTGTTTTTACATACGCTGCATAGGCATCTCCTAATAAGTCAACCGTTTCAAATTTTTTAGCAATTTCTTTATTCTCGTAGATGCTTTGATAAATAATTCCTTTGTAATACCAAGCTTTTGCCATTGCCATTGACTTTTCATTTACGACTGCCTCGTCGATTTCTGTCTTGGCTTTTTCAAGATTGATATCTCCCTCTTTATTGAAGTAAAAATCTAAATAAGATTGGGCTGAAGTTATCTTAGCTTGTTGACTGTTAGCAATAAAACAAATAAATAGTAAAGTAATAATTGAAGTTATTTTTTTCATATGTTGATTTAAATTAAATAATACACTTAAGTTAAAGACGAAAACCATGCCGTTTTTTCATAAAATCAGCTAAAAAATGTTTGTTTTATTCTTCTATTGCGCCTTCGGCCGGTTCGTCATTTTCCTTTTCCTCTGTATTTTCAGCATCAGTGGTAGGATTTGTTTCGTTCGTAGCTGACTCGATGGCAATGTCTGCAGCTATTTCGTCAGCCAATATTTCTTCTTGATTTTCTATTTCCTCCGCCTCAAGAATTTCGCCTTTTTCAATTTTAGCCACTGCCGCAATTTCATCGTTATTCTTCAGTTTAATCAACGTTACGCCTTGTGTTGCTCTTCCTGCTGTTCTGATATTTTTCATCGCTAGGCGGATAATGATACCAGATTTATTAATAATCATTAAGTGATCATCTTCTGTAACATCTTTGATAGCGATAAGGTCACCAGTTTTCTCAGTAATATTCAAGGTTTTAACGCCCTTTCCTCCTCTATTGGTGATTCTATAATTGTTTTCGCCCGTTTCTGGATCATCTAAGAAAGTACGTTTACCGAATCCTTTTTCAGACACTACCATGATCGTTCTTCCTTTATCTTCTGGGTTTACACAAACCATCCCTACGACTTCGTCGGTTGCTTTTTCTAATTCTACACCCGTTACCCCCGCCGCATTTCTACCCATGCTTCTGATTTTGCTTTCGTTGAATCGAATGGCTTTACCACTTTTTTTAGCCAATAGCACTTCAAATTTGCCATTGGTAAGAATTGCAGCCAGTAACTCATCACCTTCGCGAATGGTTAAGGCAGTGATACCGTTTTGTCGTGGACGAGAAAACTCTTCTAGTAAGGTCTTTTTGATGATACCGAACTTGGTACAGAACATAATATAATTATTGTTCAAATATTCCTCGTCTTTAAGATTTAGAATAGGCAAATAAGCCATTACCTTATCGTCTTGCGGTAAATTCATAAAGTTTTGAATCGCTCTGCCTTTAGATGCTTTGTTACCTTCAGGGATTTCGTACACTTTTTTCCAATGACATTTTCCATTTTTGGTGAAGAATAGCAAGTAATTATGTGTATTGGCCATAAGGAGATGCTCGGTGAAATCTTCATTTCTGCTTCCAGTTCCTTTTGAACCTGTGCCTCCTCTATTTTGAGAACGGAATTCTGACAATGATGTACGTTTGATATAACCCAAGTGCGAAATGGTTATTACCACCTCCTCACTTTCTATCAAATCTTCCATATTCATTTCGCCACCTGCGAATTCAATATCTGTTTTGCGGGCATCGCCAAATTTCTCTTTAACTTCAGCTAATTCTACTTTTATAATTTCCATTCGCATGCCTTCGTTGGCTAATATTTCGCGTAGACGTGCAATTAAAAGCATGATTTCTTTGTGTTCCTCACGAATTTTATCGATTTCTAGGCCTGTAAGCGTTCTTAACCGCATCTCCAAAATGGCTTTGGATTGAATTTCGGATAAGGTGAAATTGCTCATTAACTGCGTTCGGGCTTCATCTGGTGTGGCTGCCTCTCTAATAATTTTTATAACTGCATCTAAATTATCGAGTGCGATGATTAAACCTTCTAAGATATGGGCTCTTTTTTCGGCATCTCTTAATTCGAATTCTGTTCTTTTGATGACCACTTCATGTCTGAACTCGATGAAGTGTTTAATCATATCCTTTAAGTTCAGGGTATATGGTCTGCCATTAACCAGTGCCACATTGTTGACACCAAATGAAGTTTGTAGGGTCGTAAACGTATAGAGTTGATTCAAAATTACGTTGGCCACACCATCTCTTTTTACATCAACCACAATTCGCATTCCGTCTCGATCACTTTCATCGCGGACATCTGAAACCCCTTCAATTCTTTTTTCGTTAACCAGTTCAGCAATCTTCTGAATTAAAACAGATTTGTTGACTTGATAAGGAATTTCGTTAATGATGATTTGCTCTCTGTTTTTGTCGTCGATTTCGATGGTTGCTTTTCCTCTAACCACCACTTTTCCCCTCCCTGTTTCGAATGATTCTTTCACCCCGGTGTATCCATAAATAGTGCCACCCGTTGGGAAATCTGGTGCTTTGATATATTTCATCAACCCATCGATATCTATTTCTGGATTATCGATATACGCCAACATTCCATCGATTACCTCTGATAAGTTATGGGGTAAAATATTTGTAGCCATACCCACTGCAATACCAGAAGCGCCATTAATCAATAAATTGGGGATACGAGAAGGCAAAACAGAAGGTTCTTCTAGCGTATCATCGAAGTTAAGATTCCAATCTACTGTATCTTTTTCTATATCACGAAGAATTTCTTCGGTAATCTTTGCTTGTCGCGCCTCGGTATATCGCATCGCCGCAGGACTATCGCCATCTACTGAACCAAAGTTACCTTGTCCGTCTACCAATGGATAGCGTAATGACCATTCTTGTGCCATCCTAACCATGGCATCATACACAGATGTATCGCCGTGTGGGTGATACTTACCAAGCACCTCCCCTACGATTCTTGCAGACTTTTTATGAGGTTTATTAAACGCCATTCCCAAATCGTGCATACCGTATAAGACACGACGATGAACCGGCTTTAGACCATCTCTTACATCTGGAATTGCTCTTGATACAATAACCGACATAGAATAATCTATGTAGGCTGTTTTCATTTCTTCTTCAATATTTATTGGAATTATCCTGTCGTACGCCATATTTTTTTTATTGTTAAAGTATAGATAATTGATTCAATTTTTGAAAGTTGCTGAAGCCCCTATCCTACCGTTTGTATGTGAGGTGCGAAGATAGT
>Ga0164294_10005738_pt1 | contig 10659 bp, 6 predicted proteins | sample GEODES005metaG_FD_111479 | JGI IMG/M metagenome (GOLD analysis project Ga0164294, IMG submission 111479) | Oligotrophic lake water microbial communities from Sparkling Lake, Wisconsin, USA - GEODES005 metaG | ecosystem: Environmental > Aquatic > Freshwater > Lake | place: USA: Sparkling Lake...
GAGTTGAACCGACAGATTTGTGAATGGGGTAGAGCAATTAATGGCTTTTCAGGCCATTCATGGTGCACGCTAAATTTTTAGTCCTCGCCAGGGTTGTCATCAAACTGAAATAGTAGTTTCTTAAATTAATGGTCACCTACTTACGGAGTGACTGCATGCTGCGACTTTTGATATTGACGGCGACCCTTGCACTTGTGGCCGGATGTTCGGGTTCTTGCCCATCGGATTCGACGGATTGTTCGACCAACACGTATACCGTCGGTCAAGGTGTCTTTGTGGATGCCCCTGTAGAGGGTTTGACTTATGAAAGCACGGGCATCACTGGCACGACAGACAGCACTGGCAAGTTTTCATACAGAGTGGGCAGCACGGTTAAATTTTATGTCGGTGGAATAGCGCTTCCACCCGTTGCAGGAGCCAGCTTCATTACCCCAATGGATTTGGTCGGTGCCTCTTCGCCAGACAGTCCTGAGGCGGTGTATATCGCGCGCTTTTTGCAAAGCGTAGACAGCGATGGAAATCCAGACAATGGCATTCGCATTGACAAATCAAAGCTCGCTTCCGGTGCGACGTCTCCCGCGAGTTGGACCACCGACCCTTTGGCGAATTTGGTCACGCCAACTGCGCTGGCGGCTGCACCCACAGAAGCTGCGGCACGTACGCACATGAAGTCACAAATTGCGACTTTGTCTGGTTTGCCGCGCATGTCCTTGGTGGGACGCTACAGCACCGGAGGCACAACTGCCAACACAACCGAAGGCAGCTCGTCCAGAACCACTCGGTTGTATGCTGAAATCATCTCGTACCACAAGCTGAGCAAGTCGGCCTTCATCACCATTGATGAACCCTTGACCAGCAACCCCACTTCTTTTGCCCGCATCAGCATGGCTGCCTTGACCACCACGGGCATGAAAACCAAGCCTGAGGACAACAACGAAGTGATCAGCACTCAAAATTTAACCCTTGGTACGCCAGTCAATGTGGCCACCCATGTCAATGACAGCGGTTTTACTGCGGGTGGTGTTCAAAGCTTGGACATTTCTGGTAATTTGCTGGCCATTGCGGTGGCCAATACAACCAAAAACCTCAGTGGTGTGATTGCTTTTTACACCTTAGATGCCAATGGTGCGGCCACTTTTGTGCGCAAAGTCACTGTAGGTGTGTTGCCCGATGGCGTGGCCTTTTCACCCAATGGTAAATATTTGGTGGTGGCCAACGAGGGAGAGCCTTTGAAAAACAGCGCCACCAGCGTGACCGATGCTGAAGGCTCGATTTCTATCATTGCCATCACCGATGGGCAACCGGCCACCAGCGCTACCACCTTGGGCTTCACTGATTTCAACACGGGTGGTTCACGTGCCAGCGAATTGCCCGCTGGTGTTCGCATCGTGCGCCCAGGTGCCACATTTTCACAAGATGTGGAGCCTGAATACGTCACCATTTCAGACGACAGCAAAACCGCATTTGTGACCTTGCAAGAGACCAACGCGGTGGCTGTGGTGGATTTGGCGACTGCACGCATCAGCAAAATTCATGCACTGGGTGTCAAGGACTTTGGCCTAAGCAAAAACAAGCTTTGGACAAATGACCAAACGGCTTACACCACCTGCACTTCAGCCACATCGTGCGCTGCGCCCACCCTGAAAAATTACACCAACCTATACGGGTATTACCTGCCAGATGGCGTGGCCAGCTTCACCGTTGCTGGGAAAACCTATTTTCTGACGGGTAACGAGGGTGATAACAAGGATGACTATATTGAAACCGCATCTGCCGAGTCTGCGCGTGTCAGTTCCATCGCGTCCAGTTTGGACACCACGGTTTTCCCTACAAGCGTCAGTACTGAGTTGGCACGTTTGAACATCAATAAAACCGCCAATGGATCTGCGGTGGGCGTCAACAGCGCGACTGGCAAATACGAAAAGCTATTCACCTACGGCGCACGATCATTCTCTATTTGGGACGCCGATACAGGTGCCCAGGTGTTTGATTCAGGCGACGATTTTGAACGCGTGGTGTACAACGACGCGACACCTTCCTTGCTATTCAACGCTCTGAAAGGCCGCATGGACGATAAAGGGCCAGAGCCAGAAAATATCGTTGTGGGTCAAGTGGGCAGCGAGTATTTTGCGTTCATTGGCTTGGAGCGTTCCAGCGGGATCATGATGTACCAAATCACCAACCCGGCCAAGCCCAAGTTTGTGCAGTACATCCGCAACACAAGTGACGCATCCACAGCTGGTGATATTTCACCTGAAGGTTTGAAATTCATCTCAGCCGCTGACAGTCCTACTGGGGTGCCATTGCTATTGGTCGGTTACGAGGTCAGTGGCTCTATGGCGGTATTTCAAATTAAGTAAAGGTAGAAGTTTTTTGCATACCCAAGGCGTCCACAAACTGGACGCCTTGGTGCTTTGAGCTATATTTTTTGGACTGATTAGCCGTATTTAGGGCAGATAGACATCGTCACTTCATAAATACTTTGACCCAGATCTTTTTTGGTGCCCGCGCGATGGCCTAAGACAGCAATGAATTTCAAGAGGGCCAGCAGTCAGCTCGCACGAACATGATTTGATTGAGCAAGCGCCTGAAGCTGCTCAGGGATAGTGCCTTGTGTAACCCGCATTTGTAGCAACTCATTCTGGAGCCTGTAACTGACGCAGCAAAAGGACTGCCGCCTTCCTTGGAAATGTATCTGAGTCCACCATGATCAACCGCTAGCGCCAAATGCACTATTTAAGATCACTCATTGGGCGCTTGCTTCACTTCGCCGAAACTGTCCTTTTGCGCCATGGCACTCAGCCGCAAACCATGTTTTTCCTGGCCGCCTTATCTGCTTTGGATGGATTTGTTCCTATGTTCCCCGCAGAAGCATTCGTCGTTGTCTTGTGCATCCTGCAGCCTCAAAGAGGCAAAGTCATTGTGATTTTATTTGCGGCTGCTTCTGCGTTGAGTGCATTGCTTCTGGCTTTGCTATTGGGCACGCTAAGTTCGTCAGCTGAATGGATTGGCCTACAGCTGCTAGGAGCTCAATGGGACCAAGCTTCCTCCGCCATTCGCACTTGGGGGCCGGCTAGCATGGTTTTTTTGTCCGTCTTCCCTGACTCTCCTCGCACATCCATCGCCGCACTCGCTTTGAGTGGTGTGGCTCCTGAAGTCATAGGCCTGATGGTGTTTGTTGGGAAACTGCTTCTTTATGCTGGACTGTTGGGTTTGATGCATGACTTGCCATCAAGGCTGGTGAGTTGGCGCAAGACAGACGCACCATGGCGACAGTGGTTACAGCGCCGCGCTAGTCGATTCGTAGCCTACTGCCGCCGCCTGCGCTCGCTGGCGCGTCAACCAGATCAAACATTTTCAAGATCTCAAAGTTGAAAAAAGGCGGCTACGTGCTCTTCATTAGACATGCAGCCACCGGTATGACAATTGGTGATACAAACCCGAAGCACTGATCCATGAAGCCATGTTTATTGCGGCAGTGCTTTTGACCTGAGCCATCAAGAACTACAGCGCATAGCGTCCTCGATTGAGTTGTTTGTCGCGGGCATCACGAGCTGCAGCAATTTCTGCGTCGCTAGCACCCCCATGATACGTACCGTACTGAGGAAAATAAGTCGCATCCAGTTTTTTTAGATAAGCATCCAGACCACCGGAAAGATCAAAATTCGGTGAAAAATCGGGAAGCTTGCTCCATAAAGCTCGCTCAAGATCGATCGTCCGTGTTGTTTTTTCTATCGCGTCAAGATAATCCTCTTTTGTGAGTTGCCTTTCAACGCCAACTAAGGCTTTCAAAGCTGGAGCGAAGTTGAGGACATTAACCTTCTTCGCCGACCGCCCCCCCTGAGGATCCCATTGCCAAGAGGTCATTAAAAGAAGTTTGGAAGGAATCATGGGCTCGCCATCAAACTCTATCTCGAGCTTGCCAGCGATACCCCAGCTTCCACTTGAAGTTCCAGGCGTTAGGTAGGGGAAGAGCGCACGCGATTCCATTTCAGTGTCACCAAAACGACCGCGTGAAAAGACCTGGCTGAAATAGACATTGTGAATATCAAGAATTATTTTTCCACCAAAGTATCCGACAAGCCATCGAGTGATTCGCGATAACTCCTTTGTTGCAGTCATCGGTTCTTGCCGGAATTCATCTACCCCGTAGGCGGCTGTCGTCACATCATTGGGTTCCCACCCTTTATTGACACCAGCAGCGGTGTAAATGGCGTATGGATGCCGATCTCGGTCTATGCCCGCTGGCCCGACCAACTGGTGCCCAGGCAAGACCTTTTGACCGCCTGGCAATGGCATTAACTTTGCTGCGAGTTTGACAAATTTTAGAATCGTCGGATTGGCTTTGTCCCCAAGATGACCATCTCCGTACCACATGTCCATCATTTGCAAATTTTCTGCTCGCTGACGCGCGCCACGTGAGCCTGATTGAAAGGAGGCGTAAGCCTTTTGGCTGAAGTCGTTCGTCGCTTCTCGACTGCTTTCCCTGTGATAGTTGGCTGCACCTTGGCGTTTAGAGCCAAGATCCCCATAATTGGCATTTGCATTGATCGAATCCGCCATGATTTGGTGCAGTCCCGCAGCATTGCCTCCTTTACCTGCAGTGCCGTAGATGATGGGGTTTGATTGCACAGCCCTTGTCAGCTCCGAAACATAATGTGGGCTTTCTTTTCGAAGGTGATGCACGAGCAAAATAAGCTCGTTGTGTGAGTAGCCAGGCATTTAACTTCCCAATGTTACTTTTGCATATTGTAAAAGTTAAATCCTTTTTGTATCAATTTCCCGTGATCGAGTATCGTCGGCCAAATGGTTGGTTTGATTGTGTGGCAATACTCCCCTTATGCAGCACAAATCATTGGTTGGAAGTCCGGGTTAAGGTTGATCTAAATAGATATTGATGTGGTGGTCAACCTAAAAAAGGTGGTACTGAATCGGTTTAGTTTTGAGTTCGAGGACCGGGTCACTCAGCAATGACCCTTAATTCCGTTGACACAAAAATTCGGACACCCTCTTAATTGAGCTCTTTTTGAGTTGTATGAGCTATAAATGCGATTCAATTAAGCTACTTTCATCAAATCTACGGGCAAGGGTATGTGCCCCTGCAAATTTTTTTACTTTGCTTGGCCGAATAGATGTAAAGTCGACTTTGTCTAGGACATTTTGTCCTTGCTGAGCAAATAGGCGATCAAATGATGAACTCTGCCAATGTGTTGGACCGACTTGTTAATTTGCCAGTATCCAAATTTACATGGATGGCAATGTCAATGTTTTCTGAACGATCGCCGGCATCAAACGATGATTTGCCCAAAGCTTTTAAAGGCGATCCTGATGAGTGCCAAACCTCGATTTTGTCAATCATTAAAGCTCAGATTATTCCTCGACTTTTGAAGGCTGAGAGGGTCATTGGAGCCAAATTAACTTTGGTTCCTGCTTCTCGAGCCATGCCTAGCAAAGAGGAGATCCACCATTTTGTCAGTTTGTGTGTTTCACCAGATCCACTAGCAGCTCAGATCTTTGTCAATAAATTACTAAAAGAAGGGCTGAACACTGAACATATTTTTCTTGAACTTATCACCCCCGCTGCACGTGAGCTTGGTACTCAGTGGGATTTAGATCGCATGGATTTTGTGGATGTCACGCACGGACTGGTGCGCTTGCATGCGATCGCTCACGAGATTGGTTTTGCTTACCGTGATGGCCCTGTTGTTCAAGGTGATGTCAAAAGAGTAATGATTGCCTCTGCTCCTGGCTCAAAGCATTTGCTTGGGCCTACTATCGTGGCAGATTTTTTTCGCAAAGAGGGATGGCAAGTCGTTATAGAGATTTCTTCGTCGAAAAAAGAGTTGGTTCAAGCCGTTGAGAATGAGTGGTTTGACACGGTGGGACTCTCGGTCAGCATTGCCTCACAACTGACTGACTTAGGTGATTTAGTTGATCAGATAAAGCGTTGTTCACGCAATCCTCGATTGGTGGTTTTACTGGGTGGACCGATCTTCACAGTACAAAATTTTCAAGCAAGTGACTTCGGTGCCAGTGTTATTTGCATTGATGCCAAAGAAGCCGTATCTTTAGCGCTTGCTCTTCAACCAACTGATTGAAAATTCCGCAAGCACAGTGAGTGTATGTAAACAACCTCATTAGGGTTTGGTTTTGAATTGATCAAACCATTGCTTAACGCTTAATAAAATAAACCAAAAATCAAAAAATATTCGCAACTTTAGATTTTTATGAGCTGTATCGTGATTAAGCTGTTCAAATCAAGTTAACCAGCGGTAAAAACTTGATGATATTTTGGAAGAGCTATCAGGTGTAAGCAAAAATATCGGTATGTCCAATGACACATCTGTTTGCGTCATATTTGCTTTTGATCCAGGACTCAATGGTTCCAGTCGGAAGTAAGCCGGTTTCTTTAACGGCGGCTGCAGTTCCTGCAACCAGTTGATCAATCAGTGGTCGATCAAGTTCATTCATGACCCACGGACTGTCAGCAACATCAACGCGAAAGTGACGGCTTGTAAGAAAGTTGATCAATAAGCTTGCTGCATCTGGCCCTGCAGCAGCTCCAAAACCTTTGTCAGTTCTTTGGTGAAAGTGGAATGCTTCCAAGACTGATTGATCCGATGGCCCTTGTGGATCCCAAGCCTCGACTCCGTTGTAAGTAAGAGTTGCGTAGAGGGGCTTTGACAGGGTGTGACAAAATTTCTGAAGCCAATCGTCACTCGTTAAATCAAAAAAAGCTGCTGCAGTCACAAGATCAGTCGTTGCCATGATGGGCAAATGAACTTCTTTGGATAGATCAGCGCAATGAAAATTGACAATGATTTCTTTATTGAATTTTTTCAAGATGAGTTTTGTATCCAGCGGTTTACGAGCTGCTAGGTGTAAGTTACTTGTGATAACTGTTGAATCTTCACTCCATCTCAAAAGGGCAGTCTGTGCCGCGAGTAACAATTTGGGGTCTGAATCAACCAAGGTCCACTCTTGAAATTTATTGAAAACAGGAGCAAGTGCTCGAAGGTTAGATCCGCTTCCACAACCAAGGTCAACGATATGAATAGACCCAGAACGCGTAGATTCAATGTGTTGAAGATGAGCCGAGACTGAGGCCAACAGTTTGGGGTTTCGAGACCGGTGATCAACTGGCTCTCGCAGAGCAAGCCATTCAGCTGTGAAGTTGTTCATCGTCTTTTTGATCAAGGGTTGGGTCATTGAAATTGGTTGACAAGCCGTATTGTTGTTGCATCATGTAGGCGAACTGGCTGTTCTGTGACATTAGCTCTTCAAAATTGCCTGATTCAACTGCCTTGCCGTTCTCCATGACCAAAATCATGTCAGCATTTCTGATGGTGCTGAGTCTGTGTGCAATCACCAGTGTGGTTCGGGTTTGTGTGACAGCTTGAAGTGCTTTAAGCAAGCTGGTTTCCGTAGGTGTATCCAGTGCGCTGGTCGCCTCATCAAGAATTAATATCGGTGCATTTTTTAAGATAACGCGAGCGATTGAAAGTCGTTGCCTTTCGCCACCAGAAAGCGTGCGACCATGTTCACCAATGACGGTGTCAAACCCTAAAGGCTGCGACATGATGAAATCTAAAGCTTGAGCGCGTGAGGCGGCCTCGCATAACGCTTTATCGGTTGCATCAGGCGAGCCAATACGTAGGTTTTCAGCAATGGAGCGATTGAATAAAAAAGGTTCTTGAAAAACGACGCCAATGTTTTCTCTCAAGGCTTTGAGTTGAATGTGCTCAATATCATGGCCGTCTATGGTGATGAGTCCTGATTCCCTGTCAAATGCACGGTACAACAAACTGAGCGCTGTTGATTTGCCTGCGCCTGAGGCACCCACCAGGGCTAGCGTTTGACCGGGGTAAAGACAAAAGCTGAGGTTGTTAACTGCTAAATAATTAGAGTTGTAAGAGAAATTTACATTTTTGAATTCAACCAAACCAACCAAACGACCTGGGGTGATAGCGTCTGGCTCATCTCTCACATCCGGGCTTGTGTCTAGAACATCAAAAAAGTCTTTTAAGCGAGGCGCCTCGAACGCAAGTTTGTTGATGAATGAAACCGATTGATCTAGGCGGGTAATGACCAAGCCTGCGAACGCAACAAATGTGACTATTTCTCCAACGCTAACCAGCGAATAGGAATAGAGCCAAACACCCAAAAGGATGATGCTGAAAATACTGATTGATGTGGCGCAGCGTGTCATGACGGTAACTGCCGCCCACCAATTCAAAATTGGAAACTGCGCTTGTAAAACACGTTGACTGATTTGGCTAAGTGATTTTGCTTCTGCTTCAATGCGTGTGAAGCTCTGGACCAAGGCTATATTGCCCAACGTGTCTGAGGCCTGAGTTGCCATTTCTGTGTGATGGTTTTCAATTTGTTGTTGCAGTCTCTGAGTTTTTCTCAAAATAGAGTGCGTCAACAAAACAAAAAAGACACAAAGAACCATCAGGATAGTCGCCAGTTGCCAATTGATGAAAAACGCAAGGGGCATCAAAACAAGCAAGGAGACGAATGCTGCCAATTGCTCACGAAAAAAACTCAACCACAATGACCACAGAGCGTCTGTGCCATTGGTCATCACTTTCATTAGCTTTCCTGAGTGCGTGCGAGAAAGCTGCGACATTGGCAGATGCAAGACGTGAGCAATGTATTCGTTCATCATGGCATGACGTTGGCTGTGCGCAAGGCGATCAGAAAAAAGCGCTATCAACGTGGAGCAGACGATTGTGAAAAGGCCGAATCCAATCCAAAGCAAAAGCAGAGGACTTATGGATTCCCAGATCCCGCCTTCGCTACGCGCGGCTATCTTCGATAGCTCATCAATGATTTTTCCAAATAAAATCGGTTCAACAAAAAAAGCACAAGCCAGTGCAATATTTGCCAATGACAAGCGCCAAGCTAATTTTTTTTGGCTGCCTAAAAAGCCAAGCGCTCGCGCATAAATTTCCCAAAAATGAATCATTTATTTCGAAACTTTTCGTGAATGGTGTAGGGCCTGAGTTCAAGCGGTTGCAGTATTTTTGAGTGTGCAATCTCTTCTGGTGAACTCAACCATTGATGCTTGATCATCTTTTCCCCAAGCCAAGCTTGAGAGGTCAGGACGACCATGGGTATTGATAAGACCAACCCACCAAAGAAAAACAAACCAAAAGGTAAAAAGCTGGGATGGGAGGATAAAAGTAAAACAGATAAGAAAACACCGAGCAGTGTGTGTCGAAAAAATTGTCGACTGGCTTCACGCCAAGAAATAGCGTGGTCGTCTCTAGTTTGGCTCGACCACCCACCCTGATGACCTAGGGCGAGTCCAATGATGAAAAATGAATGATTGAGCCAAGTGACGGGAGTCATCAAGAATGAGAAAATAGTTTCAAGCATCAAGCTTTTTGCGAAAACAATTCGCCCCCCAAAGCGATGGCTTTCTTTTTTTCTTAAAAAAACATCCACAGCACCAGCTATTTTTGGTAGGTACCACATGACGCCGGACGCAACGATCAATGCTTGAAAAAAGCTTGTGTTGATGTACTCACCAAATGAACCAACTGTGCTTACGGATACCACTGCAATCAGCATGAGAAGGATCCAGGCCGGAGAACCTGCGAACATTGTGATGGCCATGATCAATTGAAATCGGCCAATCGCGTGTAAATTTTTTAGCCCGAGCAGGTGAATATATTGCAAATTACCTTCGCACCACCGTAAGTCTCTGCGGATGTAGTCGCTAAGTGTGGGCGGATTCTCTTCGTAGCTGTGGTCTTCAAATGGGTAAATTCGAACCTCGTAACCAGCCCTGCGCATCAAAATAGCTTCTATCAAGTCATGGCTCAAGATTGTTTTATTTCTGGAGCCAGTTTTGAGCTCAGCCACATTGCAATATTTGATAAATGGCGCTAGTCTGATGACGGCGTTATGCCCCCAATAAGGACCACAGTCTCCAAGCCACCATGAAGACCCCATCGTGTAGGAGCGCATGCCCAAGCGCATGCCGTATTGAAACAAACGGGTAAACGCGCTTGCAGAAGGCAAGCCGACAACCAGCCCTTGAACAATTCCTAAGCGATTGTTTTTTTCCATGATGCTCACTAGGCGGGTCATGGCCGAACCCGTCATGAAACTGTCGGCATCCAAAACGATTGCGAATTCGTGCAGTCTGCCCCATTTGTGACAAAAATCAGCGATGTTGCCTGCCTTAAAGCCGTCATTCGTTTCACGACGGCGATAGGTGACGGAAATACGATCTTTAAATTCATCACTGATATCTTTAAATACAGCATTCTCAATTTGCGCAACGGAGTGATCGTTCGTATCACTCAAAACAAAAACGTGATAATTTGGCCCCCATCCATTTTTAACTAAATCGTTCAACATAACCCGCAAATTACGAACAAGTCTCTCAGGGAATTCATTGCGAATGCAAAGCAAAATTGCGGTTGATGATGTCAGTGGCGCGTCTTGAGAAGAACCAGCAGCGTTTGGAAAAACCAAGCCCGCAGGATTTTTTGAAAATTGGCAAAGGATCAAGCCGATGATTGCATTCCAAAAGCCCACCACCATCCAAGGAAGTGTCATAGCGAAAAGAGCCATGAGAAACGCACGAAGAAGGTGATGTATGTTGTCTGAAAGGGTTGAAGCCATCAACCAAAGCATGAATAC
>Ga0164294_10005739_pt1 | contig 10659 bp, 9 predicted proteins | sample GEODES005metaG_FD_111479 | JGI IMG/M metagenome (GOLD analysis project Ga0164294, IMG submission 111479) | Oligotrophic lake water microbial communities from Sparkling Lake, Wisconsin, USA - GEODES005 metaG | ecosystem: Environmental > Aquatic > Freshwater > Lake | place: USA: Sparkling Lake...
CGGGTGCTGAAAAACACCGAAGTCCAGGCCATCATCACCGCGCTGGGCACCGGGATCCACGACGAGTTCGACCTGTCCAAACTCCGGTACCACAAGATCGTTCTGATGGCCGACGCCGATATCGACGGCCAGCACATCACTACGCTCTTGCTGACGCTGCTGTTCCGTTTCATGCGTCCGCTGATCGAGCACGGCCATGTGTTCCTCGCGCAGCCGCCGCTGTACAAGCTCAAGTGGCAGCGCAGCGAACCGGAGTTCGCCTACTCCGATCGCGAGCGCGACGCGCTATTGGAAATCGGCGCGAAGGCCGGCCGGAAGATCAACAAGGATGACGGCATTCAGCGCTACAAGGGTCTCGGCGAGATGGATGCCAAGGAGTTGTGGGAGACCACAATGGACCCGGCGGTGCGCGTGCTGTTGCAGATCACACTGGACGATGCCGCGGCCGCCGACGAGCTGTTCTCAATTCTGATGGGCGAGGACGTCGAAGCCCGCCGCAGCTTCATCACCCGGAACGCAAGAGACGTGCGCTTCCTTGACGTTTAATCTCCTGCCGAAGCCGAACGCCACCAAGAGGATTCGATGACTGACACCACGTTGCCGCCCGACGGACCACCTGCCGACCGAGTAGAACTGGTCGACATCCAGCAGGAGATGCAGCGCAGCTACATCGACTATGCGATGAGCGTGATCGTGGGCCGCGCGCTCCCGGAGGTGCGCGACGGTCTCAAGCCCGTGCACCGCCGGGTGCTCTATGCGATGTACGACTCTGGTTTCCGCCCCGACCGCAGCCCGGCAAAATCGGCTCGTTCGGTGGCCGAGACGATGGGCAACTATCACCCGCACGGCGACTCCTCCATCTACGACACCCTGGTGCGGATGGCCCAGCCGTGGTCACTGCGCTATCCGCTGGTCGACGGGCAGGGCAACTTCGGCTCGCCGGGCAACGACCCGCCGGCTGCGATGAGGTACACAGAGGCCCGGCTCACCCCGCTGGCCATGGAGATGCTGCGCGAAATCGACGAGGAGACAGTCGATTTCATCCCCAACTATGACGGCCGCGTACAGGAACCGACGGTCCTGCCAAGCCGGTTCCCAAATCTTTTGGCGAACGGATCCGGCGGCATCGCGGTCGGCATGGCCACCAACATGCCGCCGCACAACCTGCGCGAGCTCGCCGAGGCCGTGTACTGGTGCCTGGAGAATTTCGAGGCCGACGAAGAGACCACCCTCGCGGCGATGATCCAGCGGATCAAAGGTCCGGACTTTCCCACTTCGGGGCTGATCGTCGGCAACCAGGGAATCAACGACGCCTACACCACCGGCCGAGGTTCGATCCGGATGCGCGGTGTGGTGTCGATCGAAGAGGACTCCCGCAGCCGGACCTCCATTGTTATCACCGAACTTCCGTACCAGGTGAATCACGACAACTTCATCACCTCGATCGCCGACCAGGTCCGCGACGGCAAGATGAGCGGAATCTCCAACATCGAGGACCAGTCCAGCGACAGGGTGGGCTTGCGGATCGTTGTGGAGATCAAGCGTGACGCGGTCGCCAAGGTGGTGTTGAACAACCTCTATAAGCACACCCAGTTGCAGACCAGCTTCGGCGCCAACATGCTGGCTATCGTCGACGGAGTTCCGCGGACCCTGCGGCTTGATCAGCTGATCCGCTACTACGTCAACCATCAACTCGACGTCATCGGCCGCCGTACCACCTACCGGCTGCGCAAGGCCAATGAGCGCGCTCATATCCTGCGCGGTCTGGTCAAGGCACTCGATGCACTCGATGAAGTCATCGCGCTGATCCGGGCTTCGCAGACCGTTGATATTGCCCGTACCGGATTGATCGAGCTGCTCGACATTGATGAGATCCAGGCGCAGGCGATCCTCGACATGCAATTGCGCCGGCTGGCGGCGCTGGAGCGCCAGCGGATCGTCGAGGACCTGGCCAAGATCGAGGCCGAGATCGCCGACCTCGAGGACATCCTGGCCAAGCCAGAGCGCCAGCGCTCTATCGTGCACGACGAACTCGCCGAGATCGTGGAGAAGTACGGAGACGACCGGCGTACCCGGATCATCGCCGCCGAGGGTGACGTCGCCGACGAAGACTTGATCGCCCGTGAGGACATCGTCGTCACGATCACCGAGACCGGCTACGCCAAACGCACCAAGACCGACCTCTACCGCAGCCAGAAACGCGGCGGAAAAGGGGTGCAGGGCGCGGCCCTTAAGCAAGACGACATCGTGCGGCACTTCTTCGTCTGCTCAACCCACGACTGGATCCTGTTCTTCACCACCCAGGGCCGGGTGTATCGCGCGAAGGCGTATGAACTGCCGGAGGCGCTGCGCGCTGCGCGTGGGCAGCACGTTGCCAATCTGCTGGCGTTCCAACCCGATGAGCGCATTGCCCAGGTCATTCAGATCAAGAGTTATGAGGACGCGCCGTATCTGGTGTTGGCCACCCGCAACGGGTTGGTGAAGAAGTCGCGGCTCAGCGACTTCGATTCCAATCGCAGTGGCGGCATCGTGGCGGTCAACCTGCGGGAGGGTGATGAACTGGTCGGTGCGATCCTCTGCTCAGCCGACGACGACCTGTTGCTGGTGAGCGCCAAGGGTCAGTCGATTCGATTCTCGGCCACCGACGACGCGTTGCGGCCGATGGGCCGGGCAACCTCGGGCGTGCAGGGCATGCGCTTCAATGCCGACGACCAACTGCTGTCCCTCAACGTGGTGCGGGAAGGTACATTTCTGCTGGTGGCAACGGCCGGCGGGTATGCCAAGCGGACCGCGATCGAGGAGTACTCCGCCCAGGGCCGAGGTGGCAAAGGCATCCTGACCATCCAGTACGACACCCGCCGTGGCAGTCTGGTTGGCGCTGTCGTGGTTGACGAAGACAGTGAGTTGTACGCGATCACCTCCGGTGGCGGGGTGATCCGGACCGCGGCACGACAGGTCCGCAAGGCCGGGCGCCAGACCAAGGGCGTTCGCTTGATGAACCTGGGTGAGGGCACCACGCTGTTAGCCATTGCCCGCAACGCCGAGGAACAGGACGGTGCCGACGACGACGGCACGGTCCCGGAGCCCGAGGCGTAGGCCCCGCGCCACCGCCGCCGCGCGAACGAAGGAGCAGTGGTGAGTTCACCCAACGAGCCCGGGTCGGCTGGTCGCCCGTCAGCAGGAGACGGTCGCGGGGATATCCCGCCCTGGCAGAATCCGGGCCGCGCCCGCGACGATGTCGCGCCCCCGCGGGTGGCCGCGAGTCCGGCCGGGCGCGGGGCCGACCCGAGGGCGAGTCGCTACGTCACCGGTGTCGCGGCACCGGATCTATCGGCGATGAGTCCGCTGGCGCAACGGCCCGACCCGGAGCCGGTCCGCACCGAGTTGCGGACCGAACGACACACGGCCCCTCCGGAAGCACTTCCCAGCGAGCTCCCCGACCTGTCGGTCCCCGCGCCCAAACCGCCGCCGCCGCCGCGCAACCCCGCGACCGCGGCGCCGCCACGGTTCGCGGTGGGTGGGCGCTCCCGCGGACCTGTTCGGGCCACGATGCAGATCCGGCGCATCGATCCGTGGAGCGCGCTGAAAGTGTCGCTGCTGCTCAACGCGGCGCTGTTCTTCGTCTGGATGATCGCGGTGGCGTTCCTCTATCTCGTGCTCGGCGCCATGGGCGTGTGGAGCAAGCTCAACAGCAACGTCGGCGATCTGTTGACCACCGGCAGCGGCGGCGGCGGTGATCTGGTGTCGGCGGGCACGATCTTCGGCGGTGCTGCTCTGATCGGTCTGGTCAATATCGTGCTGTTGACCGCGATGGCCACCGTCGGCGCCTATATCTACAACCTGAGCACCGACATCGTCGGCGGCGTTGAAGTCACCCTGGCCGACTTGGACTGAGACCGACCGGGACCCGCTACCACCGGCGCGGACTGCGCGTTTGGGCGAGATGGGTGCGGGTGCGGTAATCTCGGCGATCGTCCGTGAGTAATTCCGGGCCTATAGCTCAGGTGGTTAGAGCGCTTCGCTGATAACGAAGAGGTCGGAGGTTCGAGTCCTCCTAGGCCCACGACGTCCCTGCTCGGCAACACACTGTGTCGCCGCCGGCCACGCCGGCGCCAGGGGGCCTTAGCTCAGTTGGTAGAGCGCTGCCTTTGCAAGGCAGATGTCAGGAGTTCGAATCTCCTAGGCTCCACAATCCCCGCGGGTGCGCTACCGTCTGCGGCGTGACTACGCCAACATCAGCCTCCGGTGATGAAAATTTGACTGAAGAGGCCCGCTATTACGACTACGCGTCGACCGCCAACCCGATCCTCGCCGGACTGATCCCCGCCGTCCCGTACCACTCTTTCGCCCCGGATTTCTTCGAGCGCGAATCGAGCGGCATCCTGCCCCTTGACGTCAGCGATCAGATGAAAGTCCCCGGGCCCGCCACCAGTCCCGCGCTCCTCGCCAATTTCGTCCGGATTGTCAACGGAAGCATCACGACGAGTGCGCTGGCCACCAGCCAACTCTTCTTCGTGTTCCAGGGTTCGGGTCGCACGGAGGCCTGCGGAAAGAACATCGAGTGGGCTGAAGGGGATTTTATGGTTTTCCCCGCCCACGGCGAGGCGGTACATCACACCGATGGCGATGCTGGAATGTATTGGGTGCACGACGCTCCACTGCTTCGCTACCTCGGCGTCACGGCTACTGAGGAACGATTCAAACCGACCGTCTTCCGACACTCCACGGCTGCCGCCAAACTCGAGGAGATCGCCAACGATCCCGTGACGAGTCAGGCAAATCGAGTCAGCGTGCTTCTCGCAAACTCCAATTTCCCGCAGACCCGAACCATCACCCATACGTTGTGGGCCATGTTTGGCCTTCTGCCCAAAGGCAAGATCCAGTATCCGCACCGCCATGAGTCCGTCGCGCTGGACTTTGTTATCAGTTGTAAACCGGGGTGCTACACGATGATTGGCACTGAACTGGATTCACACGGCATGATCGCCAATGGCCACCGGGAAGACTGGAAATCAGGTGCCTCATTCATCACCCCGGCGGGTTACTGGCACTCCCATCATAACGAATCAGGCGAGGACGCCCACGTTCTGCCGATCCAAGACGCCGGCCTGCATACGTATCTGCGCACGCTCGATATCTTGTACAGCCACGTCGACCATGACAGGGCCGCGTACATATCCCAACGGCCCTAACAAGAACCGCCCGCGGCGGCTACGGGTAGCCCCGCCCAGACCGTTGATGTCGCGGATGGCACACTATGTTCTCGTGAGCACAAGCCCGATCCAGACCGCGACCGCGACCCTGCACACCAACCGCGGCGACATTAAGATCGCCCTCTTCGGCAACCACGCCCCCAAGACCGTCGCCAACTTCGTCGGCCTGGCGCAGGGCACGAAGGACTACTCGACGTCGAACGCATCCGGGGGAAGCTCCGGCCCGTTCTACGACGGGGCGGTCTTCCACCGCGTCATTGACGGCTTCATGATCCAGGGCGGGGACCCGACCGGCACCGGACGTGGCGACGCAGGCTACAAGTTCGCCGACGAGTTTCACCCCGAATTGCAGTTCGATCGGCCATACCTGCTCGCGATGGCCAACGCCGGCCCGGGAACAAACGGCTGCCAGTTCTTCATCACCGTGGGTCCGACCCCGCACCTCACCCGTAAGCACACCATTTTCGGTGAAGTCGTCGACCCGGAGTCGCAAAAAGTCGTCGACGCCATCTCCGGCACCGCGGTGGACCGCAATGACCGCCCGACCGACGCCGTCGTGATCGAGTCGGTCACTATCTCCTAGCGGAGCCCGCATATCCGGCGTCGGTCAGCGCGTCGAGCACCTGCAGTGGCTCGCCGCCGAGATCCCACCGGCTGAGCACGATCAGCTGGGATTCGACGGTATCGATCTCGAGCAACCGCACTTTGCGCCCCAACCGGCGGAATTCGGTGATGCGGATCAACTCGATGTCCTCCCGGCGCAATGTCACGGTGCGCAACCAGCCGCGATACACCAGGCCATCGCCGGTGATCGCGAGCCGTGGACGTGCCCGCCACGACCCGGCGGCGAAGAGCAGCAGGCCCAGGGCCGCAACCGCGCTCAGGATGCGCCCGGGCGGATCGGCGGCGATCAGCACGCACGCCAGCGCCATCAACAGGCCGGCCAGCCCCACCGCCGCCACCGAAGGCGACGAAGGCCCCCATTCGCGGCTATCGCCGGAGGGTTTATCCACAGGGGTTATCCACAATGGGGATGAATCACACGCATGTGATTGCCGTCATCGCCAGCGCATCGTCAGCAGCAAGCCGGCGATCATGAAGCCGAACGCGATCGCATAGTTCCACGGCCCGAGATCGGACATCCACTGCAGCGGCTCCGGTGTGTTGTAGCCCGATGCCGCTAGCTGGAAGACCAGCAGCCACAGCAGGCCGATCAGCATCAGGCCGATAAAGAACACGACGAACCAGACGCTGGACGGGCCCGCCTTCACTTTGACCGGGGTGCGGCTGACCGAATTGATGGTGAAGTCGTTCTTCTTGCGGACCTTGGACTTGGGCATGGCGACCTTCACGGATGGTTGTTAGTGCGAAAACGGGCCGGGTCAGCCTGCAAACGAGGTTAACCAGTGCTACGAGATTAACCCAGCGGCGCCGCGAGCAGGTAGTTCCCACCCGGTAGCCTGACAGGCGTGCGAGTCCTCGTTGTCGACAATTATGACAGTTTCGTCTTCAACCTGGTCCAGTACCTGGGTCAACTCGGTGTCGACGCCGAGGTCTGGCGTAACGACGACGTTCGACTGGCCGGAACCGCCGAGATCACTGCTGCAGCCGAGGAATTCGACGGTGTCCTCCTGAGCCCCGGGCCCGGCACGCCCGAACGCGCCGGCGCCTCCATTGGCGCGGTGCGGGCCTGCGTGGCGACGCGTACACCGCTGTTGGGCGTGTGCCTGGGCCATCAGGCCATCGGAGTGGCTTTCGGCGCGACCGTGGACCGCGCCCCGGAATTACTTCACGGCAAGACGAGCGCGGTCTTTCACACCGACGCGGGAGTGTTGCAGGGTCTCCCCGACCCGTTCACCGCCACCCGATATCACTCGTTGACCATCCTGCCCGAGTCGGTCCCGCCGGAGTTGGAGGTCACCGCGCGTACCCGGGGCGGAGTGATCATGGCGGTGCGTCACACCGAGTTACCCATCCACGGTGTGCAGTTCCACCCGGAGTCGATCCTGACGGAGGGCGGCCACCGGCTGCTGGCGAACTGGCTGGGTTACTGCGGAACCCGTCCCGCAGAGTCGTTGGTGCGCCGGTTGGAGCAGGAAGTCGCCGACACGGTTCACCAAGCGACGGCGTCGTATCCGAGCCGGGTGGCTATGACGCGAAGCTCAACGTGATGGCACCGTCACGATTCACTCCGGCGCCCGGTGACGGACTCTGGGTGACCACCGCGTTGGTTCGCTGACCGCTGTTTGGCACATCGGCGCCCTTGACCAGCGCGCCCGTCCAGCCGAGTGCGCGAAGGTTTGGTTCGGCATCCACCCAGAACTGGCCCAGCACGTTCGGCATCACGAATTGGTTGCCCTTGGACACCCTCAGCGTAATCGGGCTGTCCAGGGCAGCCGCGGTACCCGCCGCAGGCTCGGTGGAGAGCACCTGCCCGGGTGGTTCGGTGCTGTCGACCGGCGCCGTCAGAACGGCCGGAAAGCCAAGGGTGTTGAGGTTTTTAGTGGCTAATTCGGCGGTTTGTCCTGCGACGTCGGGGATATCACGGGTCCGCGGCCCGGTGCCGACGACGATCGTGATCTCGTTGGTAATCGCCGACGTTTGATTGGCGGGGGGAACCGTGTTAAGCACCTGGTCACGTTGCTCCACCGCCGATGCCGCTTCAGCTTTTTTGAATTTCCCGAAGCCGGCGGCGGTCAATTTTTTGACCGCGTCGGCATAGCTCAGCGCCGATACGTCGGGCACCTCGCGTTGCTCGGGCCCGGTCGACACACTGATCAGAATCTCGTCGCCCGCATTGACGGAGGTGTTGCCCGCAGGGTCGGTCTTGATGACGTGGTCGGGCGGTACGGCGTTGTCGGGCTTCTGCTGGGTTCGAATCTTGAAGCCCTGGGTCTGCAGTTCGGCCACCGCGTCGGCTGAGGGCCGGCCGGCGACGTCGGGTACCTGCACCTCCCGCGGCTTACCGCCGCCCATGTTGATCGCCAGTGTCACCACGACGGTCAGGATCGCCAGAATCGCTGCGGCGCCCAGCCACCGGCCGAACGAACCGCTGCGATCCGCGGCAGGGTCCCGGTAAGCCGCCGCACGCGCGGCTTCCGCGCGCATGTTCGACCGGGACGGAGCCAACATCATTGTGCGTTCGGCGTGAGTCAGGACTTTAGGTGCATCGGGTTTCTCCCCACTGTGTACCCGGACCAGATCCGCCCGCATCTCCGCGGCGGTCTGGTAGCGGTTGTCGGGGTTTTTCGCCAGCGCTTTGAGTACGACGGCATCTAACTCAGGGGAGATACCTGCCCGCTTCTGAGACGGTGCGACCGGATCTTCGCGCACATGTTGATAAGCGACGGCGACCGGAGAGTCACCGACGAAGGGCGGGTCTCCGGTGATCATCTCGTAGAGCACGCATCCCAGGGAGTACACGTCGGAACGCGCATCGACCGACTCGCCGCGGGCCTGTTCCGGAGACAAATACTGCGCTGTGCCGATCACCGCCGCGGTCTGAGTGACCCGGTTGTTGCCGTCAGCCAGCGCACGCGCGATTCCGAAGTCCATCACTTTGACCGCGCCGGTATTGGAGATCATGATGTTGGCGGGCTTCACGTCGCGGTGAATGATTCCGTGTTGGTGACTGAAGTTCAGGGCCTGGCAGGCATCAGCGATGACCTCTAGGGCACGCCTCGGGGGCATCGGGCCGTCGTTGTGGACGATGTCGCGCAAAGTGACTCCGTCGACGTACTCCATCACAATGTAGGGCTGCGGACCGGCGGCCGTCGCGGCCTCGCCGGTGTCGTACACGGCCACGATCGCGGGATGGTTGAGCGCCGCGGCGTTCTGGGCCTCGCGTCGGAAACGCAGATAGAAACTCGGATCGCGGGCCAGGTCCGCGCGCAGCACCTTGACCGCAACATCGCGGTGCAGCCGCAGATCCCGGGCCAGATGGACCTCCGACATTCCGCCGAAGCCGAGGATCTCCCCCAGCTCGTAACGGTCGGAGAGGTGCTGGCCGGTCACGGTGGTGGCCCGCCGTCGGGCGCATCCGGTTCTACGGTGTCGGTGACGGTCTGCTGGACCGGGGTCTGGGTGCGTTCGTTCCGGTCGGCCACGACGAGCAGGATTGCGCTGATGATAGCCAGTGCGCCCAGCACCCCCGCCGCCCAAAGCAGGGCTCGCTGACCGGCGGAGAACGCCCGCCGGGCAGGCGGCGGTGTTCGGTGACCGGTGGTGGGCCGGGGCCGCGGAGCCGGTGCGGGTCGCACATCGGTTCGGGTGGCGCCCGGGATCGCAGCCGGGTTGGCCTTGATCACGGGTGCGGAGTTCGGTCGCGGTGCGCGTCGTCCGGAACGCACCGCGGCCACCGCATCGGCGAACTGCCCGCCGTTGCGGTAGCGCAGGCCTGGATTTTTCACCAGGGTGATCTCGATGAGCTCACGGACGTTGGGTGGCAGATCGGCCGGAAGCGGAGCCGGAGTCTCCTTGATGTGTTTCATTGCGACGGTCAATGCACCGTCGCCGACAAAGGGTCGCTTGCCCGAAACCGCTTCGTAGCCAACGACTCCCAGTGAGTAGACGTCACTGGCCGCAGTTGCGTCCTCGCCGAGGGCCTGCTCGGGCGCGATGTACTGGGCCGTTCCCATCACCATCCCGGTCTGGGTCACCGGCACTGCGTCGACGGCTTTGGCGATGCCAAAGTCGGTAAGTTTCACCTGGCCGTTCGGCGTGATGAGGATGTTTCCGGGTTTTACGTCACGGTGGACCAGGCCAGCGGTGTGGGCGACCTGAAGTGCCCGCCCGGTCTGCTCAAGCATGTCCAGGGCGTGGCGAAGCGACAATCGCCCGGTTCGCTTGAGCACCGAGTTCAGCGGTTCGCCGTTGACCAGTTCCATGACCAGATAGGCGGTGCGACCCTCGCCATCCATGTCGGTCTCGCCGTAGTCGTGCACGGCCGCGATGCCCGGGTGGTTGAGCATCGCGACGATGCGCGCCTCGGCGCGGAACCGCTCCAGGAACTCCGGGTCGGAAGAGAATTCTTGCTTGAGGACCTTGACCGCCACCCGACGCCCCAGCCGGCTGTCGACGGCCTCCCAGACCTGGCCCATGCCGCCGGTGGCGATCAGTCGCTGAAGCCGATAGCGGCCGGATAGCGTCACTCCGACGCGGGGACTCATTGCTGGCCCTGTAGCACTGCAGCGATCGTGGCTCGACCGATTGGTGCCGCGAGCGCTCCACCGGTGGCAGAAAGACGTTCGCCGCCATTCTCGACGAGCACCGCTACCGCGACTTTCGGACTTTGTGCCGGGGCGAAGGCGATGTACCAGGCGTGCGGCGGGGTCACACGGGGGTCGCTGCCGTGCTCGGCGGTCCCGGTCTTGGATGCGATCTGCACGCCGGGAATCGCGCCCTCCTGCTGGGTGAACTTTTCGGCGCCGATCATCAAATCAGTGAG
>Ga0164294_10005741_pt1 | contig 10657 bp, 11 predicted proteins | sample GEODES005metaG_FD_111479 | JGI IMG/M metagenome (GOLD analysis project Ga0164294, IMG submission 111479) | Oligotrophic lake water microbial communities from Sparkling Lake, Wisconsin, USA - GEODES005 metaG | ecosystem: Environmental > Aquatic > Freshwater > Lake | place: USA: Sparkling Lake...
AACCTGTCGAATGGCGATTGTGGTCAAAGATCGTCAAGTAGCCACCAAGGATCGGTAGCGGTGCAGCATTGCGCCACAGCAGCATTCAGATTCATGATACTGCATGTCCGGTAAAACCATCCACCGCGCCGCCCGCATCAAAGCCGCCGCCTTGGCCGAACTCGGCCTACAGGTCAGCCTCTGCGGTGAGGTTAAGCTAGGCTGAGTCACCCTATTTTCACACCATACCATCGCAAAATTCTCGAAAAGCCTTCGCCTCCTCGTCCGTAGCCACGCCTGCTACAATATGGCCCGCTAGACTGCGGACGATGTAAGCGCGATCAGGGGCTAGATTGAGCTGATTAACAACATCACGAATAATCGCCGCAAAGGTATTACCATTGTAAAAGCAAAATGGAGCCATTCGATGACAACGGCGTGCAAGATCAACGGCCTCATCCAAACGCATTTCTTGCTGATAAATAGACTCCCATAATTTCTTGGTCGAATCATGGCCGTCGGAGGTGGGTTTGTGTAATGCATTCTTAGCCGCACAAAGCAGAGCATTTTGAGCAGTCACAAACGGCCAGGAGTAACTCATCAGCCAAGAGCGCTTCATCACCTTGCTATTTGGTTTTGTTAGTCAGGGCTTTCTTTATCTCTTTAAGCTCTGTCACACCTGCACTCCTCAAAAAACCCTTACCCGTCTTGGCATAGATAGGCTCTGCTACAAATCGATCCTGAATCGCCAAGGCATCGTTGAGCACCCGCTGAAAGGCAGGATCATTCAAAAGCTTCGGGTCAATCGCCTGATTCATACTCAGATCCTATACCAAATTAATCTTGTGCGCAATCGTCTGTTCCTTCGGAATTGCCATTGCTATTGGCCCATTGGGATCGCCGTATTTCGCACATTGTTTGTCGTGGAAACGGCTCGGTTCATGACGTTAAGATCCAGTCATGATAAAATGGGTCCCGCTTTTGTTTTTCATCTTGATCACGTTGGCTCGCGCCGACGACACGGCCAAGCTCGCTGCGCTCTTTGCACAAGACGGCACTGTGACGATCCCTGCGGGCAACTACCATCTCGATGGCAGGCAGCCGATCCCGCTGCGATCGAACACGACCGTCATGGCGCATGGCGCACGTTTTATCCTGCCGGAGATCCTGCCGGACAAAGCACGCTTGGTGCTGTTTGCAGGGGAAAACATCTGCCACTTTGCCTGGCATGGTGGCGAGTTCATCGGGCATGTGTTTGATCCAGCGAAGAAAGACAATACCTGGGAGCCAAACGTCAACACGAAAGGCATCGAGATCACCACCACCCTTGCGGGCGGCACACACGACCTCTTGTTTCGCGACGTAAAGTCCCATGACATGGCAGCAGCGGTAATTGGCGTCCATGGCTTATCCAAAAACGAGAGTGAGGTTACTGCGTATGCGGAGCGAGTGGCCATGGAAAGCTGCACGCTTCTTCACAGCGGCAAGTTCATGTGGGACTACGGCTACCTTTGGCAAATCATGACCTTCCCTGAGGCCTATGAACCCTGGGAGGTTGAGAGAGCGAAGAAATACTTCCGAACCGACCTGATGCGTGCAGCAACCTTTAGTGGCGATCTCATCAAATTAGATAACTCGTTTAAACCGATCTCCGTAAGCGCTAGTGACGAACCAAGTCAGGCGTTAAGCTTCATGGGTGAAAAGCTTCCCAAGAACCTTGTGCGTGGCCTGCAATACTTCGTCATCGAGTCCACGCCCACCCATATTAAAATCGCTGAAAAACGCGGTGCTACTCCGATTCGGTTCGAGGGCGATGGCAGCGGCACATTGGCCTTTAACGTTCAGGCCCACTATCTCGCCGCGTATGCCCCGACCGGCAGCGGGCCAGGCAAAGGCGCCTTCGACATCACGGGTGGCCGCGACCTGCGCGTCACCGGCTGCCAGCTCAGTGCCATCGGAGATACCATGCACATTCAGCGTTGCCAAAACATCGTCTTCGCCAACAACCACATTCTCGGCAGTCGCATGGGCGCGTTCTTTTTGGCTGAGTTCTGTCAGAACGCCAGCATCACCGGCAACCTCGTCGATGGCACCAACGGCAGTCGTGTCGTCAGTGTCGAGAAAAGCTGCACGGATGTCACCATGACTGGCAATACCTTCCGTAATGGCGGACGTGGCGCTTGGATTAATCAACCGGTGAACTTCATCATGACCGGGAACATTTTCATCAATAACACCACCAAGAATGAACCTGATCTGCGCCGTGGTCGCATCGCTTTTCAAACCGCCAAGTCTGGCCAGTTCCCCGAGCTTTACTTCACCCTCTACGAACCCAACGCCACCTACGGCCCCGTCATCGTGAAGGACAACCTCTTCCAACTCGGCGACCACTGCCCGGATGAAGCCGTAACGTTTGCACCTAACGGCCATGACCTCGTTTTCTCTGGCAACACTTTTCAATCAAGCGATGAACGGGTTGGAAAACCTGTTCTACTGGTCGTCGATCCCACCTGCACCCGAAGCAGCATCGAAAACAATCTCGGCGCGAAAATCGTGAAGAAGCCCGTCGATTTTAATCACGGCAGACGGTAGCTCAGCCTTGCCAGGGACTCGCAATAGCCTAGCTTCTATCCATGGAGCCTCGTCCTGTCATCAACGTAGAAGAGTTTATCGGCAAGACCGTGGGGCGACGCGTGCCGCCATCAGGTGCTGGTTTGCAAAAAGTTTTCAATCAAGTGCTGGCAGGTCAAAAAATTGGCATTGGCATACGAGGTGTTTTCCGTTTTAAATCTCATGAGGAGGCAAATGAATGGATGTCGAAGATTCCGAACCGCAGGAAGGGGAGCTAGTTTCTAGAGCTCCCACAGAGGAAGATCTCGTGGCTCTCTGCCGTCAGCTCAATTCCCTGGGCACTCGGTACATGATCATCGGTGGCTTTGCTATCATGTATGCTGGCTACGGACGGACGACAGGAGACGTCGATCTTCTTTTTGACACGGATCTACCAAATGAAGCCAAGGTTTATCTCTGCTTAGAGTCTCTTCCTGACAAAGCCGTCCTCCATCTTCAGCCAGGAGAAGTCAGCCAATACACCGTTGTTCGCGTGGCCGATGAGATTGTCGTGGACCTGATGCACTCCGCTTCTGGCATAGATTACGCCGAAGCCGTGAAGGACGTTGTGATACGCATGGTGCAAGATGTTCCCATTCCCTTTGCCTCTCCAAAGCTGCTCTGGCGAATGAAGAAAAACACGCATCGTGAGAAAGACCGCGCCGATCTTGTCTTTCTCCGCCAGCAATATCCAGAAGTAGTGGATGACGAACTCTAGTGCGTGACCTTGATGAACCGCATGGCGTTAGCACGAAGTTAAACTCACGTCATTCTTTTTCCAGCCGCCGATTGCACAAGACGCGACTTCTGTCGCCTTCGCCAGAATGCGAAGGTGCTGCAAGAAACTCCATGATCAGCGTTTGATGATGAATGCATCCCATCTTCTCGGCTCTCGGTTTTCTCTTCTGTGTGATCCCATGTTACGCAGAAGCTCCTCTCAAAATTGTTCTCGCAGGCGATTCGACGGTGGCAACGGTTTCAAATCCACCCCAAGAACGACCAGATCTCGCGGGTTGGGGACAGATGTTGGGAGAATTTTTGCCAAAGACGACCGTGGTGAATCACGCGCGGTCAGGAACAAGCACGAAGAGCTTTCGTGAGCTAGGATTGTGGGATCGTGTGCTCAAAGAAAAGGGGCAGTGGGTGCTAATTCAGTTTGGGCACAATGATCAAAAGACGGCAGACCCCAAGCGTTACACGGATCCAGCCACAACTTACCGCGACAATTTGAAAGCCTTTATCCGTGAGGTGCGTGAGAGTGGAGGAAAGCCAGTGCTCGTCACCTCCGTGGCGCGGCGTGTCTATGTGGATGGTAAGATGACGACGATCCTTACGCCTTATGTGCAGGCGGCACAGGCAGTTGGCAGGGAAATGCAGGTGCCGGTCATTGACTTGCATCGGGCCAGCTTTGCGTTGTTCCAGCAGATGGGGGAGACATTTTGCCAGCTTTACGGCCCGGGAGTGCAGGACAAATCACACTTCTCCCGTGAAGGCGCACGCATGATGGCGCGACTCGTCGCCGAGGGCTTGCAACGCGAGGTGCCAGAACTACGCCCGCACCTGCAACTCGTGCCGCCACCGCCAGTGGGCCTGCCTTATCAAGTCAAGCTAACCACCCTGACAAAAGGCTACGACGGTAAGACCTGCTGGGTGCATCCGCGAGCAGGTGCGATCCCTAGCCCAATGCCAAGTGTCGTGCTCACGATGCAAAAACTGCTCCTCACAGGCAGCGACCTTTTTGATGCGCTCAACGATGTTCGCACGGATGATCTGGGCGAGACATGGAGTCCGATCAAGGAGCATGCGGACACACTCGGAAGGAGAAATGAAGGCAATGACATCGTTGTTGCGGCCTGCGACTTCACCCCCAAGTTTCATGCAAAGTCAGGCAAGCTTCTCGGCATTGGCCACACTGTCAGGTATCGCGGAGATAAGGTCGTAGAGAATCGAAAGCGCGAGGCAAGCTACGCGGTCTATGATGACAAGACTCGGAATTGGACTGCTTGGACGACGTTGGCGATGCCGAAAGAAGCCAAATTCTTCAACTCAGGTGCTGGCTGTGTACAGCGTTTCGATCTCGAGAACGGCGACATCCTGCTGCCCATTTACTTCAAGTCGGAGAAGGACAAATACTATCACACCACCGTGCTGCGCTGTTCCTTTGACGGCACGACCTTAAAATACATCGAACATGGCACCGAGCTAACGCTGGAAAGTGGGCGAGGCTTGTATGAACCCTCGCTGATACGCTGCGGCAGTCAATTTTATCTCACATTAAGGAATGACACCGCAGGCTACGTGGCCACCAGCAGCGATGGCCTGCACTTCGACCCCATTCGCCCCTGGAAATTCGACGACGGCAGTGATCTCGGGAACTACAATACTCAGCAGCACTGGGTCACCCATCGCGACCGTCTGTACCTCGTCTATAATCGCAAGGGTGCGCACAACGACCACGTCGCGCGTCACCGAGCCCCCCTCTTCATGGCTGAGGTGGATCAAAAAACGCTAGCAGTGAAACGCGACACGGAACGCATCCTCGTCCCTGAGCGCGGGGCACGACTCGGCAACTTCGCCATCACAGAGGTGAGTGAGAAAGAGACCTGGGTCACCGTTGCCGAGTGGATGCAGACCTGGTCACCCAATATTGTGATGCCTCCAGACAATGCTTTTGGCGCAGACAACTCTGTCTTCTCTGCCCGCATCCTCTGGAATGACTGATGGAGCTCAGTGATATCCATCAAGCCAAACCCATTCCAAACCACTCCAACCGATGCTCGTCTAGATCAATTTGTTGGCTTGTTTGAATCTGTGAAAAGCTGTTCAATGAAGGCTATCTTATCACTATACCATGTCCTACCGTCTTATCCTCTTTCTCACTTTTGCCTTTCTAGCTTCTGTTGCTCATGCGGAGCAGTTCGTGCTTTTTGATGTCACCTTTACCTTCACACAGGAAGAGGCATTGAATTCGAAGCCCAGTCAGTCGCACTACTACCTCAAAGACGATCGCCTGAATCCACAACGTCCAAAGGATTGGACCACACCGGTCGATTACCGCAACGGGACGGTGCATCTGCGCCTCGAAGTACTCGAAAAACCGGCGGGAGATCAGCCGACCTCATGGAGTGTGTGTTACATCCCCTACAAAGGCCAAAACCACGGCTATGGTTGCATTGGTACAGGTCCCTATTCAAAGACTGGCGTGATCGAAAAAGATATCTCCATGACCACCTTCTGGCAGAACAACGACATCCTTTGGAACCAAGGCATCAAGGAGATGCACCTTGTTCTGAAAGACGACAAAAATCTGCACGCGCACAAGCGCTCCGATCCCGAAAAGTTCTTCCCTACAAAGGTGCGCATGACGCTGATCCAGGTGTCCAACGGAGCAAAGTATGATCCGAAGGAGCTTCCGATTAGCACGAAGCCCTGATTACTTTACCGTCGGCAAGATCACGCGTGAGGCGTGTTTGGCATCGTGCCAGATGGTGTTGATCGCGGCGATGCCGGACTCAGTAACGAAGTGGGTAATGGGGCCGCCAGTCTGTGTGTTCGGCTCGAAATACGGAGCTCCGGTGCTGGCGATGGTGACGCGCATTTGGTGCCCTTTGTTGAAGATGATGCTCACCCAACCGATGTCCCAGGCCAGCTTCGTCACCTGACCAGACACAAGCAGCTTCTGATGATCAAAGCCTTCGTGATAACGCGCACGCAGTGGGTAATCGACTAACAGGATCGAGCGGCCATCGGGATAGACATCGGTTACGCGCAAAATGAAGTCAGTGTCCTTTGCTGTGGAAGAAACGAAGACCTCGGCCTTGATTCGGCCAGTGACTTCGAGAGGCTCGGTGAGAACATCGCTGGTCCAGGTGCGGACTTCGGCCTGCTCTTCAAAAGTGCGTGCGTCTCTGGCTCCGGGGAAACCTACGGTGTTCAGAATCATCGGACGAGTCGGGTCGCTCGCATATGAAGTGCTGGCGCTGGATACGACTGGCTTTTCGGCAGCAAGCTTGCCGTCGGGTTGCAGGAACCAATCCGCAGCCTTACTCGCCGGCGGGAAGTCTTTGGCCTCGCGCCAGATGTTGCCAGGAGCCCCGGCTTCACCGCAGGCACCCATGACGTAGTATTTCACGGGCGTGTCTTTCTCGATGCCGTTGTCCTCGCCTTTGAGGTAGTGGTTGAACCAATTCGTCATGTGCGCATACACATCGAAGAAGGCATTCTCCGGGAATACGAGTTCGCCGATCTTGTTCGACTTCGGATAGCCGCCGTGCAGCCAAGGACCGATGATGAGTTGTTGCTGGCCGCGTGAATTGGGGCCGCCCTTCTCGTTGCGACCGATGAAGCTCGCCACGCTGCCCTGGCACATGAAATCAAACCAGCTGCCGATGGTGAAGCAGGGGTAGTTCATTTTGTCGAAGTGAAGTGACGCATCTTCGTTCCTCCAGAAGTCGTCATAATCAGGATGCTGATCCCACTCCCGCAGCATCGCTTCGTTGTCCTTGATGTCACGCGCCACCGCGCCGCCTTTGATAAAGCGCTGCGGCTTCGTCACGCCGCCGATGCGATATCCTTCATGATACAGGCTCAAGCCCGTGTCGGTCATGTATTGGGCGACCAAGTGGGGTGGCTGGGTCACCGCGAGATAATTTTGCGCATAGCCGGCCTGTGATCCGCCATACGTGCCGATCTTGCCCGTGCACCAAGGCTGAGCGGCGAGCCACTCGCACACATCGTAACCATCGCGCAGCTCACCCCATTGCAAGCCGCGATAGCCGCGATACACGCCCTCACTCAGATGCGTGCCGCGGTAGTTGACCAGCGCGATGACGAAGCCTCCCTCGGCAAATTTAGCCGCCGCTTTGCGTGACCCTGCACTGGAAATATCCGCGTAGCGCTGCTCAAAAATCGCCGGCCACTTGCCTTTGCCCTGAGGAAAGAACACATAGGCCGAGAGGCGCTTGCCATCACGCATGGGGATCATGAGGTGCTCCTCACGCACGCTGCCAAAGTCGAGCTTGGGAAGTTCTTTCGCCAGCAGTGACGACTGAATGACGAGACACAAAAAGATCAGGAGAAAACGCATGAGAGAGATACGCGATCTAAAGGGATGCCTTGCTGCCTTGAACCACTCATGGGATTTTGAGCACATCGGTCTTTTAAAATTTTAGTTCTCCGCTAATGACTGGCGGCGTATTTCGATTACTGTTCACCCGAACTCATGGAACTTACACGCAAACTCGAAATCCTGGCCGACGCGGCAAAGTATGACGCGTCCTGCGCCAGCTCGGGCGCTGCGCGGAAGGACTCGCGCGATGGCAAAGGCATTGGCTCTACCGGCGGCATGGGCATTTGCCACAGCTACACTCCGGACGGGCGCTGCGTGTCGCTCCTGAAGGTGCTCTTAACGAACGCCTGCCTCTACGATTGCCATTACTGCATCAACCGCCGCTCCAGCAATGTGCAGCGGGCACGTTTCACACCAGAGGAGGTCGTGCAGCTCACGCTCGACTTCTACAAGCGCAACTACATCGAGGGACTCTTCCTCAGCAGCGGCATCGTGCGCAGCGCGGACTTCACCATGGAGCAGGTCATCGAGGTCGCGCGACAGCTGCGCGAGGTTCACCACTTCCGCGGTTACATTCATCTCAAAACCATCCCCGAGGCCTCGCAAGCGCTCATCGACAAAGCCGGACGCTATGCCGACCGCATCAGCATCAACATTGAGCTGCCCTCTCAGCAAAGCCTTGACCGCCTCGCGCCAGAAAAAAACCTCACGAACACGATGCAGGCCATGCACGGCATCCGCCAGCGCATCGACGAAAACCTTGAGGCAAAGAAAACCGCACGACAGATCGTGAATCGCCCACGAGCCAAAGCGCCCGCCTTTGCCACGAGCCAAAGCACGCAGATGATTGTCGGCGCAGACGACAGCAGCGACGCGCTTGTGCTGCATCGCGCCGATGAACTGTATCGCGACTGCCGTCTGCGCCGTGTTTACTACAGCGGTTTCAGCCCGATCCCAGAGCCCAGTGTGCTGCTGCCCATCAAGCCTCCGCCGCTCGTGCGCGAGCACCGATTGTATCAGGCCGACTGGCTGCTACGCTTCTACGGCTTCGATGTCGGCGAGCTCTTGCCCAAGGAAGACCCGAACCTTGATCTCGACCTCGATCCAAAGCTCGCCTGGGCCTTACGCAATCGCGCCGACTTCCCCATGGACATCAATCGCGCGTCGCAGGAAATGCTGTGGCGCATCCCCGGCCTCGGCACCGTGAATGTCGCACGCATCCTTGCGGCAAGACGCTGGGCCAGCCTCACGCTTGCCGATCTCCAACGCATGCGAGTGAACCTCAAAAAAGTGATGCCCTTCATCATCGCCGCCGATCACCGCCCGCACATCGCTCAACTCGAAAACGCCAACCTCCGCCAGCAGTTTCTCCCCGGCCCACGCCAGCTCGAACTCAACTTCAACGCCCCACCTCCGACCACACCTGCGGATGCCACGATGGTGCTCAGTGGACAGCTATGACCACTACCGCTCAAATCCAGCCCACCTTCGAAGCCTGGCGTGCCAAGGCTCGCGAATTGCTGCGACATGGCGTGGCACCGGAGAACGTCGATTGGGTGTACGCCTCGCAAACAGCTAGCCTGCTCGCCGAGCAACCTGCAGAGTATCGAACCGCTTCAAACGCCTCCGTGAAAGTCCCAGCCGACTTTTTGCGTCTCGCCGCCAATGTCTGCGCCCACACTGACGAGCGGCGTTTTGCCATTCTGTATCGGCTTTTGCATCGTCTGGCGCTAGGTGGTGAAAAGCACCTGCTCACCATGCCTTCTGATCGCGACATGCATCAGTGCATCATGTGGGCGAAGGCCGTCAGCCGCGACATCCACAAGATGCATGCCTTTGTGCGCTTCCGGCTCGTGGGCGTGAATGAGCCAAACGGTCGCGAGCAGTTCGTCGCCTGGTTTGAGCCTGAGTATCGCATCACAAGGCTTGCCGCGCCGTTTTTCGAAAAACGCTTCGCCAGCATGGACTGGTCCATTTTGACGCCCGACGAGTGTGCCAGCTGGGACGGACATAAACTCACCTTCATGCCCGGCATGAGCCGACATGATACTCCCGCCGCCGATGCCCATGACGACCTCTGGCGCACTTACTACCGCAGCATCTTCAATCCCGCGCGTCTCAAGGTACAGGCCATGCAATCCGAGATGCCGATGAAGTATTGGAAGAACCTTCCCGAGGCCGAAATCATTCATGACCTCATCGCCAGCAGCGATCAACGCGTCCGCGCCATGATGGCCACTCCCGAGCGCCCCGTGAAGCCTGCGCCCAACAACGCGTATTTGAATTCGCTGCGAAATAAGCCCGAACAGCTTACTTCACCCGCTCCAGCATCTCCAGCGTCCGCGCCGTGATCTTCACGGAAGCTTCGCGCTCGACGCGGTTGGTGCCGAGCCAGGTTTCGTAGCCTCCGAGGTCGTGGTGTTTTGGCGTGGGCAGGTAGCCGTTACTGCCGTTGGCGAGTTCGATGGTGAATGTGTCTTTAAAAGGGCTGCGGGCTTTGATGTCGAGACCGATCTCGGTGAAAACCTCGAAGGGAAGCGATACGATGCCAAGCTCACCGATGCGGAAGGCCTGAATGATGGCTTGCACGGTGTCCGGTTTCGCCTCGCGTGCGGCTAGAGTGCGCTCGGCATAGGGTTGCTCCAAGCGATGCGCGGGTGTGGCGTCCTTCGGTTTGGCAAGCACGCCTTCGGCCCACGCAATCATCTCTGGCGTGGGGCGACGCACGGCGAGTTCCAGATCACTCGCGGCGGCTTTTAAGGTCACCCAGTCCTGATGTTTGAGCGTCTCGCGGACACGCAGCACTTCCTGCGCTAGATCGCCTGCGACGAGTTTAATCTTCTCATAGGGCTCGCGTTTCACGGCGGGAGTTTTGCTGCTGTAGTCATTATTATTCACGTCGCCGCAGGGGCCATTTGCAAGGATTCCAACGCAGGGGGCACCGGTCTTTGCTTCGATGCGGCGACAAAATTCGCCGAAGTAATCCGCAGACAAATGCTC
>Ga0164294_10005742_pt1 | contig 10657 bp, 10 predicted proteins | sample GEODES005metaG_FD_111479 | JGI IMG/M metagenome (GOLD analysis project Ga0164294, IMG submission 111479) | Oligotrophic lake water microbial communities from Sparkling Lake, Wisconsin, USA - GEODES005 metaG | ecosystem: Environmental > Aquatic > Freshwater > Lake | place: USA: Sparkling Lake...
CATCATCATCATCATCATCATCATCATCATCATCATCATCATCATCATCATCATCATCATCATCATCATCATCATCATCATCATCATCATCATCATCATCACCGTCATCATCATCATCACCACCACCACCACCACCTCTCTCTTTCCCTGAGAGTGACCAATTCAAGTCTCTTTTGAATCTTATCCCAACGAACGACGAGACGACTCCTGCTGTCATTTTATTAGATTCGCTTGGATGCCACAAAGAGGAAGAAGTTCTTCCCCTCATTCGATCGTATATTATCCGCGAATGGAGGTATCGCAAAAACGGTGGTCAACCGTTGGGAGGAACCGACACGATTCTCTCATTATCGGAGCGCAATAAACTGTTTGATAAGCTGATCCCTACATTCTCTCCTAAATGCCAAGAGCAGGATAACGGATCTGACTGTGGTCTCTTTGCTCTCAAGTTTGTAGAGTCTCTTGTTCGATTTTCTACAACAACTCAATCTCCTGAGCGAATGCAAATTTCTGCAAAGATTATCACTCCAGGGTACCTCAAGTCTGTCAGGTTTTCGACAATCATCAAGTCGTGGTTTACGGTCGAGGATGTCTATCATCTGCGAGCTACTATGAAGACGGTTTGCCTCTCGTGCAAAGGTACCGATGAGACTGGCAACGGTGAATCGAATTTGCAAAAGCTTTCATTTCCTAGGATGCAGGTTGATGATGAAGGCGCTACTATTTTTTTGGGCTGCCAGTTGCAAGCATCGGAAACTCTTTCTGCTAAACACAAGAAAGCTGTTGACGAGAAGAAGAAGGAGATTGAAGATGCTTCGAAAGACGTCTCTCGATTTGAAGATAAAAAACTCAACAAGAATCTCTCGATTCCGATTTCTATAGACAACAGCGATAGTGATGTAGAAGAGGTTCTGGACAATAAACAGCAGCAGCAGAAAAGGGGCAGCGATAAGAAAAAGACCAAGAACAAGAATGGAGCCGAGGAGTACCGAGAGGATTCAGCTTCAAGTCTTAAAAGGAAGAGAAATTCTGCGGAAGAAATTGATGCGACAGATGACGGCTGTGCTGCTGTCAAAGCGGATACAAGCCCTCACAAATACCTTAGCTCAAAGAGCGTCCCAGACCTACCGCCTCCCCCGCCTCCTCCTACTTCGCTTCGAAAGTAAGGTTTTTAAACTTTAGGCGTTGAACAATTTGTAAATTTGTTATTCAACTACTTGATAAAAACTACAGCTGATTGTTCCTATGAGTAAGAAGAACGAAATGATGATACACCTCGTTGCTCATGATGTAGACACTTCTGAAGTTGATGATACTAGCAAGGTTTTTAAACACCAGTCTCATTGAACGATTCGTAAATTGATATTCAACTACTTGATAAATGCTACAATTGATGGTTCCCATGAGTAAGAAGACCAATATGATGAAGCACGTTGTATTACAGTGACGACAATTATGATGATGACAAGCCTCGACTATTTCCTTCCAAAATCGTCTCTTATTCGCATCATCATCTCGCGTGATAAGAACAACTTCCATACCAACGCCCTTCGATCATCGATCAAAAGGTAAATAAACAGCAAAAGAAGAGCACGTCTACATTCACCACTTGACCACATCTAACAAATGTTAAAATCGTTACTCAAATAATGCTTCACAAGAGCGAGCAATACACGAACAAAACACTATCCTCATCTTCCGCCAAACTAGACACACCACAATAAGCATTTCTGTAGAACACGAACGACACCGACAAGGAACAACAACATCAACTCTCTATAACTCCAACGCCGACAACAACACCAACACCGACATCTTGCAACATCAACAGCAGTAACATATAACAGTGAGTGCGCAACGTATTACTTTCACTAAGTTAAACAGACACCAACAACTTCCTTATAATCATCAATACTTTCACATTGTTAAGGACAACGACATAAACTATGATACCAGCACTCTTCCATTGTTTCCACACAAGCAATAAGAAGATACTAACACGCACTACTTACTTCCCAATAGAAAGAAAACCCTTTCCCAATACTTCTGGCTCTTAACAATCACCCTGTTATATCATTCGAAACAATAATATGATGTCGCCATAACGTCGTTGTGATGTCAATGCTCATAACAGCAGTTGTGATAGTTAGGTCGCTGTGATTGTGCTGTGTCCATTCTTGATACTGATTATAGTCCCCATTACTCTATAAAAACTCGTCAGGATTCTCCCCGATATAGATGTAATAACCCAAGATGATATGATACCTCCTGAATGTCGCTGTGACATCTTCATGCTCGTAGTAAATGAGGTCGTAATGGTTGTGTTGTGTGCATTCGTGACCGTGTCGTTCAAGCGACGGATGCTTTCCGCTAACTGTTCGCTAAAAGAACGCTAAGTCCAGCCTACTTCCCCTTCTGTTCTCTGAAAAACTGTTTATATATAAGCAAACATCAAATAAATTATAACATGAGAAACTCTAGATCTTCTCTAAACCTCTTCAGATCTGTGGGGAAGTTGTTCGAGCAGACCGGAAGGGCTCTTCAAGACAAGGAGTGCTATGTTGAGACTCTTGTTCCTTCGACCCGAATCGTCTCTTTTAAAGGCAAGGAGCCAACTACTGGACTTCAAAACTTTGTCGCATCTACAGCAAATCTGATAGGAGATGTTAAACTAGGGGAACACGCTTCTACTTGGTATGGAGCAACAATAAAAGGTGAGTACACATTACCAAACCTTTCTATTCCTCATAGATTACTCATTTACTTACTAACCAAACCTCCTATTACATTCTTCATATCCACAGGCGATCGTGCTTCCGTAACAGTAGGTCGAGGTAGTGCTATCATGGATAACGCAGTTGTCGAAACGAGTCAAAATGGCGGATCAGTAACTATAGGAGCAGACGTAACCGTAGGCGCTGGAGCTATTGTACGTTCGGCTGTCATCGGTGACGGAACAATGATCGGTATGGGCGCTCAGGTCCACGCTGGCGCAAAAATTGGCAATGATTGTTACGTAGATGCCGGCTCTATTGTTCAACCTGGAACTGCCATTCCCAGTGGCCAATTGTGGACCGGCAGCCCAGCTAGGTTTCTAAGAGCGCTACAACCCGATGAGATGAGCTATATGCGCACAACAGCTTTGCAGATTTCTGAGCTTGGAGGTCGCCACTTTGCTCAAGGATCGTTGTCTGTTACAGAGGTTGAACAGCAGCAAAAGGAGCGCCTCTTACGCCTCGAAAACTCGATTGCAGACGACGCACCGCTCGCAGTTGTCGACAAGGATGTTGTGGAGTACTACAAACTTACATCTCCTAAGCAAAATAGCGGCCTTTTACGCGACGATGAAATTAATGTCGCTGCAGAGCTGAAAATGCGAGAAGCTGCTGAGCTTGCTGCTGACAAGGAAGAGGAGGAGTTTCACGCAAATCGGGCGCGGCTGAGGAGGGTAGGCGAAGCTGTTAGTTTATTAACAGAAATAAAGACTGATCACGCAGAGGAGCGCGATCGTGTTATGAAGAATCTTGAATCGCGCGATCCTGAAGGAGCTGGTCACCTAAGAGCTCTTTTAGTAAGAGCTGCAACTGGTGACAAGGAGTCTTTGATTCAAGCAGTGGCCGCAACAGACTTTATATCCCACTCTGAGCAAGAGAGAACTGCGTTTGTAGAGGCAGCAGTGGCAGCGTTGGGAGCTCATGCGAAGGCTAGTGGGGTCGCAGCTTTGAGAGCGTAAATTTTTCTCTGTTTTAACTAAATCTAAATTTTTTTGTTTGTTGTTTTCTTTGGAGCTACTTTTTCCTCAGACGAGTTTTCCTCAGAGGATTCCGTTTCTTCTGACGATTCGGTCGATTCGGTTGAATCTGTCTCCTCTTCGCTACTTTCTTCGGATGACGAAGAGTCTTTCTTTTTAGTAGCTACAGCTTTGGAGGCAGTAGTAGTCACAGTCTTTGCAGCTGGAGATGATGCAGCGGTGACTGCCTTTGCGGCTGGAGATGATGCAGCGGTGACTGCCTTTGCAGCTGGAGCTGGTGCAGCTGTAACGGCCTTCGCAGCAGCAGCAGCCTGAGCGGGTTTTGCAGTATCCGTATCAGTATCTGAGTCGTCACTGCTATCTTCATCATCATCGTCGTCATCATCATCATCATCTTTCTTGGACGACGATGGGGTGGCTGATGCAGGTTTTGCAGCAGCTGGCGCAGGTGCTGGAGCAGGCACAGGTGCTGGGGCGGGAGCAGGAGAAGGTGCTGGGGCCGGAGCAGAAGGTGCTGGAGCAGGTGCAGGCACAGGTGCTGGAGCAGGTGCAGGTGCTGGTGCTGGTGCAGGAGAAGGCTCAACCTTTTGTGATTCTTTAATTATCGGTACAGTTTCGCTTCGTTGGTTGTCAGCTGCTGGCAAGGCTGTAGATGTTGACACTACATCTTGTTCATCGAAAAAATCGTCTCCCCCAGTTAAAGTTCGTCCGTCACGTCCAATTGGTCTTCCATTTGCATCACGACTTAATACAGTTGTCAAATCCCCTTTTCGAGTGGTTACTCCGCTAGATACCGAAGGCTCTGGGGACTTTCCTTCAGATAATGCCGAGGCAGGTCCAATCGAGCGCACTTTATTACGTTCACCTTTTGCTTGCGCAACATACGGTGCCAATTCACTGGAAGTTGCAGACGCTTCTGAACCGTGTCGACGAATCTTGAAACCAAACACGCGCGGCACAAAGACGCTCTTTGGCGGCTGGGGCACAGCCTGAGGGAACGTCATGAAGAAAAGGTGAGGAAACGTGGTGCCAAAGTAGGCTCCATCTATATTTGCATGTCGACTTGACTTAGGGAAGTATATATCATTGCATCGTGGGCAGTATAGATTAACCGTGTGTTTTCTAGGTTGATCGCACTGGCCTAAGGGTAAAAGCGGCTGAGCTTCGCAAAACACACGAACGCAACGTCCAAAAGCTACATCGCTAAATTTCTCGTACTGATAAGAGAAGCAGAGGGTAAGTAAAGATGCATAAGGTTAGAGTTACGTCGTTCGTCAAATCGACGTAATTGGCTAGGCTTGTTTTACTCACCATAGACTGAAGGCCCTTTGCAGTTAAGATGTATCTCGCATGCACTAAGCCGTAGAGGAGTTCAGCAGCCGCATCTACGGTTTCCTGCTGTTCCTCGGTCAACTGATCACTGTTTGGAGAATCTACATCAAGAATGAGGTCGAGAGCATAGTCGTAGTAGGGAACTTCTTGCTGAAGTCCTGTCAAGTTAAATTCGTCGTGCACATACTCTTCATCGACTTCGCAGAAGAACTCGTTTCCTCGAATGCCGCAAAACCAAGCAATCCAAGAGGTATCCACCTCAGAAAGCTCCTCAGTTGTACCCGTTGAACCGTCGCTAGCGCTTAGTTTGTCCATAGAAAGGTGTTTCTGGGGACGACGATCCTAGGGTCTAACTATCAAAACTAGTCAGACTAATAATTTTATCTTATTCTAGCAGAATTTAAAGTCTATATAGGGTAACGCGATCCTTAAACAATTAACAAAGCGAAGCAAATGTCCTTTATTTCAAATTCGTCTGCGTCTGCTGCCGACAAGTCAGACCAGATCTCTGGCGGCAATGGAACTCAAGGCACAGGGGCGTCAGCCCACGGTCGTGATTCAGGCTCTATGATGTATCTTCGAAACGAGACTAATATTCTAGCTGAAGAGCTCTTGCGGCGACTTGATGTAGAACCTCCTCTCTCTGGCGAAGAAGAAAGCGTGGAGCCTGCTGATATTATCTTGACAGACTTTGAAGAGGCGAAGCTGCGTATTGAAGTACCAGAGGATGCTCTTACGATCGTGCGCGTTTCATTGAAGTTGCCAGGGACCGTCTTTGCAGATATCGAGTCTCAATTGAATGTTTCCGCGAGACTTGCTGTTATATATGGTCCTCTACTTGCTGAGCCCCATGAAGGCGCAGACGTTACTCTTGTTATTGACAGGCGAGCTTTGCCTTGGCCGGTACCCCAAGTGGTCTCAAAGGTTGCAAATCTAAGAAGGCATGTTCTATCGTGGCCGTGCTTGCGGTTTATGCGGTCTGTTGCAGAGAAAACGTCGGCTTCAGAGAAGCCATTTATTTTAAGGACTTCGTCAAAGGAGCCTGTATTTATCTTACCAAGGGCGGACCGTGTTGTTGTTATTTTCCACCTAGTTTTTGAAGAGCCAACGGATCGGGCCATAGCAAGGGTAATTGCCCAAGAACTTACAGAGGCAAACAGACAGGTCAATAATGCGCCTCCTTGCGCGTGGTCGGAGAAGGAAATTCCTCTTGAATTGAAAAGCAGCGCCTTTTCCGCAAGCTCTGTCCCAAAGCCAAGCGAAGACGAGCAAAGCATTGGCTATATAACATTCAGCGTTTTCCCGGGAAGTTTCAAAACAGACACCCAGCGCGAGGCCATAGCGGCACACGTGTGCTTATTCCGCGCGTTTCTAACCTATCACTTAAAATCAGGAAAAACTTATTTACATGCGCGAATGAGAAATCGCACAGAAACTTTGCAGAAAGTCCTAAACAGAGCAATTCCAGACAGCGAAGCGCCAACCGCTATGAAACTTGCCTCAGGAAAGACCTTTGTACGCAAGTAAAAGTTGTTGCAAAGTCAAATAAAATTATTTTAATCCTCATTATCATCCTCACTCTTGAGGAGCTCAAACATCTTGTCGTCTGTAACATATCGAACTACATCCTTCAAGACTCTCCTAACAGCGGAGCGCTTTTCCAAGGTGTTTAGTGCGTAAACTTTCATTCTCTCAATTTCTGGTCCTTTTGCGTTGACTCTATGAGTCGCTAGGAGTAGAAACTTTGACTTGATATACTCGATAACATTTTGAGGTGTCTCTTCACCGACGAAGTCGAGAAAGCGACTCTCATTGTGTCTAGGCCCTTCAAGTCGAAATCCAGACTTTTTCAATTGATTCTCGAGTAGATCCTTCTTCGTCAATATAAGAACAATAGCAGAAAACTCAAACACTGGATGATTAACGACCCAGTGAAACAGCGCCATTGTCTCAACAAGCTTATTTCGTTTAAAGTCTCCCTCCACAATTTTATCATAATCAGAAAGAGAAGCCACAAATACCACAGCGTGGACTCGTTCAAAGAGGTGAACCCATTTTTCGCGTTCTGTTTTTTGGCCGCACTCTATTAACTTAACGATGTGATTGTCAATAGCAACTTCAATCTGTTCCACTGCCGTTTGGGTTACAGGAACGCGCAGAATGTCTTGGTCTGTTGGCACGTACTTTGCATCTGAGATGCGGATTATTTCATTGAAAAAAAATGCAGCACCGTCTGACAGAAAAAACTCTCTTCGTCGGTCAAAGGCCGATTTCACATACGTGTCGTTTTCCCAGAGCTCTGCGATTGCTGAACTTATAAGTGGATTCAGAGGATCGTTTTCATTATGCGTCAAAATCGCAGACTTGATTCCTTGGTTTCGATCAGTGTCAGGGACCGACAAGTTCGTAGCACTCCACATTAAAAGTGTCTTCATAGACTTGATCACAAGTTTGTGAATATGTTTAACGAACTCTTTCCGCTTTTCTGATGTGAGACGAGAGTCAAAGATTAAAGTTGCTGACTTCATTAGTGTGCTTTTTCCGCTGTCTTCTGTGCCAAGCAATAGCAACTGCGTTGCCCCCTTTGTTAGGTCCGAGGACATGTCAATCTCCATGTTTAATCTTTCGGTGCGAGTGCCAGCAGAAGAAACGCCAAAACATGAAGCGCGGAACCACGCACAAGGATCCATACGTCGACGTTTCATCTGAGTCAACAAGTTGCACAGAACGTCAACTAAAAAACAGCTTTCACAATCTTTCGTTTTAAAATATCATAACACGTCTGCCTGAAACAACATTTATAAAATGAGCTCAACTGATGCGTCGAAAGAGTCTTTGATTACTGACTTGAAAAACCTTCAAACGAAATTAGAACCTGTCTTGGCTCGAGATCGACAACGAATTGAGGGCGAGGGCAGACCGTTTGATCTCTTGGGATGGGTAATGGGTGCTCCTGATTCGCATAAATATCCTGGAGGTCCAGCGTTTCTTGTGAGTCTTCTTACCTATTTTTTAATTGCTGGTCTCTTGTGTCGTTAAAGATAACGATCAACTTTTTTTGCTACAGCAATTGCTGGAAAGCAAGCAATCTTATGTAATGTCACACGCATGCACCTTCTCCTTAAACTAAAAGTTCGTATTCTAACACAGCTTGTTCACCCCTTCTCTCTCTCCCCCTTCTATAACTTGCAGCCTAAAGGAACTGAGCCAACAATGTTAAATTCTTTTCTCCAAATAAGCGGCAATGACTTGATTTGGACATCAGCTGGAGGTGCTGGCTTTTATGCATTCGGTTATGCAAACGCTGCTAGACTTGGTGTGCGCAATGCTCATGTTTTCGGCATCTGGACAGCGGTTCCAGCAATAGTGGTAGCGCTTATGGGAGCAACGCATCGAGGATGGTATAGGTACATGGGCTTCACTGCTAATGGCAATCCCCCCTTGTATCCTGGTTATGTAGAAACAAATGCACCCTACTTTATGAGACATAATGTGTCTGACAGGCACTTTAAGGTTAGCGCTGATTCGCACGTTCACAACATGAATAAAGAAAAGTTGGTCTAAAATTAGCATAAAAACGTTGAAAACACTTTCCGCATATTTTTTAGAATGGGAAATGAAGCGTCTCGACAAAGAGGGGTGGAAGGAAACGCGGGACCAAGCCAACAACCGCAAAGCGCCCCAAGTGCTGCTTCAGTTTCTGTTGTTCCGGTAACAGCAAAGCTCCCTCCACCGATTAAGGATCCCCTCTATCGAAGTGAGTGTCTTATATTCGAGTGTGTGTATGTACTTTATGTTACCATCAAGATAGTCTAACACTTCTGCTTTCTCTTTCCTCTTTCTCTTTTTCACTAATTTCTTCAATCTGCAGTGAAGGTGGTACTTCGTGGTGCAAGACGTTCAGGTAAAACATCGCTTGTTCGCCGGCTACAAGGATTGCCTCTACAAGATGAATATGAACCAACTCCCGAGATTCAGACTGCTACTATTCGATGGGCATACAAAAGCAGCGACGATAAGATCGAAGTAGAGGTGTGGGACGTGGTTGATCGAGTCTTAGCAAATGGTGGTGCTGGGCAAGAAGAAGAAGACGACGACGACGACGCACCAGCTGGTCTCTCTGGTGTTGCTGCAAAACGCGGAGGACGCGCAGATTCATCTTCAGCGCTTGATGCTGAACACATTGATGTGTACCGAGGTTGTCAATCTGTTGTAGTCGTTGTGGACATGCGCAGCAAGGAGCAGTGGGAGCATGGCAAATCGATCATTAAAGCCATCCCTGAAACTCTACCTGTATTGATCATTGGTAACTTTAAAGATTCAGTTCAAGGAAAGGGTTCAGTTACGCTTCGCGAGATGGAAAAGTTTGCCGAAAAGGCTGGCAAGGAACGCGCGTTGGATGGAGACGAGAAGCGCGTCATGGTTCTAGAAGCGTCGATGAAGGACTGCTTTGGCCTCAAGACGCTCTATTCATACTTGAATTTACCGTACCTTGACGTTAAGTTATCATCGCTTCAGAAACAGCTTCGTCAAACTAGAGAAGATGTTGCATCCATGCACGAGGAGATCTCAACGTATGTAGAGAGCCAGGACTACGAGACGTATGTTAAATGGCTCAACGAAACGCGAGGAAATCGCGCAGGTTCGACCGGAAATGCCGCTCAAACTAGCGCCCACGCTGCTGTCGTGTCACCTGGAGCTCTTGGAACGCAACGTGTACGAACAGGAACAGGCGATGGCACTCCTCCAAAACAATCCTTGTCATCTACCAGCAGTGCCACTTCATCTGGAAGTGCTTTCAATCTCAATGCAGATGAAGATGAAAAGGGCGGCAAAGCAAAAGGTAAGAAGAAGAAGAGCGATAAAGACGAAAAGAAGGACAAGAAGGCATCGAGTAAGGCTTCCGTTCCTGAGAAGGCCGTCAAGAGCGTAGAGGACTTTGACATTGGCGGCGGAGCTCTTGACTCGTTCTTGGGTGATGACGATGACGATGATGATGACGATGACAATGAAAGTGAGGCTGCAAAGGCTGCGAAGAAGAAAAGAGCTCAAATTGCTGCACTTTCAAAACGAGATGAAGATGACGAAGAAGAAGAAGAAAAGCCGAAAAAGAAGGCCCCTGCTGCAAAATCTAAACCATCGAAGAAAGCTAAGGAAGAAGACGATGATGAAGACGATGAAGATGAAGGTGACAATAGCGCAGCAACCGCAGCAGCTGCTGCTAGAGCAGCAAGAGAAGAAGCAGAAAGGCGAGAAAACGCAGAGGCTATTCGTAAAGCGCGTGAAGATGGTGAACGCAAGGCGCGTATTGCACGCGAAGAACGCGAAGAAGCTGAACGAAGGAAAGAGGTCGAGGCAGCTGCTTCAGCTCGAGCAGAGTTGGAGCGCAAAGCTAACGCATTAAAGGAAGCTGCAAGGAAAAAGGCTGAAGATGAGGCAAAGAAGGCGGCCGAATTGGATTTCGTACCAGGTGGTGGAGGAGGAGGAGGATTTAACTTTGATGATGATGATGACGATGATGGCCCACCAGTGAAGGGACCTGCATCATCTGGCAAATCATTTTTAGATGATGAC
>Ga0164294_10005743_pt1 | contig 10656 bp, 8 predicted proteins | sample GEODES005metaG_FD_111479 | JGI IMG/M metagenome (GOLD analysis project Ga0164294, IMG submission 111479) | Oligotrophic lake water microbial communities from Sparkling Lake, Wisconsin, USA - GEODES005 metaG | ecosystem: Environmental > Aquatic > Freshwater > Lake | place: USA: Sparkling Lake...
ATTGAGCCCCAAAACCTTGCTGGCCCCGCGCCGTACCGCGACTTGTGCACGGACTGCGGCGTCTCGCGCAGCAGCGAGCCCAAGCGCTGCGCAAGCGCCTGCCAGTTCATCCAGCCGGACTATCCCCGGCTAGAGGTGCAGGTGCATGGCCGCACCCGCGACCCGGCGCGCCCCAACGAACTGCATTTTGGCCCCCATCTGAGCACGCTGCGCGCCACCTTGCGCCAGCCCGCTGTGGGCGCGCAGTGGAGCGGCATTACCACCCGCATTGCCGAGCGCCTGTTAGAGACCGGCCAGGTGCAAGCCGTGCTGGCCATGGCCCCGGATCCCCAGGACCGCTGGAAACCCGTGCCCGTGCTGGTCACTCAGGCCCAGGACATGGCGCAGTGCCGGGGCATGCGCATGGGCTACGCGCCGCTCTTGGCACTGCTCGAGCCCGCGCGCGCCCGGGGCATTACCCGGCTGGCGGTGGTAGGCGTAGCCTGCCAGGTCTACGCCCTGCGCGCGCTTGAAAAAGAACTGGGCTTTGAGCAGATCTATGTCATTGGCACACCTTGCTCGGACAACACCACGACCGAGAACTTCCACGAATTCCTTGGCCTGGTGGCGGGCCAGACCCAGGACGACCCCAAGTCCATTTCCTACCTTGAGTTCCGGGCCGACTACCACGTCGAATTGCGCTTTGACGATGGTCGGCGCCGCGAGATTCCGTTTTTGCAGCTGCCCTTGTCCCAGCTGCGGCCCGACTTTTTCCCCATGACCTGCCGAAGCTGCGTGGACTACACCAACGTGCTTTCCGACATCACCGTAGGCTACATGGGCGGCGAAGGCCAGCAGTGGCTTTTGGTGCGCAATGCGCGCGGCCAGCAGATGCTGGAATTGCTGGGCGATGAGGTCCAAACCAGTGCGCCGGGCAGCGCCGGCAAGCGCGCCGGTGCGGTCAAAGGCTTTATTGGCAATGTGCAGCGCGCCGCCGGTGGCCTGCCGCTGCGGCGCATGCCCAATTGGTTGCGCCCCATTGTGGGCTGGCTGATGCCCAGAGTGGGGCCGCGCGGCCTGGAATTTGCCCGCGCCCGGGTAGAAATGAAGGCCGCAGAAACCATCATCCACCTGCGCCGCGAAGAGCCCCAGCGCATGAAAAAAATGGTCCCCTCCCATGTGTGGCAGTTGATGCAGCCCTATGGTCTGCAGCCCGAGCCGGGTGAATTGCCTGCCGGCCCTGCGCCGAGCACCCCCCGGGTTTGATGCAACAGCTGCATCAAGTCCCATGAGTAAGCCCATGGCCATCGCCCTTGTTGTGGTCCCCCTGCTGGCGGCAAGTTTTTGGGCGCTGTGGACGCCTGACAGGGCGCTTGATGATTTGCAAGCCACATACCAGACCCCTGCGGACCAGACCGTACTGCTGCTGGGCACCCAAGTACGCCTGCGCGATACAGGCCCCAAGGACGCACCGGCCGTACTGATGCTGCACGGCTTTGGCGCCAGCCTGGAAACCTGGGAGCCTTGGGCGCAAGCGCTTTCGCAGGAAATGCGCGTGCTGCGCCTGGACCTGCCCGGCAGCGGCCTGAGCGGCCTGGACGCTGCGGGCGACTACAGCGACACCCGCACTCTGGCCTTGTTGGTGGCGCTGCTCGACCAGCGCCAGTTGGGCAAGGTCAGCATGGTCGGCCACTCCATTGGTGGGCGTATGGCCTGGACTTTTGCGGCGCGCCACCCCGAGCGTGTCAACAAACTGGTGCTGATTGCCCCCGACGGCTTTGCCAGCCCTGGTATCGCCTACGGCCAGCGGCCCGAAGTGCCGGCCAGCATGGGCTTGATGCGCTACACCTTGCCGCGCTGGATGCTGCGCATGAGCCTTGAGCCCGCCTACGCTGACCCGGCCGCGCTTTCTGAGGCGCTGCTGACGCGCTATTACGAGCTCATGCTGGCGCCGCAGTCGCGCAACGCGCTGTTGGCGCGATTGCAAGACACGGTACTGGTCGACCCCGTGCCTTTGCTGCAAAGCATTCAGGCCCCCACCTTGTTGCTATGGGGCGAGCAAGACGCCATGATTCCCTTTGCCAACGCCGCCGACTATATGCACGCGCTGCCACACGCCACGCTGGTAGGCTTTGACCGGGTGGGACATTTGCCGCACGAAGAAGCCAGCGCGCGCAGCCTGGCGCCATTGCAGCAATTTTTGATCGAAAACAAGAATGACTGACGCCACGCCTGTCCCTCAGCTAGCAACGCCCATCGTCACTGGCGCCCCCTGGGATGTCGGTTTGCACGCCGCGCAGGCGCTGGATATAGGCCCGGCGCAGCGCACGATCTTTCCTTGGTTTCAAAAGAACATGAAGCACTACGTCCGCCAGACCCTGGCCGGCGATCGGATGACACAAGTGGTGGACGAAGCGGCGTTTACCGGGTCAGGCGTGCACTCGAGCTGGAGCAACCGCCAACGCGCCGGACGCGCTGCTTTTGCCCAGCCACTGTCCACCCGGGCCAGCAGCGCGCAGCGCGCCACCATAGGTTGCACCCCAGCGCCAATACCCCCCCGATACCCAGAATCCCTTCACCTTTTCCCCTGAAAACGCTATGGCACAGACTTTTCCTTTCTCTTCCATCGTCGGCCAAGACGAGATGAAGCTGGCAATTTTGCTCACGGCCATTGATCCGAGCATTGGCGGCGTGCTGGTTTTTGGCGACCGGGGCACTGGCAAGTCCACCGCCGTGCGTGCGCTGGCCGCCTTGCTGCCCAAGATGCGCGCGGTGGTGGGCTGCCGCTACGGCTGCGACCCGCAGGCTGCGAGCTGCACCGACTGCGTAGCGCGCGCGACAGCCAAACCCGGCTCGGTAGCCAGCCATCTGGTGAGCGTGCCCGTGGTGGACATGCCCCTGGGCGCCACTGAAGACCGCGTGGTGGGCGCGCTGGACCTGGAGCGCGCGCTGTCGCAAGGCGTCAAGGCCTTTGAGCCAGGGCTGCTGGCGCGCGCCAACCGGGGTTATTTGTACATCGACGAGGTCAACCTGCTCGAAGACCACCTGGTGGACTTGCTCATCGACGTGGCCGCCTCGGGCGAAAACGTGGTCGAGCGCGAGGGCCTGAGCGTGCGCCACCCGGCGCGCTTTGTGCTGATCGGCAGCGGTAACCCGGAAGAGGGCGAACTGCGCCCCCAGCTGCTCGACCGCTTTGGCTTATCGGTCGAGGTCAAGACCCCGGCGGCGCTGGCACAGCGGGTCGAGGTAGTGAAGCGCCGCGACGCCTTTGAGCGCGACCCCGCCGCCTTTGCCCTGCAGTGGAAAAAAGAAGACGACCGCGTGCGCCGCAGCATCGTGGCCGCGCGCAAGCGCCTGGGCGCGGTGGATATTCCAGATAGCGCGCGCGAGTTTGCCGCGCGCTTGTGCATGGCCCTGGGCACCGACGGTCTGCGCGGCGATCTGACCCTCGTGCGCGCCGCCCGCGCCTATGCCGCCTTGCAGGGAGAAGCCACAGTGCAAGAGTCGCACCTGCGCCAGGTGGCCGCGCCCGCGCTGCGCCACCGCCTGCGGCGCAATCCGCTCGATGACGCCGGATCGAGCACCCGAGTGGAGCGGGCCTTGCAAGAGCTCACACCTGCTGGGGCGGCCAGCGCAGCCTGAACGCCGCCAGCCGCGCTCCCATGTAGTTCTGCCAGTCAACGCCAGGCCCGAGATTCAATTTATGCCCGCCATACCGCTCTCGTTAGCTGCGATTCCTGTGGTTCCGGAGCCCCAAAAATGGGGCGACCGCCACGACGCCACACCTGCGCCCCATGCTCGGTGAAGCCGCCACCGTAGCAGCCCTGTTTGCCGTAGACCCGGTGGGTCTGGGCGGTGTGGCTGTGCGTGCTCCGGCAGGTGCCTTGCGCGCCGGTTGGCTGGTCTTGTTGCGCGGCTTGCTGCCTGCGGGCACGCCGCTGCGTCGGGTGCCGCTCAACACCAGCGACACGGCCTTGCTGGGTGGCCTGGACCTGGGCGCCACCTTGCAAAGCGGCCGTCCCGTGGTGTTGCATGGCTTGCTGGCGCAAGCCGACGGCGGCGTGCTGCTGCTGGCCATGGCTGAGCGCATGGGCGCGGCTGCTGCCACCCGCTTTTGCGCCGCGCTAGACACCCAAACCGTGCAACTGCAGCGCGACGGCTTGGCCACGCAGCACCCGGCGCGCTTGGGGCTCGTGGCGCTGGACGAAGGCATAGGCGAAGACGAACAAATGCCCCCCGCGTTGCGTGACCGCATGGCCTTTAGCCTGGTGCTCGACAGCGCCGCCACCGCCGAAGACGGCCCCGATTGGAGCGCGCCCGAAGTGCTGCATGCGCGCGCGCGCCTGCCCCAGGTGGTGTTGGACGACGAAGGCGTGCAAGCCCTGTGCGCGGCGGCGCAGGCGCTGGGCATTGATTCGCTGCGCGCGCCCTTGTTGGCTGCCCGCGCGGCCCGCGCCGCCGCAGCGCTGGCGGGCTGCGACACGGTGGAAGAAGAACACATTGCAGTGGCCGCCCGCTTGGTGCTGGCACCGCGTGCTACCCGGTTGCCGCCCCCTAGTGCCGATGACGCAGCCCCCCAAGATGCACCGGCAGACGCGCCAGACGATGGTTCCGAGCCACCCCCGCTAGACACGCAAGCCAGCCCGCCCCCCGAGCCCGAGGCGAGCGAGGCGCCCCCTCCTGACAAGGACGCGCCGCAGCCCTCTGCGCCCACCGACGAGGACAGCGAAGACCCTGTCGCCGGTAGCGAAACCTTGGACGAGCGCATCCTGGACGCGGCCCTGGCCGCGCTACCCGCAGGCCTGCTGGCGTCCTTGAAGATCTCGCAGCTCTCGCGTGCCAAAACCCCCAGCGCGGGCAGCGCAGGCGCGGCGCAGCACAGCGCGCTGCGCGGTCGCCCCATCGGTGCGCGCAAGGGCGAGCCGCGCGCCGGCCAGCGCCTCAATGTGCTCGAAACCCTGCGTGCCGCTGCGCCCTGGCAAAAGCTGCGCCAGCTCGCAGGGCAAGAGCGCGGCGTGGCCCCCACGCCCCGGCGCATCCAGGTGCGCAAAGAGGACTTTCATGTGGCGCGCTTTCGCCAACTCGGCCAGGCCACCACAGTGTTTGTCGTAGACGCCTCAGGCTCGTCGGCGATGAACCGTTTGGCCGAGGCCAAGGGCGCGGTCGAGCTGCTGCTGGCCGACTGCTATGTGCGCCGCGACAGCGTGGCGATGTTGGCCTTTCGTGGCAAGGCCGCCGAGCTGCTGCTGCCACCCACCCGCTCGCTGGCGCGTGCGAAGCGCAGCCTGGCCGGCCTGCCTGGGGGGGGCGGCACGCCACTGGCCAGTGCCATGGACGCGGCGCTGACGCTGGCCGAACAAATCCGGCGCAAGGGTGAAACCCCCATCCTGGTGCTGCTGACCGACGGGCGCGGCAACATTGCCCGCGACGGCACACCCGGGCGCGCGCAGGCTACGCTTGACAGCCAGGCGGCCGCGGCGGCGCTGCGCCTGGCCGGCATCACCGCGCTGCTGGTGGACACCTCGGCGCAGCCACACCCGGCGGCGCAGCAACTCGCCCGCACCATGGGCGCGCAGTACCTGGCGCTACCCTACGCCGGGGCGCAAGCCGTCTCGCAGGCGGTGCGCGCCGTGAGCGGCCGCTAAGCCGTCGCCAATCAGCCGCCCATGCCCACTTGCCGCCCGTCCACCGTCCGTTCACCGCGCACCGCCCGCTTAACGAACGCCCGCCGAGCGCCCACGCCCGCCAGCAACGCCCATGCGCCAACGCCTTGACTTTGCCACCGATGGCGCCCACTGGCCGTACCGCGATCTGTCGCGCTTTGTGACGGCCGCAGGCCTGCGCTGGCATGTGCAGCACGCGCCGCATCCTGACCCGGACGCACCCACCGTGCTGCTGCTGCACGGAACGGGCGCCTCCACCCATTCCTGGCGCGGCCTGATCCCCTTGCTGCGGCCCCACGTGTCGGTGCTGGCGCTGGATTTACCCGGCCACGGCTTTAGCGCCATGCCGCTGGGAGATGCTGTGGCCGAACTGTGTTCACTGCCGGGCATGTCGCGCGGTGTGGCGGCGCTGCTGCAGACGCTGGGCATTACACCGGCCACAGTGGTAGGGCATTCGGCCGGTGCGGCGCTGGCTTGTCGCATGGCGCTTGACGGCCTGCTGGCGCCGTCGCGTCTGGTGTCCGTTAACGGCGCCTTGCTGCCGCTGGACGGCTGGGCAGGGCAGCTCTTTTCGCCGCTGGCCAAACTGCTGGCCAAGGCGCCGCTGGTGCCAGAACTGTTCTCCTGGCGCGCGGCGCAGGCCGATGTGTTGCAAAAGCTTCTTGACGGCACAGGGTCTCGTCTGGATGCTGCTGGACAGGCGCTGTACCGCCAACTGATTGCCAACCCGGGCCATGCCGGCGCGGCATTGGCCATGATGGCGCATTGGGATTTGCACGGCCTGGCGCGTGACCTGCCGGCGCTGCGCATTCCGGTGACCTTGGTGGTGGGCGCGCAAGACGTCATCGTGCCGCCGACCGTGGCCTACCGGGTGGCCGCCCTGCTGCACCAACACAACCCGCGCCCGGTGCACGTGTTGGCCGGGCTGGGCCACCTGGCCCACGAAGAGCAGCCCGGCGCGATTGCGCCGCTGGTGCTGGCCGCGCCAGCCTGAAACCGCGCTGCGCGGTCGGACGCAAGTCCATTTCACCCCCCTGCAACAGCAATTTGGCACGCAACCGTGCCCGCCTGCGCACTATTCCTGCTGCGAAACCGTGGATTTTCATCAGGGTATTCCCTAGGCGCGGGACGCTATTTGTCGTTCTTTCAGAGCTACAGCGCTCCACAGAACCACGCATTTAAAAAGTTAACAAAAAAACACGTAAACCCCCGTTGACACAGGTCAATGAAGTGTCTACATTTATTTACACGAGGAAATGACAAGTAAAACTGTCACTTTGAGATTACGAAGACCGACACCTGGAGACCTTCATGAAACCCATCACCCGCATTGAGCAATCCTTGGCCATGGCTTTGGCTGCAGTGGAAGAGCCCGGTTGCCCGCCCAAACTGGTGGCGGCGGTGCGCCATGCGGTGTTTCCCGGCGGCGCGCGCATTCGTCCGCAGCTATGTTTGGCCGTGGCCCAGGCCTGCGGCCAAGACGATCCGGCGCTGACCGATGCCGCCGCCGTGGCCATCGAGTTGCTGCATTGCGCTTCGCTGGTGCACGACGACCTTCCTTGTTTTGACGACGCCGCCACCCGCCGGGGCCGCGCTTCGGTGCACTGGGCTTTTGGTCAGCCCCTGGCCGTGCTGGCCGGAGACGCGCTGATCGTGATGGCTTTCCAGACCTTGGCCGCCGCCGCAGGCCAGTCGCCCCTGCGCTTGCCCGGTCTCATGAAAATCATCGCCGACAGTGTGGGCATGCCCAGCGGAATCGTGGCCGGGCAGGCATGGGAATCCGAGTCGCGCGTATCGCTTATGCAATACCAGCGGGCCAAGACCGGCTCGCTGTTTGTGGCCGCCACCTGCGCCGGCGCCCTGAGTGCCGGTGCCGATCCCAAAGCCTGGCAGGCCCTGGGCGATTGCTTGGGTGAGGCCTACCAGGTGGCAGACGACATCCGTGACGTGATGGGCCAGGCCGAACTGCTGGGTAAGCCCGTGGGCCAAGACGCGCAGCACGCCCGCCCCAACGCCATCGCCGACCTGGGTCTGGGCGAGGCGATTGTGCATTTTGAGTCGCTCATCCAGGCCGCCGCCGACTCCATTCCCGAAGGCCCCAGCGCCGCTGCCATGCGCGCACTGGTGTGGCAAGAGTCCGAGCGTCTGGTGCCGCGCGCTGCCTGCCGCCAATACCAAGAGCAAGCCCAAGCCCACAGCGCTGTTGCGCCCGCGCGCCAGACCGCCGCCGCCTGAGCTCCGCCGCCCCAGCACCGCACCAACACTGCCCAAAGAAGCACCCATGAAAACCCTGGACCTGGCCCCCCTGCCCAGCGCATCCGAGCGCGAGACGCCTTGGCGTGATCGCGTGGAAGCGCTGGTGGATCGCTGGATGACCAGCGACGCTTTGTACCGCTGGAGCGTGGCCAACCCGCTGACGCGCTGGGTCACGCGCATCCGCGCCCGCAAGGTGTTTGACCTGATGGCCGGTTTTGTCTATTCGCAGGTATTGCTGGCCTGTGTGCGCTTGCGCATTCTGGAAACCGTGGCCGAGCGCCCCCGCACCTTGCAAGAACTGGCGCAGGCCACGCAACTGCCCGCTGCCGGTTTGCAGCGCCTGCTGCAATCGGCTTTGGCGCTGGGCTTGCTGGAGTTGCGCAGCCGGGGCCGCTTTGGCCTGGGCCCCTTGGGTGCGCCGGTGGCCGGCCACGCTGGCATCCGCGCCATGATCGAACACCACGCCGTGCTCTACCAAGACATGCAAGACCCGGTAGCCATGCTGGCGGCTTCGGGCCAGGCCGGCGCGATGGCGCAGTACTGGCCTTATGCACTGGACGATGCTGACAAAGCCCAGGCTGCGGCCGACGCGCGCCAGGCCGAAAAATACGCGCGCTATTCCAACCTCATGTCGGCCTCGCAGCCCTTCGTGGTGGACGAAATTTTGGCCAGTTACCGCTTTGACGGGCACCAGCAAGTGCTCGACGTGGGCGGCGGCCAGGGCACCTTTTTGTCGCGCCTGGCAGGCCACGCGCCACAGCTCGCACTCACTTTGTTTGACCTGCCGGAAGTGGCTACGCTGGCGCGCGCCAACTTTGCCCGCCAAGGTTTGTTAGGCCGCTCCAACGCAGTAGCCGGCAGCTTTTTGCAAGACCCACTGCCCGAGGGCGCAGACCTGGTCACGCTAATTCGCGTAGCGCATGACCACCCGGACGCCGATGTTCGCACTGTGCTGGCTGCAATTTATGCGGCGCTGCCTGTGGGTGGAGCCTTGCTGCTGGCCGAGCCCATGGCGCAAGAGGTGGGCGAGGCTCCGTTGGGCGACGCCTACTTTCACTTCTACCTGCTGGCCATGGGTGCCGGGCGCCTGCGCACCGCCAGCGAGTTGATGTCCATGATGTCACAAGCGGGGTTCACCCATATCGAGCCCGTGCCCAACGCCATGCCTTTGCAAACTCAGATATTGGTGGGACGCAAGTCTCGGGCGATTCCTGCTGCAGCGTCCAACGCCTCCCATTAAACGCCCCCAGCACACCACCAACATGCACGCCCAAGCCATAGTTTTCCAAAACCCGCACTCGCTGCATTTGCGCGCGCTGGCTTTGCCTGAATTGGGTGCTGCTGATGTGGAAGTGCAAGTGGAGTACACCGGCATCAGCACCGGCACCGAGCGTCTCTTGTGGAACGGCACCATGCCCACTTTTCCCGGCATGGGATACCCGCTTGTGCCTGGATATGAGACCGTGGGACGCGTGGTGCGCGCAGGCGACGACGCCACCCTCGCAGTTGGCACGCGCGTATTTGTGCCCGGTTCGCAGTGCTTTACCGACGCACGCAATCTGTTTGGCGGATCGGCCTCGTGCCTGGTGGTGCCTGGCGCTCGTGCCATGGAAATCAGGGAGTCGCTGTCCGAGCAAGGCGTCCTTTTCGCGCTCGGGGCCACCGCCTACCACGCCCACAGCGCAGCTGGTACGCAGCAACCGGACCTCATCATTGGACACGGCGTGCTCGGAAGGATGATTGCCCGCCTAGCCGTCGTCGCTGGTGCGAAACCGGTGGTTTGGGAGACCAATCCAGCGCGGCGCACGGGGGCCGAAGGCTACGAAGTAATAGACCCCAGCACCGACACGCGCCGTAACTACAAGTGCATTTGCGATGTCAGCGGCGCAGGCCACTTGCTCAATGAATTGATCGGCCGCCTGGCCCCTGGCGGCGAAGTGGTGCTTGCCGGGTTCTATGACGAACCACTGTCCTTTGTTTTTCCACCCGCCTTTATGCGCGAAGCCCGCATTCGTGTGGCAGCGCAGTGGGCGCCGCAAGACTTGGTGGACGTGATTGCCTTGGCCGCAGACGGACGCCTCTCGCTCGATGGCTTGATTACCCACCAAAGCGCCGCCACCCAGGCCGACGCCGCTTACCGCACCGCTTTTGGTGACGCCGATTGTTTGAAGATGGTTTTGGATTGGAGACAAACCCAATGAGCACTAGCACGATTCCCGCAGCAGCCCCCCTGAACTTCATGCGCGACATTCTGCGCACCGAAGCCGCGCAGGAGCCAGCGCCTGTGGCCACGGGTGCTGTGACCAAAGAGACCCAGATCATTGCCATCTACGGCAAAGGCGGCATTGGCAAAAGCTTCACCCTGGCCAACCTGAGCTACATGATGGCGCAACAGGGCAAAAAAGTGCTGCTGATCGGCTGCGACCCCAAGAGCGACACCACCAGTTTGCTGTTTGGCGGGCGCGCATGCCCCACCATCATCGAGACTTCGTCCAAGAAAAAACTCGCCGGTGAGGCTGTGGCCATTGGCGACGTGTGCTTCAAGCGCGATGGCGTCTACGCAATGGAACTCGGCGGCCCCGAGGTGGGACGCGGCTGTGGCGGACGCGGCATCATCCACGGCTTCGAGTTGATGGAGAAGCTCGGCTTCCACGACTGGGGCTTTGACTACGTCCTCCTCGATTTCCTCGGCGACGTCGTCTGCGGCGGATTTGGACTGCCGATCGCGCGCGACATGTGCCAGAAGGTGATCGTCGTC
>Ga0164294_10005744_pt1 | contig 10655 bp, 12 predicted proteins | sample GEODES005metaG_FD_111479 | JGI IMG/M metagenome (GOLD analysis project Ga0164294, IMG submission 111479) | Oligotrophic lake water microbial communities from Sparkling Lake, Wisconsin, USA - GEODES005 metaG | ecosystem: Environmental > Aquatic > Freshwater > Lake | place: USA: Sparkling Lake...
CGCATGATTTGGACCTGGTTTTTGATATCCCGGTGCACGTCACGGTTGAACTCGGACGCGCAAAGATGCAGATCCGAAATCTGTTGTCGCTGACCTACGGCTCGGTGATCGAACTCGACATCATGGCCGGTGAACCCCTTGATGTGATGGTTAATAACTGCCTGATCGCGCAGGGTGAAGTCGTCATCGTGAATGACCGCTACGGTATTCGTCTGACCGATATTGTTACGCCAACCGAGCGCTTGCGCAAACTGAACCGATGATTCGTGCGCGGTCGCCGGTCGCCGCGGCCTCGCCGACGGTCGGGCCGGCGATTGTGCGGATGATTCGATCCTCGCTGCTTTCTCTGGCTGCTCTGAGTCTATTTCCGGCGGCCGCTCGGGCCGGCGAGGAGGTGCCGGCCGCTCTGAGGTTTTTCAATAACGCGCTGTTTTTGGCGGTGATCGCTGTCCTTGGTCTTGCGGTCTGGTGGCTTCGGTATCGATTGAAACCTGGCGGATCCAGAGGTGCAGGGGCTCGGGTTATTCCGGTTGCGATGCTGGGCACCCGCGAGCGGATTGCAGTGGTTGAGTTCGAGGGCCGTCGTTTGTTGGTCGGTGTTACCCCTCAGCAGATTACGATGTTGTGTGAGCTGGATCGAACCAGTTTTTCTGTACCCCAATCGCCGGTGCAATCGGTCGATGATCGGTCGATTCAGTGATCTGAACTTATGCTTAATTCGCGTTCCTCTGTTGCCATTCCGTTGATGCTCCTCGTGTTGGTTGGCCTCGGCGTCTGGGTGAGTCCGGCGTGGTCGCAATCACCTAATCTAGGCTCGAGCGTGGCCTCGAGTGGTGCGATTCAGTCGATTCCCCTTTTTACGGCGACACCTGCAGCCGGTGGGACGACCAACTACAGCGTGCCAGTTCAGACTCTCCTGGTCTTTACGGCATTGAGTCTCTTGCCCGCCGCCCTGTTACTGCTGACCAGTTTCACGCGGATCATTATTGTTTTTTCGCTCTTACGTCAGGCACTCGGCTTGCAAGGCGTACCGCCCAATCAGGTGTTGGTCGGGATTTCACTCATCCTAACGTTCTTTATTATGAGACCCACGCTAGAAGAAACTTACGAGCGAGGTTGGGTGCCCTATAGCGAGAAGCGACTGGATTTTGTTCAAGCTGTTCAGCAGGGCTCTGAGCCGATCCGCAAGTTCATGATGCGTAACACTCGAGAAGACGATCTGGCGGTATTTTCACGCTTGTCAAAGACACAGGTCGAATCCCGCGACGCCATTCCATTTTCTGTCCTCGTGCCAGCCTTCGTGACCAGCGAACTGAAGACCGCATTCATGATTGGATTTGTCATTTATCTCCCCTTCATTATTATTGACTTTGCGGTGGCAGCGATCTTGACGGCGATGGGGATGGTCATGGTGTCGCCCATGATGTTCACTCTGCCGCTCAAGTTGGTCGTATTCGTGCTCGCCGACGGTTGGACGATGTTGGCGACATCACTCGTCGCCAGTTTTGACGTTCGCTAAGGGACGCGGTCACCCATGGATTTAGCGGGCGTCGTAGAAATCGCGAATGGGGCGATCGAGGCAATGATCGCGCTGCTTGCACCGGCTTTGCTGGTGATTCTTGTGCTTGGTCTGCTCTTGGGTATTTTGCAGGCCGCGACGCAGGTTAACGAATCCGCGGTCGCTTTTGTCCCCAAGGTTCTGGCGTTGTTGGTGTTCTTCATGCTCGCAGGGCCATTACTGCTGCGATCGTTGGTGGACTACACCCGCTCGATTCTTGAGCGCATCCCCACTCTGATTGGCTAGTTGATCGCGAGCCATGCTCAATTTTTCGGAATTCGCCTTGATGGCGTTTGCTCAGACTCTAACCGTTGCGCTGATTCGGCTGTCCGGTTTTTTTCTAACCGCTCCACTACTAAGTATGCGGGGCGTTCCCCGCCGTGCTCGAGCCCTGATGATCCTGGTGCTCGCTGTCGTTGTGGCGAGTACCGTTGAATCGAGCGCGGTTGGGCCACCCGGACAGGCGACGATCGCGCAGGTGGCGGCTGAATTTGCCGTTGGCACGCTCATGGGGTTTGCCGTTCGGATGGCATATCTCGCCTTTGACCTCGCGGGCGAATTGTTGAGTCAGCAGGCCGGTTTGAATTTTGCGCAGGCAAACGGTCTTGAACTCGGGGCGCGCGAACTGCCAATTGGGAGCCTGCTCGGCCTATTTGCCACCGCGATTGGGTTTGCGACCAATCTGCACCTGGTTTTGATTGAAGCATTAGTGGAATCCTATCGGGTGGTACCCTTTGGTTCGTTGCCTGACGTGGCTCAACCAGCCGCTTTGATGGCCTTGGTTTCACACGCCCTTCGCGTCGGCACGTTATTGGCTTTACCTGCGTTGATTTTTCTGATGATTGCCAATATGTTGCAAGCGGCGCTCGGACGGGCCAGCCCACAGTTCGGACAGTTTGCGGTTGGATTTTCAGTGACGATCGTCGTCGCCCTGGCGGCCTTGCTCTTGTTGTTGCCCGCCTTGGGAGCGCAATATGATGCTGCTGTGCGGCCCGCGTTGGAGTTGATTCGATGGACCCGGTGAAGATGAGATTCGCGCTGGCATTCGGTGTATTGGTGGGTTTGGCATTTGCCGAGCCGGTTTTCGCGCAGTTTTCAAAAGCCGCGCCAGACGTTTCTGCCACGGTGGACGGAGTCCGCGGGCGTTGTGGTCTCGGGCTGCTAGCGCAAACGACCAGCAGTCAAACCTGTCAGATTTTCAAGGATTATGGCTCTCGTATGCAATGCGTGGCCGACGATCTAAGCGACGACGTTCGAGTTAAAGAGTCGCCCGTTTTTGCGGAAGTGGCCAATTGCTACCGCGCCTTGGGCAGCGCGCTAGTTGCCGGTCGGGGCGTTAGTAATGACCAGGTGAATGCGCTTGAGGATATTTGCCGCAAACTGCGTCATGAAACGGTTGTGCCGCGATCGACCGTCTCCCGCGACGTGTTGATGCTCGCGTCGGATGCTCTTATGCCGGAGTTCTCGCGCAGTAGCGTTCAAGTCCCGACCGTGGATCCCATGAGGGGTATTCGCCTGCATGATCTGCCGGATTGCGCGCTTGCGCTTGCGCTTCCACCGGGCCCTGCCTCAATGGTGACCTCAGGCCCCAATCCTGTTAACAGGACCGTCAGTGGGGTCATGACCGGGAGCGTCCAAGCGCCCCGCTTTGTGAATTTATCCCCACCAGGGGCAGACGTGGGTGCGGCGTCCGCTGCGACGCCGCCGGTCCTCCAGCCCGCTCCTCAAGCAGCCCCAGTGAGTCAGGCTGAATCAACTCCCTCTTTGGGAGAAGAAAAACTCAGCCAGGGCGGGGTAGATCGCACCATTGGCAAATCTAAGGGTCGAATTCCTGGTTCTGAGATGAACGCCTCGGCACCAATTACTGAGAGTGCCGTGATTAACGCGTTACCAGCGCCCTCAGCGGGTGTGCGAAAGGCTTCCAAACGCACAACCGCTCAGGTTGATCGTAGCCAGTCCGGCTACACGGTGAAGACTGTGGATCACGGTCCCTCGTCTCGGGCGTCCTCCGGAGGCCCGGCGGGTTCAGACTTGCAGTCGGGATTGCGATCTTCGAATTCGCAGTCGTCCAATTCTGCAATTTCGGCGTCCTTGCCGCCGTCATTACCCCTCATGGGGCCGCCGCTAAAGCCGCAGACCGCTGGCTCAGTGCGTTAATCTTGCCCTCATCCAGTTTCATTTCACTTGCAACATGCTGCGGAGACTCTGATGGTCGCCTCTGAGACAACGAACGTCATTCAAAACCTCTCTTCTGGCCACTCGGCATGCAATGACCAGCAGAGACTCGGTCTCAAAAGGCTGGCTTCAGCCTTTGCAGGATTGTTTGCGGCGGTTGTTGTTGTTCAGGGCGCGGCAGCTTGGGCGGCAGAGTCCAAGTCTGACCCCAAAGTGGATGCCAAAGGGGGTAGGGGCGATGCAGTGATCGAGGCCGAGTTGCGCAAGGCTCTGATTGGAAAGTCTGCGCTGACAGGCGAGCTTCTCATGAAGACGGGGGAAGAACCCAAGGCCACCCCAGCTAAGGGTTCTACGACTGCTCCCGCGGCCGCCAGGGAAGCTAAAGAACCCAAATCCTCGGAGGCTGCGGTTGGAAAGAAGATGGCGATGCCCGCCGTGGATGGGCGCGTGGCGAAGGCGCCAGATGCAGGCACTCAAGGCGCATCGGCGACGCCGGTTTCGTCCCTCCCCGTCGCGGCGGTGCATGGTCAAGCGGCAATGGGAGGCCACGATAAGACAGCAAAGGGTGGCGCGCATTGGGGCTACTCGGGTTCCGTTGGGCCCGAGAATTGGGCCAAACTGTCTGCTGAGTTTGCAACTTGTGCGAAAGGTCGTCGTCAGTCCCCGATCGATTTGGTCGATCGAGATTTGTCGCCGTTGAACCTTGAGCAGGTGAAGTTTGAGTACGCACCGGCAGCATTTCAGGTGGTCCATAACGGACACACCATTGAAGTTCGGCCAGCGGGTGACAACCAGATCGTCGCACGCAGCAAGAACTACAAGTTGCTGCAGTTTCATTTCCACCATCCGGCAGAAGAACGATTCAACGGCAAGGGCTTCGCGCTGGATGCACATTTTGTCCATCGTGCAGACGACGGGGAGTTAGCCGTGGTCACGGTACTATTCGAGGAGGGAGCCTCTAACCCCGAATTGCAGCGTCTTTGGGATTACATGCCGCTTGATTCGAACGGTAGCGAGCGCAGTCGAGAGGGCGTGACTCTTAATCCTGTTTCAATGTTGCCAGAGGAACGCACGAAATATTTGCAGTACATTGGATCACTAACAACGCCGCCGTGCACCGAAGGGGTGGTTTGGATTGTTATGCGGCAACCGGTGACCGCGTCAGCGGAGCAGATTGCGCTATTTCGAAAAATGGTGGGAATGAATGCTCGGCCGGTTCAAGCAGTAAACGGACGCCTGATCAAGGCCGCAAATTAACCGTGCGGCCCGAGTTGTGTCTCGATCGATTTGATTGTGCCGGCAATACTTGCCGCATTCTGGATGACAGAGAGCGGTGTTGTATGGGCTGGGGGTCCGAGAGAGGGGTGAATGGCATGTTTTGTCCAGTGACGTGCGTCTCTCTTGATGTTTCTGATTCGAGACGGCTGGCATGAAACCTGCATTTATCCAAAAAAATTCTTAGGTCTTTCATGAATCCGGTCCCCGAGTACGACCCGTTGTCTTTTGGTGAAACCGCATTGCGGTTGCGGACCTATCGCCAGCAGATTTTGGGTTCCAATCTGGCTAATGCGGATACCCCTGGTTTTCGGGCCAAGGACGTTAACTTCGCCGCTGCGTTGCGTGAGCAGCTCGAGGGGCAGGGGTATAGCAATCGGGTCCCGCTATCGGTGACGAGTGCGGGGCACATGCCGTCGAGCACTTTCAGGCCAGGTATGCCAACTCAGTTGTTTCGGACGTCGGCCCAGCCCTCGATGGATGGGAACACGGTCGATCTCGATATTGAGCGGGCACACTTTGCCGAGAACGTGACCAAGACGGAGGCGCAGATGCGCTTTTTGGCAGGTGCCTTCCGCAGTCGTACCATGTCTATGACCCCTGACGGTCGATAAGGTTATTGCTCATGAGCCTCATCAGTAGTCTTCACGTTGCTTCGACGGCGCTTCATGCGCAGTCATTGCGCCTTAACACCGTTGCCAGCAACCTTGCGAACGCGGACAGCACGGTCGATTCCAACGGGCAGCCTTACAAAGGCAAGCAGGTCATATTTCGGACCATTCCGATGGAAGATCAGGGTGCTAACGGGGTTGAGGTGATGTCAATCTCCGATAGCAATGCGCCGAGCCGGCGTGTTTATGAACCCAATCATCCGAAAGCGGATATGCAGGGGTTTGTGACCTATTCGAATGTGAACCCAGTTGAAGAAATGGTCAACATGATTTCTGCCTCACGCAGTTATCAGATGAATCTCGAAGCCATGAATTCGGCGCGGGAACTGATGCAGCGTAGTCTTGATATTCTAGGAACTTAAAAACATGGCAGCTACGACTACCGTCGCCGGGCAGCAGGTCCCATTTTATGATCCGATCGCAAAGCCGGATCCCGTCGCAAAGAATACCCTAGGCACTACGCCGGCCGAAATCAGAGCCAGCTTTATCAGTTTGCTCGTGGCGTCGATGCAGAACCAGGATCCGCTGAATCCGACCGACTCCAAGGATATGACGAGCCAGCTCGCTCAGATCCAGTCGCTCGAGTCAACGGAGCAAATGAATGTCAAGCTCGATGAACTAGTGAAGGTGATTGGCGCCAGCCAGGGCTACGGCCTAGTGTCCTCAATTGGTCGATACGCAAAGGTCGAAGCTGCCGACTTTACGTTAGGGAGCGCCGGTGCCGCGGCTTCCGTCGTTGCCGACGCCGCCTATCCAACTGTTGAGGTCACGATGACCGACTCGGCTGGCAAGGTTGTCGCGATGAATTCGTTTAGCGATGTCAAACCTGGCGATCTTGATTTTTCCTGGGGCGGTGTTGATCTCAATGGAAACAAGCTGGCAGAAGGCCTTTTCGGGATTTCTGCAGTCGGCGTGTCCTCGAACGGAACCCGCGTCCCATTGAAAGTTAATCCGCTATTGATGGTGGATGGCGTGTTGAACGACGCTGGTACCTGGAAAGTGAAGTTGGGCGACGGGAAAACCTATGCGCAGTCAGATTTGAAGGGAATTTACTGATATGAAGCAGTTCAGCATTGGTTTGACGGGTCTGACCACCCATCAGCGCGCACTCGAGACTTCGGCGAATAACATCGCCAACTCGTCGACGGTTGGCTACAAGGCGGGTGAATATCTCTTTGCTGACCAGTTCAGTACCTTCCTAGCGCAAACCGATGCCGGTAAGGTTGGTCAGGGCGCGATGGAGATCGGTGTTCGCCGCAACTTCAGTCAGGGCTCGTTTCGTAAAACCGGAAGTCAGTTTGATGTCGCAATCAGCGGGGAAGGTTTCCTGGTCACAAGCCCGGCCAGCGACGGCTCTGGCCAAAAGTTCCTGACCCGAAATGGTCAGCTCGCAGTCGATAAGAACCGATTCCTGGTCAACAGTAACGGCCAGTTCGTTTACGGTCGGGCGACGTATGCGTCAACAGGTGAGACCTCTAGTAATGATCTGGTGCCAATGAGTCTGCCACCAGAGGCAATCGAGCCCCAAAAGACGCTCGATGCAAAGCTTCAGTTCAACCTGAATCGCGCGATCCAGGCGCCCTCCACTCGGGCAAGTCAGGATGCTTATCGGACCACCCGGTTTGATTTCAGTCCCAAAGATCCTTCCTCATTTGATTATCAGACATCGGTTACCGTCTACGACTCGGTTGGTGCGAAGCACGAACTGCGTAACTATTACCGGCGCGAGTCGGGCTTGGCGGAAAACCAGTGGGCGATGTACACCTACATGGATGACTACGCCCTGAAGCTCGACTCGGGTGGGATGTGGACGGCGGCAGCCCCTGAAATTGATCCTGCCACCAACCAACCCCGGCGCGATGTTCGCGGAGCGGTGGTTCAGTCGATTTATGAACCCGGCGCGCAGTCAAACCTCGCGGTCGGTAACCAGTTCAATTCGGGTGTTGATGCGACGTCTTTGATTAAGGCGGGCGTTCAGTTGTCGTCAGGATTGACGATTACCAATGTTACTGTGGGTGATGGTGTGGGCCTTGCCCCTGGGACTGCGACGCTGCAAAAGCGTTCGGACAATGCCCTGACGATGACCTACAACGGTCGAATCTATGTCGCTGATCCGGCACTCGGCGAGGTCAGTACAACGGCTCAAACCATTGCCTTCAAAGACAGCGGTACGCCACAGAAAACTCTAGTCAGCCTCACGATTGCCGGCCCGGGGGCCCCGGGAGCGGGCATTTCTGTGGCAGACGCTGCGAGTCAACTCACGACGTCACCACAAACCTCCTCTGTTTCCTTCTCCGGACTCACGCTCACTTCGGTGAACTTCGGAGCGATCGACAGTATTGATGCCAAATTCCAGATCCGGACATCTGACACAACTGACTATCTGGAGCTCTTTAAATCTGTCAATGGTGCGGATTATGTAACCACAGGAGCGAAGGCGTTTGCTGGTAACGATTTAGTGGCAGGCGGCAAAACCAGTTACGCGTTTACGATTGAGTCGTCAAACCAGACGATCATGACGGTCAATGTCAAAAATCCGACTAATGGGATGATTGTCGCAAAGAAAGGCGCGGGCGATGTGCCTGGTCTTCAAGAGTTCCTGACGGCTCAGGTCGGGAGTGGTGGTTTGGTCGCGGGGACTACTGACGGCCCAACGTTCCAAGCCGCTCTGGCATCGGTGCGGCGTCCACAGGCGGTTCGGTACATTTTTGAAGTCGATCCGACCACCGGTACGATGCTCAATACCCTCGACGACCCTGTAGGCAAGATTTTTGAGAGTTTGCCTAACGGTGAGCCCGATAAGGCAAACGGGGTTAATGGGCTTATTCCCAAGCTGAGTCCATCGTTTAAGTACACGGTCAAACTCGGTTCGGACACCGCGTCGACAATTAACGGAGTTCCTTTTGGCGGGACGAATCCATTATTGAATTTTGAGATCTCGCAGTGGGAAGGGACCAGCGTCAATTCAGCGAATTCGCAGACTAAGTCGATTCAGACGGGTGGCCGCAGTCTTTCGCGGTTGACCGGCCTGACGATTGACCCAGGTGGGCGAATGGTCGCGAGTTATTCGAATGGTGACATCACCTACGGTAGTCGCCTCGCCCTCGCATTGGTACCGGCCGAAAACGGTCTGATTCCCGTGGGTGCCAACCTCTATCAGGAAAGCTTCTTCTCGGGCCCATCCACTATTGGTAATCCAGGCGATCCTGGTTTTGGGACGATTCGATCGGAAACCGTCGAAGATTCCAATCTGGACTTGGCCCAGGAGCTGGTGAAGCTCACCCAGCTGCAACGGATTTACCAGGCCAATGCCAAGACCATCTCATCAGCGGACGAGTTGCTGAAGACTCTGCTTCAGATTTAATTTCGACAATTCCTGATTGAACTAAAGCGTACTCAATAGGTCATCAATGGATCGCGCAGCTTTCACCGCCATGACTGGCGCCAAAAACGCAGTTGAATTGCTGGGCGTTACGACCAACAATTTGGCAAACGCTGGAACTGCTGGGTTTCGAGAGCAACTCTCGTTCTTCCGGACTGCGCCGCTTGAAGGGGAGGGGGCGCCAACTCGTGCCTTCGCGCTCGCATGGACGCCTTATGCCAAGATGGCCCCCGGAGTGTTGGAGGCTACCAATAATCCGTTCAATGCAGCAATCGACGGTCCAGGCTGGTTCGTGGCGCAGCGTCCGGATGGGACTGAGGCGCTCACACGCAGTGGCACTTTTCGGGTCATCGACGGCAAGCTTTGCTTTGTCGATGGCCTTCCAGTAGTCGGCGTCAAAGGGCCGATTTCAGTGCCTCAGGGTGGTCAGATCGATTTCGCCGAAGATGGTACGGTGAACATGAAGTTTCCGACTAATCCGGTCACCATTCAGGCGCTGGGAAGACTCAAACTCGTTAATCCTCGTCCACAGTCTTTGATTCGAGACCATGCTGGTCTCTTTGTGCTTGCGAACGATCCAAACGGAAAGCTTCGCGAGGTCGATTCAATCAAAGTCCGCAGCCGATTTCTTGAGTCGAGCAACGTCAGTACGGCGAACGCGATGATCCAAGTGATCTCTCAGAGTCGCGCGTTTGATATGAATATGAAGATGGTCCAGACCGTCAGCGAGAACGATAAAGCCGCCAACTCCCTGCTTGGCCGCGCCCGCTAACCAATTTGAACTTCTCAGAAGGATAAATCCATGATTCGCTCACTATTTGTTGCCAAGACCGGTCTTGATGCTCAGCAGACGAGCCTTGACATCATTGCAAACAACCTTGCCAATGCTTCGACGACGGGTTACAAGCGTTACAAGGGCGTGTTTGAGGACATGCTCTACCAAACGATGCGTTCTGCAGGTACCCGGACCGACGGCGAGAACGTCGCGCCAACCGGCCTGCAGATGGGTACGGGTTCGCGGGCCGCTGCGTCGCAACCGATTTTTACGCAGGGTGTTTTGCAGCGCACTGGTAATCCACTTGACTTGGCGATCGACGGCAATGGGTTTTTCCGAATCGACCTTGGTAACGGGTTGGTGGGATACACCCGTGACGGTAACTTCACCAAAGACGCTCAGAACCGCCTAGTGACGGCGATGGGGTACCCGGTTGCGGATTTCACCATTGACGCGTCGGCGACGGCTATCAACATTGCCGCTTCCGGTGAAGTGACTGTCACCCTGCCGGGCCAGACGGCAGCGCAGCAGGCTGGTGTTCTTAACACAGTGACTTTTGCTAATCCGGGCGGTCTGAGCGCGATCGGCGGCAATATTTTCATTGAGACGGCGGCCTCTGGCGCCCCCCAAACCGGCGCTCCGAATGCAAACGGGCGCGGCGCGCTGAAACAGTTCTACACCGAGGGTTCGAATGTGAACGTGGCTGAGGAGCTGATTTCGATGATTCAGGCGCAGCGTGCTTACGAAATCAACACGCGCTCGATTCGCGCGTCAGATGAAGTGCTTCAAAAACTCGCTTCGCTTTAATCTCCATGCGAA
>Ga0164294_10005746_pt1 | contig 10654 bp, 9 predicted proteins | sample GEODES005metaG_FD_111479 | JGI IMG/M metagenome (GOLD analysis project Ga0164294, IMG submission 111479) | Oligotrophic lake water microbial communities from Sparkling Lake, Wisconsin, USA - GEODES005 metaG | ecosystem: Environmental > Aquatic > Freshwater > Lake | place: USA: Sparkling Lake...
AACCCAACAAGCTAAAATTGCTGAATTAGCCGCCATGGGGGTTAAGTTTGTGGCTTGTGAAAATACCATTCGGGAGCGGAAAATAGATAAGGCTACCATTTTGCCACAATCGGGATTTGTTCCATCAGGCGTTTCAGAAGTTATCATTAAGCAAGAAGAGGGTTGGGCTTATTTGAAATATTAATTAGCTGTGAGTTTTCCTAATCAAAAATTGTTCCAAAGGCTATCCACATTTTTATATGGGGCGCTATTGTTATTATTCATGGCATTAGGAATCATCGTATTTCGCCAGTCGTCGATTGGATCCTCAAAATCACCTGATTCTAGCCATGTTTATGTGGCCCCAGATACAAATTTCAATCATGTTTGGACAGCACCTTCTGATTGGCGCATGATCTATTTGGATTCAAGTGAGAGAGATTTAGTGCAGTATGGCCGAGAATTAATTGCGCATACTTCCGAATATTTAGGTCCTAAGGGATCGGTTTTGCAAATGTCCAATGGGATGAATTGTCAGAATTGCCATTTGAATGCGGGAACCCAACCTTGGGGAAATAATTATTTTGCTGTGCAATCGACCTATCCAAAATTCCGTGCTCGTTCGGGCACCGTGGAAAATCAAATTAAACGTGTCAATGACTGCTTTCAACGGAGTTTAAATGGGAAGGCCTTAGATTCTACGGGCAGAGAGATGCGTGCGATTTTGGCTTACATCAAATGGCTTGGAAAGGACGTGGAGAAAGATAAAATTCCAAGGGGCTCTGGCATATTTAAGTTGAAAGGAATGAAAAGGGCCTGCGATCCCTCAAAGGGTTTGGAGGTTTATGTGGCCAAATGTCAGTCTTGTCATCAAGCAGATGGGGGAGGCTTATTGGCCGAAAATGGCAAATCCTATACCTATCCACCTCTATGGGGTAAAAATAGCTATAACCATGGGGCGGGTTTATTTCGAATTTCGAATTTTGCTGGGTATGTTAAATACAATATGCCGCAAGGCACAACGTATGAAAAGCCAGTATTGACGGATGAGGAAGCTTGGGATGTGGCGGCTTATGTAAATTCGATGCCTAGGCCGAGCAAAGATTTGTCTATGGATTGGCCTAAAATTGCCAAAAAACCATTTGATCATCCTTTTGGACCTTATGTAGACCCATTTTCAGAGGAGCAACATAAATTTGGACCCTATAAGCCGATCAAAGATTGGTATTCTAAAAATTAAAAGATAACGTACCTATTCCATTTATCCGAATTGCATATGGATAAAATGACATGCATTCAGCGCATTTTATTTTTTCTGCTACTTTTCCTTAATGGGGTAACTGCTCCCTGAATTTACCATATACCCAAGTTCCGGCCATGGCGCTTGCTATGACAACGATTACAGCAAGGGAACCAGATCCTAATTGGGCAAATAAAGGTCCTGGGCATGCGCCAGTAATGGCCCAACCTAGACCGAATATCAATCCGCCGTATATTTGGCCTTTATTGAATTTCTTATTTGTAAAGGTGATTTCTTCTCCGTGAACTGTTTTAATCTTCAGTTTTTTGATTAAAAATACTGAAATCGCTCCTACCACCACGGCCGTTCCAATTACGCCATACATGTGGAAACTTTGGAGTTTAAACATTTCCTGAATTCTAAACCAAGAAATAATCTCAGCTTTGATAAACACAATACCAAAAATCACTCCCACTGCTGCGTATTTGAAATTATACCACCAAGGATGAACCAATTCAGACTCATTGACACACATGGTGTCTAGCGAACGTACTTCAAAATCCGTTTCTTCTTGTTTCGTTTTCATCTTTATAAGGCTAAAATATAAGGTAAAATCAAATTAGTCATCAAAAAACCGCCGATCATAAAACTGATCGTCGCCACTAATGATGGCCACTGTAAGTCACTGAGGCCCATAATGGCATGTCCTGAGGTACATCCTCCAGCATATCGAGTGCCAAATCCGACTAGAAATCCCCCGCCAACCATCATGATTAATCCGCGAAGTGTGAATAGTTGGTCAAAAGAAAATAATTGAACAGGTACTAAACCAGAAAAATCAGTAATCCCGAATTGAGTTAAATCCTTAGCTAAATCAGGATGAATAATGACGGGATCAGGAGAGCTTAGGTACTGGGTGGAAATGATACCGCCAACTAAAATACCACCGATGAAAAATAAATTCCAAGATTCTTTCTTCCAATCATAGTTGAAAAATGGGATGTTACTTGGAAAACATGCTGCACACATATGCCTCAAATTGGCCGAAATTCCAAAATGCTTATTGCCTAAAATTAATAGGGTAGGGACTATAAGTCCGATGATTGCTCCTGCCACATACCAAGGCCACGGCTGAGTTAATTTTTCGATCATTTCTTTAAGTTAATTAAGTATTAGGTCACAGGTAACGAAAATAGTTAATAGGTAACAATTATCAGGTAATAAGTATTGGGTGAATGTAATTTATTTTAACGCTTTTTTTGCTCTAAAACGAATCTACAACAATGTCGTAGGGCAAACATATTCCGACAATTTGAATTTCTCTGATTCTTTAATGGCCTTAAATCCGCCTTGCACGTCGATTAAATTCTCGTAACCCCTTGCTCTCAAGGTCGATATAAATATCATCGATCGATAACCACTGGCGCAATGCACAAAATATGTTTTATCCTTATTGATTTTAAGCATACTGTCATTAATGAAATCTAAGGGGGCATTTTCCACGTCAACAATATGCTCTGAAAGGTATTCGCTATTTTTTCTTACATCGATGATTTCCCCTTCACCCGATTTGGCTCGATTCAAAGTCTCCTCCACAGAGATGGATTCGATTTGATCTATTTCCTTTCCTGAATCTTTCCAAGCTGATATGCCCCCTTTTAAATAACCAATGGTAAAATCATATCCTACTCGGGCCAATCGGGTTATGACTTCTTCTTCACGGCCTTCATCAGTGACTAATAATATTTCTTGCTTGATATCTGGAATCATGGCGCCTACCCAGGGTGCAAAAGAACCGTCAATGGCAATGTTAATTGAATTAGGTACGAAACCGGCTGCAAACGTTTGTACATTTCGGGTATCTAAAATCAAAGCCGATGTTTCATTGGCCGCCGCTTCAAATGCTGCTGGAGAAAGGGCATGTTGGCCTCGCTCTAAAACCTTGTCAATCGAATCGTATCCTTGAATATTCATCAACACATTTAATGGGAAATATGCAGGAGGTGCCACCAAACCCGTTAACACCTCTTTTTTAAATTGTTCTCGGCTAAGAGCAGGATTTAAAGCATAGTTGGTCTTTTTCTGATTTCCTAAGGTATCCGTAGTCTCTTTACTCATATTTTTACCACAAGCAGAACCCGCTCCATGCGCTGGATATACGGTGATATCATCCGCTAAAGGCATGATTTTGTTTTGAAGAGAATCGTATAAAAAACCGGCCAACATATCTTCAGTTAAATCAGCGGATACTTTTTGAGCTAAATCGGGTCGGCCTACATCGCCAATAAACAAGGTGTCTCCCGAAAACAAACTGGTAGCTTTTCCTGCTTGATCGATCAATAAAAAACAAGTCGATTCCATCGTATGGCCCGGAGTGTGAATGACACGAATTTTGGCATCACCTAAGGGAAATTCTTGACCGTCTGTGGCAGAAATACAATCAAATCCACATCGGGCATTGGGACCATAAACGATTGGCGCCCCTGTCTTTGCCGACAAATCTAAATGACCTGAAACAAAATCTGCATGAAAATGAGTTTCAAATACGTACTTGATTTTAGCATTATTTCTTTTTGCTTTTTCAATATAGGGTTGTACCTCACGAAGTGGATCTATAATGGCCGCTTCTCCGTTATTCTCGATGTAATAAGCTCCCTGCGCTAAACATCCCGTGTAAATTTGCTCTACTTTCATGGCTTTTTATTTTTAAATTATTGGATAGGAAAGGCTAATTGTTGGACTAGGATAAATACTCCCATAATCAAAACAAACCAACCAAATCCCACTTTAAGCTTATTTCCGTCTATTTTTTTACTTACGATATCCCCAATAAATATACCTACAATCGCTAATCCTGTGACCGTTAAAAGTAATTTCCAATCAATGATTTGATGACCCAAATCACCAGTAAATCCAATTAATGATTTGGCGGCAATGATTAATAAAGAAGTGCCAATGGCCTGCTTCATGGATAATTTTGACAGCATCACAAGGGCTGGAATGATGAGAAAACCTCCTCCTGCGCCGACTAAGCCAGTTAAAATGCCAACGACTGCTCCTTCCAAAAGGATCATGGGATAATTAAAAACTTGTACATCAACTATGAAATTTTCATCCTTTTCTTTTTCACATTGCTCGCATTTACCACGTATCATCGAGATAGATGCTGCTACCATTAGGATGGCAAATAAAACCATCATTAAAATCGACTTGGTTACCAAGAAATCACCTAGGACAAAAACTTGATTAGGAATGAGTGGAACAATGAATTTCCTGGTAGCAAATACGGATACGATGGATGGAATTCCAAAAATAAGGGCCGTCTTTAAATTGACTAAACCTTGTTTGTATTTTGGGAAGGCGCCGACCAAACTACTTGCGCCCACGATAAATAACGAATAGGCAGTAGCTAAAATAGGATTTACACCGAAAAGATAGACTAAAACGGGGACAGTTAATATGGATCCACCACCGCCAATTAAGCCTAAGGATAATCCGATAATTAATGAGGCGAAGTAGCCTAAAATCTCCATATTTCTTTTTTTGTTGGGACAAATTTAGATCTAATTCTCCTTCTAAATGGTGACTTTTATCACAGTCCTTTTAAATCGATAATTTCAATTTGGTTTTTATGCATTTTGATATGGCCTTTCTCCGCTAGTTTCTTAATTAGCCTTGAAATAACCTCCCTGGATGAGTTTAATTCATGGGCGATTTCTGTGAAAGAGGCTTTTAAAAGATTCGTTTTTAAGCTTTTTTGATGCTGTTTCAAATACCAAAGTAATCGTTCATCCAAATTTCTGAAGGCAATTTGATCTAAAGTGTCTAATAATTCCTCAAACCTCGACCGATAAGTTTCTAATACAAATTGATACCATGACTTATATTTAGAACCCCATTCATCCATTAGCTCGGCGGGAATGGCAATCACTTCTGTGTCAATTAAGGCTTTTGCCATGATTTGGGAAGCAATTTGTCGGGCCGCGCAGGTCATCGAAATGGCACAGGCTTCTCCTGGATGTAGGTTGTACATGAAAATTTCATTTCCTTCATCATCCTCTCGAAATACTTTGATAATTCCTTTGGTCACTAAAACGGCGGAGCGAATCGACTGTCCAGTCTTCATCAGGAATTCATCTGATTTAAACTTTCTGACTACGCCAACTTGCTGAATTTTTTTAGATAATTCAGGCTCAAATTGCGTGAATAGCATCAAAGGAATTTCCATTTTGAGTTATAATGAATTTAAATGAATCACTTTTTGCGCTTCATGACTTTCGAAAACAGCATCGATCACCTGCATGCATTGAGCTCCTTGCATGGCTGAAACAAATGGTTCAGCTCGACCTTGAAGGGTGTCAAATACATTTTCATAGAAATACATGAAGTTGCCTTTTTCAGATGGAACTCTGATTTTTTCCTGACCATCTACATGTAATATTCCAAAATCTGATTCATTTTCTGTACCCCAATCATCCCCCTTTGGCTTTAAACCGGCCAATAAATCAGTTTCTTGTTTATCAGCTCTCACTTTCAAAAAGCTTCCCTTTTTTCCATGCAATTGAAACGATGGGACAGGCTCTTTGAAATAATATCCCCCTCTAAGCCTCACTCTCAGGTTAGGGTAATAGAATAATATTTCAAAATAATCATCTACTTGGGTTTCAGGACGGGTCATTCGTAAATCCGCAAATATTTTTTCAGGGCTACCAAATAAATAAATGGCCTGGTCGATCAGGTGAGGTCCTAAATCTTTCACAATTCCTGCACCGGGTCCGGGAATTTCTTTATGTAATTTGGGTGATTGAGCTCCATTAAAACGATCGTATCTGATTTCCACTTCCACCAACTCACCTAATACGCCCGCGTCCACTATTTTTTTTACGGTTAAGAAATCGGAATCTAATCGCCTGTTTTGGTACACAAAAATATGTTTTGATTTTGATTTCGCTAATGTATCTAAGGCTAATGCTTCTTGTAAATTAGTCGTGAACGCTTTTTCTACAATGATATGTTTACCCGCATTTAAAGCAGCTAATGCATATTCAAAATGCGAATAAATAGGAGTATTCACTACGACTAAATCAACCGAGGGATCTGATAAAACTTCATCTATACTTTCATAAGATTTAACTCCAGGATAATCCTTTTCAATATTTTTGTTCGTTCTTTCCCATGCGCCTGCTAGGGAAAATCCTGGATGTAGGTCAATGAATGGGGCATGAAATACGCGTCCAGACATTCCATAAGAAAGTAATGCTGATTTTATAATCGAGTTTGACATATTGTATTGAAATGATCGGGTAAAAATAATCAATTATAGACATGAAAAAAGGCCGTTTGAAAAACGGCCTTTAATTTTTTCGAGATTTGGAAATTATTTTTTTAGAATAATGGAATCTAATAATTCGTAACGAGCGTCTTTGGTTCCTTTGACAACTCTAGGGTTAGCATCCAAAATGATTAATTCTGGTTGGGCTTCTTGGCCTGCTGCAGGCCAATTCGTCAATTTGCCTCCGTTAGGATTTCCTGTTTTAATGAAATTGGCTAAATACTCTTGCATATCTTTGGAGGTTTTATGATCATCAGGGGTCCAACCATAGGTCAAATTGGTCGATAGATTTCCCATAAAATATTCGATATCTGCCGAGTGGACAGCACCTTTGGGTGCTGCTTGTTTAGGCGCATTGGGATCCGTTTTCACTACGCCACCGGCAAGCGCTGCTTGTACACCTTTTATGATCATTTCAGGCCTAGGCTTAGCAAAATAATACCTATATACTGGATTTTGGCTGTTTTTGCGGTGCATATCAAACCATTTCCAAGTAGAGAAACCGATGAAACGGTCACCTGCTAAATCAGTAGCGGATTGTTCTGCTTCCTCCGCCGACTTACCAGGATAAAGAGCTAAAATCTTGTCGGTATTTTCTTTGTACAAATCTTTGACTGCCGCCGCATAATTTTCGGTAGTAATGGGCTGCCCTTTCGTCATGGACTTGTAATTCATTTCTTCTGAATTCCAACCCAATAGCAAAGGTACCATCGCCTGTTCTTTGTTGGCAAATATCTCAGGCAACGTTTTTGAAATGAAATATCCATCGATGCACGCTGAAGAACGTGGCATTCCTGGCTCTAACATTTTTTGGTATAAATCTAAAGTTGGGATATCCCTTAACTCTTTCAATGATTTAGCACCTACTTTTTCCCCAAAAGTAACGCCTACCTTTTCGGCATCCTTTAAAGTTACAGGTCCTAAGCCTGAACCGATCCAGGCCCCACTTTCACCCACGGCGCCATGAATCAAGTTTTTAGATAGGGGAGAAGCCATTTGGGCACTTACTGACATTGACCCTGCTGATTCACCGGCGATGGTCACTCGGTTGGGGTCTCCACCAAAATTTTCAATATTTTCTTTAACCCATTTCAATGAGGCATATTGATCTAATAAACCTTGATTTCCACTGGCCTTGTGTGGGGATTCTTTGGTTAATTCAGGATGTGAAAAGAAACCCAATAAGCCTAAACGATAATTTACTGTAACTGTAACGATTCCTTTTTGAGCGATTACTTCTCCATCATATCTAGGCTCTGAACCATCACCGGCCATAAATCCACCTCCATAAAAATAGACTAATACAGGTAATTTTGCCGTAGATTTTGGGTTAGGGGACCAAATGTTTAGATATAAGCAATCTTCACTCATTCCATTGCTACGAAAACCCATGTCGCCAAATAAGGGAGCTTGGATAGCTTTGGGGCCGAATTTTTTAGCTTGTAAAACTCCACTCCAGGGTTTTGGATCCATCGGCTCTCTCCACCTTAACGCTCCTACAGGAGGTAAAGCAAAGGGAACACCTTTAAAACTGGCAATTTTTGTTCGGGTATCGAAAGTTCCCTCTAAGGTGCCATACTTAGTTTTTACTTGGGTGGTCAATCCATACGGATTTGCGATTTCTTGTGCCTGCATACTGAAAGTAAAAAAGCTCATCAGAACGATGAAAAAAATAGATTTTGACTTCATAGTTTAATTTTTGTTTTATGCCTTATATAAAATCGCGTTGCTAATCAAAATGGTAGATTAACAACGCGATTCATTGTTGATTTTTAATTTATGAAAGGATCGCTTTCGCGTATTCCACACATTTTTTGGTCTCTTGAACTGCATCCGAACCAGCAGGAATATCATATTCTAACTCGATGGAAGCAGGGAATTTGTATTTTTTAGATTTTAATAATCCTAAGATATCTTTCAATGGCGTATTTCCTTGACCCCAAACTACATTTTGACCTCCATTATCTTTATTCTTGCGGTCTTTAATGTGCATGCTTGTGATGCGGTCATGCTTAGCCTCGATAAGCGCTAACAAGGTAGCAGTCGTATTTGGACCACCTGCAGCGATGTAGTGTCCACAATCCAAGTTCAAGGAATTATAAGGTGATTGGGCCAATGCCACATCCCATGCCGTATCTGTCGCTTGTGTATGTGCATGATATCCAATGTAAACTTTATGCTTGGACGCTAAATCGCCTAATCTCTGAGATTGTTTTGGATCAGTAGGTAATTCAATGGTTACTGAATTTGCTCCTAAAGCCTTCGCTGCTTTTAACGCATATTCAACTTCTCCATCTGTATTGTTTGGACCTAAAGCGTTCGGCTTAAACGCATATATTGATATACCAGCTTTGTTGAACATTTTTCTTACTTCAACAAACTTATCCATTGATACACTAGCGCGCCAATCTGCAACATCTTTATTTAATTTTGCCATGGCAGCTCTTTGCTCATCTGTCATCTGTGGACGTGGTTGGCCTGGAACATAAGCCGCTCTTGCCATCGTGCTTTTTGGTTTGCCCGCATATTCCTCCACGGCATCTCCCATTAATTCAATTGCACTAATGTTACATGCTACACAGTATTTAATTAAATCATCTACACTACCTGGCATGCTGCGGAATGAATAGGTGATGGCTCCAATTTGAACTCCGCCAAATTTAGAATTAGGTTTTCCTGCAAATAAAGTGCTTGAAACGGCAGCCTGACTAGCCCATATAACGCCTAAAGAAGCTAATGACCCGTTGATCAAAAATTGACGACGAGATTGATTGTTTTGATTTGACATATTGAAATAGGTTTTAATGTAAATTTTAATGTACCACAATGATATAATAATTTTTGAGAATAGTTACCCTTTAAGGTAATTTTTGCGACGAAATTTTAATTTCCTGCTATACCAATTCGGTCTTTTTAAATCGCCTTGAATTCAACCAGTTTTAAGGGCATTTTTTTTATCATTAAGATTAATTTTTCTAAAAATAATGAAATAATGCTTAATTTGTCGTCACAAGTGATGTAATCACGAGAAACCTAGCATATGAATTCAAATTTATCCTCCGAACAGGTCGACAAGAAAAAACTTCGTAAAGTTATCGCCGCCTCATCCGTCGGAACCCTGATTGAATGGTACGATTTTTATATTTTTGGTAGCTTATCCGTCGTGATAGCCACTAAGTTTTTTCCATCCGATAATCCCACCGCTGCATTTCTATCCACATTGGCCACTTTTGCCGCAGGTTTTGTGGTCCGACCTTTTGGTGCTTTGTTTTTTGGACGCTTAGGGGATTTGATTGGTCGTAAATATACCTTCATGGTTACTTTGTTGATCATGGGCTTTTCGACTTTTGCCATTGGTTTAATTCCGGGCTATGAGACCATCGGTTTTATAGCTCCTTTGCTTGTTTTAATTTTGAGATTATTGCAGGGTTTGGCCTTAGGGGGTGAATATGGAGGTGCGGCAACGTATGTGGCTGAACATTCGGAGCCAGGAAAAAGGGGGTATCGAACGGCTTGGATTCAAACTACCGCTTCTTTAGGCTTATTTATTTCTTTATTAGTGATTCTAGCTACCAAAAAATCGATGAGCGCAGAGGCCTTCGCGAATTTCGGTTGGCGCATCCCATTCCTCATATCCATCGTCATGGTGGGCATATCGTATTTCATTCGCAAAAATATGGACGAATCGCCCATGTTTGAGAAGGCGAAAGCAGCAGGTGAAATTGTCGCAAATCCGCTGAAGGAATCATTCGGTAAAAAATTGAATTTCAAATTTGTGTTATTGGCCTTATTTGGTGCCACGATGGGCCAAGGAGTGGTCTGGTACACAGGTCAGTTTTATGCCCTTTCCTTTCTTCAAAAAGTAGCCAATATCGAGTTTGAGCAAAGCAATTACATCATTGCAGCTTCTTTAGCCGGTGGCACTGGATTTTTCATCTTTTTTGGCTGGCTTTCAGATAAGATTGGTCGTAAAGTAGTGATGCTGACCGGTATGTTATTAGCCATTTGTACCTACCGACCTATTTATCAGGCCATGTATGAGACAGCTGATGTGTCACTAAAAACCGAGGTAGCAGGTTCAAAGGTGATTAAGACGGACTATT
>Ga0164294_10005747_pt1 | contig 10654 bp, 7 predicted proteins | sample GEODES005metaG_FD_111479 | JGI IMG/M metagenome (GOLD analysis project Ga0164294, IMG submission 111479) | Oligotrophic lake water microbial communities from Sparkling Lake, Wisconsin, USA - GEODES005 metaG | ecosystem: Environmental > Aquatic > Freshwater > Lake | place: USA: Sparkling Lake...
GGCCGCCTCCGCCGCCTCGGCCGCCTCCATCCTGGCTCGTAGCGCCGCCTTCTTCCTCTCCCGCGCGGCCGCCTTCGCAGCGGCCGCCTCATCGGCGCTCGCCTCGGCGCTCGTCTCGGCATTCAGCACGGCGCCCGCCACGGCGCTCGCCGCACTGCTCAGCACGGCGCTCGCCTCGGTGCTCAGCACGGCGCTCGCCTCGGCGCTCAGCACGGCGCTCGCCTCGGCGCTCAGCACGAGTTTCGTCACGGCGCTCGTCTCGCTGGCCGTGGCACGGCCCTCAGCTGATGGCGTGACAGCCCCCCCAGCTGCCCCGACGGGCAGTGCCGTGTCAGTGGCCTCGGCCGATGGTGGCGCCGCGGCCGCGGGCGGTGGCGTGGCCGCGGCCTTGGCGGCGGCCACGTCCTCAGCGGCCGTCTGCGCGGCCTCCAACTGCGCCTCCGCCGCCGCACGCTCCTCCTTGAGCTCTGCCTCGCTCGCAAGCTTCTGCAGCTGCTCCGCGGTGAGGGTCTTGGCCTCGAGGCTGCGTGGCGAGAGGCACATCGACCCGGAGGGCGTGAGGCACATCGACCCGGAGGGCGTGAGTGGCATCCCGATGGGCAGCTCCAGGCGGCAGCATGTGCGTTGCGGCGGCAGTGCTGACCTTCGGATTTCCTCAATCTGACGCAGCTTCTTCGTGAGCGCACGGATGCGCTTGTTCAGGGCTGTTACGGGATCGTCGATGGACTGCGCGAGACACATCCGCGCTCTCAGGTCAGCAGCGGGAAGAGCGGACACGGTGCTGAGCATGATGGGTACGTCGCGCGGGTCTGTGCAGCTCGTTTCACGCACCACCACAGCCGTGGATGGCCCCTCGGTTGCCATCGCCGTGGTAGGCGCACAGCCAGTATTCGCAATGCCGACGGCCACAACGAATACTGAAGGCAGCACACAGCGTGTGATGATTTTGCTTCTCGCGCCTCCGTCGGCTGCGACCTCAAACGAGGTCGCTAAAAAATGAACTTTGTCATTCATCTACGAATCTGACTCGCTCGAAAAGTGAAATGGTGTGCATACACAAAGATTGGTCAATGAGTCGCGCCAAATTTTTGCCATGAGAAAGAAATGAAGCGAGCAGGGTCAGCAGGTCTCGCCCGAACATGAGCGCCTCCAAGTGTTCGAACTGTGGCGTGCGCTGGGCCGACCCCTCAGCGGCGGATGGCCGCTGCCGCTCGTGCGCACGAAATTTGGGGAGCGCCGCAGCCGATGGTGCTCCCGCGGCGGCCCCCTCACTCCGTGTGGCGGCAAATGCCGTGAGGGTCGCCGCTCCGCGTCCTGGCGCAGCCGCCAACCCTGTTGCCCGGACCGCCGCGCCACCGATTCCCACCAAAGCCGCCGCGCCCGCGGGCCGAGCCCCCGCCAGCGGAACTCGCCCAGCGACCCTTCCCGGATCACGTCCGTCGTCAACCCGTCCCGGTACACTCAGCACTGCAGCCGCTCCCGCCGCCCAAGGGCCACCTCGGCCGTCGCCAGCGTCGCGCGCGGCGGAAGCTCGTGCTGATGCCGCGGCGGAGCTTCGTGCTGCTGCCACGGCGGCGCGCGCGGCGTCGTCGCGCGCGGCGGAAGCTCGTGCTGATGCCGTCGTGGATGCTCATGCAGCCGCCGAGGCGCAAGCTCGTGCTACTGCCGCTTCGGAGGCTCGAAGTGCCGCCGCGTCGGCGCGCCCATCACCGCGAGAGCCTCGTGCCGGCGGCGGCGACGACGACTACCTCCTGCAGGCAGTGCTAGCAGCATCCCTCGAGGAGATGGCCGGTGAGGACTTTGTGGGCCGACTTGGCCTCGGTGGCGCGAGCGCGGTGGCGCCGGCGAGCCTCGCGGAGCTGCGCGCGATCGTTGGGGAGGACGCGAGCGACGCCGGGCTCGAGCGGCTCATCCTGCAGGCCGACGGCGACCTGAGCGTGGCGCTGGAGCTCTATCTTGCTTCGCCTGTAGCGTACGCGAGCGATGCGGCCGCACTGGTGGAAGACGACGACGGGATGGGAGCTGCGAGTTGCATTGAAGGGGTGTGGGCTACAACGCTTGCGCTGCTGCCTCCGGAGGATGCCGAGGAGGCTCACCAGGCGTACGTGTGGCGCGGCGATCGGATCGTGTTGCCTCACGCGGCGCTCGGTGCCTTCTTGGACGCTCTCCATGCGCGCACTGGCCGCCGTCAGCCGCCCAACCCAATATGCATGCGCCTCAGCCTCTCAGGCGCGTCGCGCGTCTGTGGAATCGCCGACTGGAGCGCGCCCGAGGGTACGGTCATCGTGCCGCAGTGGCTGCTGGACGAGATGACGATGGCGTCGGGGCGTGTGGCGACGCTCGGCGAGCCCGTGGGTGTGGAAAGTGCGGACGTGCCCCGCGCCACCTCCCTCTCATTGCGCCCTCTCGGCCAGGCCGTGCGCCTCCTTAGCCGCGAGCGGCAGGTCGAGATGCTCACACGGGGCGTGCAGGATATCTTCACGAACGTGCGAGTGGGCGATCACCTCGACATCGCCGGTGAAGGGGGCGGCAAGTTCGAGGTGGTTGCATGCCGTGGCAAGTTGGACGAGCGGATGGGGGGCGCTGGAGCCTCACGCGGCGGCGGCGGCGAAGACGCGCGCGGCGGCACCACGCAGGAGGCCGTTTGCGTGGTCGCCGCCGACAACGGTGATCTCGAATTCGATCTCGATCTCGAGGAGAGCGTCGAGCGTGAGGGTGCGCGCCTTCGGTTCGAGGCGGCGCGAGAGGCGTACAAGCAGACGCTCGAGGGTGCGGCGATCTCGGGACGATCTCGGCTGCTGCTCGACGAGCAGATCGCGCGAGATCAGCTGCGCGCGCTCGTGAACGCGGCGGACGAGGCAGTCGAGGCGGGCTGTGAATTCGGCGAGGAGCTCGATCTCGCGCGATCTGGCCTGCAGGCCGCCGATAGGCTCGTTGAGTTGGAGCGGTTGGCACACGAGGCACAGGCCCAGGCCGAGGCCGCTCGCGAGGCAGAAGCAGTCGGTCTCGCCCAGGAGGCGTTCCAAGCGCAGGCGGCGGCCGAGGCGGCGCGGCACGCGGCCACTGCGCTCGCGGAGCAGCTCCAGGCGCGTCTGAGCGCTCTGGTTCCCGCTGAGCCGGAGGTTGGAGGCATGCCCATCCGCGTGCAGTGGCCGCACGGCGGCCAGCTGCAACGCCGCTTCGAGGCCTGCGCCACGCTCGAGCAGGTGCGCGCGTGGGTGGTGACTGCGTACCCGGCCGACGCGCCCACGCCGCTCACCGAGGCCTTTGTGCTCAAGACGCGCCCTGTGCCCGGCACGCCCACGATCAAGCTTGACGAGTCCAACCGGCTGGTGACCGTCGAGGAGGCGGGATTGCGCGGGCAGACGCTCATGTTTGACTTGTCCGGGGGCTGTCCATAGCTTGATCCGCAAAAAAGCTTTTTAAGGGGCTGGAACACCTTCAGTGCTTCGGCTTCAGGGGCTAACGAACTTTTGGGGGGGACCGCGACGAAACTGACTAACTACCTGTGTTTGCAAACTTTCGAAGTTCTGAAGTCCCGAAGAAACAGAGTTGCCTCTCTGCCTGTTCACCTTCTGTCGGTCTTCCGCACGGCGATGATTGACGAGGCTGCGAACTACGTCGAGGCTGGCATGGCCGATGACGACAGCCTGGACTTTGACGGTTTCTCCGAGCTGGTGCGCGTCCGCGAGGGCGGCGAGCACTCAGCCGCAGAATTGCGGGCCCGCTTCCGCATGATGGACACCACAGGGAGCGGTCGCGTTAAGAAGCAGGACTACCCGCTTTTCCTGCTCCGGGCTGCGCTCGCTCAATCGGTATCTTACGTCCAGGAAATCTTTCAGAGGTGGGACGCGGACGGCAACGGGATGGTTGACGCGAGCGAGTTCCGGAAGGCAATCATCTCGCTCGGCTTAGCGGACGTGATGCCTGCAACCATCGACCAGGTCTTCCGTGAGCTCGATGATGATGGGTCTGGGTCCGTCTCGTACCGTGAGCTCGACCGCAAACTCCGTAAGTTCGCCGGCATCAGCGTGACGCAGCGGCACGACCTTCGGAAGGTGTCAGGAGGGCGGCGCGGCGCGGCGCTCGCGACGACGGTCAAGCTGGACCGCGCGAGTGGCAAGTCGATCCCCACGCTGCTGAGCGAGGCGCTCGCGTCCCGTGGTGTCCGCGTGATGGACCTCTTCCACGACTGGGATGAAGATGGCTCAGGGCGGATAGACCAAGAGGAGTTTTTCCGAGGCACCGTCGCTCTGAAACTCGACGTGACACGCGCGGAATCGAATGAGCTCTTCGACGAGTTTGATACGGACGGCTCGGGCGAGGTCGACTTTCGCGAACTCAACAAGCTGCTTCGCAGGCGCCTCATGGTCGAGCGGACAGCTGGCAGGCCGAGCCCGTTGGAGATGTCGCGCGCTTCGCTGCTCAGGGTCAGACCCCCTGGGCCAGCGCGCGCGTCGCTGGCGCAAGCGTCAGGTGCAACCGACGCGAGCGGATCTTCCACAGTCGTCCATCTGCCCTCGCCGCGCCAGGCCCTCCTCTACCAGCATGGGCTGGTCGCGGAGTACCAGACCGATCGTAACGAGCAGTGCGCGTTCCGACGCGACATCACGCCGGGATTGCGATCCGAGTACACGGGAAGCATGCCGCCAAATCCCTGGGTGAAACCACCCGAGCTGACGAAACTTGCCTCGCTCTGGCTGCAGCCCGCGCGTGGGCAGGAGTGGCGCAATCGGGGCCAGTCCGGCCTGAGCGGCCTGGCCTCACCTCTGGTCTCACCGCGAGGGGCGCCCGGTGCGGCGCCCGGTGCGGCACCACCGCACGCACGCCCCTCCGCTCTGCTCTCGCCTCGCGGGCCGCTGCCGTCACGCATGAAGCCGTCGGCCGGCATCACCCTTACTGCCTTGTAGCCGCCGTGCCTGCGAGGCGAGGCCGCACTAGTTGCCGCACTGAGTCCAACTGGCCGCTGCGGCATCTCGCATCTGATCGCAGACGGCCCGATAGCGGGCCGGCGACAGGCGTCAGGTTGCGCGTGCCGCGTGGATACCGCGACACCACACATGCCACGCACAAACACGCGTGTGAGAAAGAAAAAGTACCCACACGGCCATCCGCACGTATGTGGATGGCGGTGTGTTAGGCGGTGTGGGGAAACTTTGGAGGTTCAATACGGTTCAATATGTGTACAAAGTGACGCGCGAGAACAGGTACTCCACCGGATCCAGGTGGGCCGCACAGGGATCCCGTCCGATCGTGCATGATCGGATCGGGATAAACGCGAGAATGGTCGCAATGGCTTCGCTTTTATTGTGCGCTTTCGATTCGATTATTCGCTTACCGCTTCGCGCTTGCGCTTTTCACGAAGCCTTTTGAAAGTCGAGACTCGAGTGCGGAGTGGCGTCGCGTCGTCTTCACGAACACGCGGCCACAGGACCAAAGGAAAAGCATCGCTCAGGGGTGTGCACATGGAAGGCACACGGCCTTTACACATGACAATGCGTCACGCAGGTGCACTCAGGCAGCGACGCCACAGCCGTGCATGGCGCTGAGGGTAGACGCGGCTGCCGCCTTCGCCGCCTTCGCCTCAGAAGCCAGTGAAGAGCTCCGAGTCGGCGGGCTTGCACGGCTTCGCATCAGTGACGATTCTCTCCGCGGGCAGCCATTCGTACTTGGACGCATCGAAGAGGGGAGGCTTAAAGGCAGAGCCGCGCTGCGCATAGTCGGTCCAGTCGAAGCCCGATTTGGCATAAAAGGGGTGCTCCTTGATGTCCTTGCAGCCGTCGCGCAGGTTGCCATACCGCTTCGAGATATCCTTCTGGAGCAGCTTGGAGATCAGATCTGCCGCATCGATGTTCATCTCGGGCGGGTAGTGGACCGTGCCGTCGAGGATCTTTTGGTACGTCGCTAGGTGGTCCTCGGCCTCAAAGGGCGAGTGGCCGTTGAGCATCTCGTAGAAGAGAACGCCCATCGCCCAGTAGTCGACTGCCTTCGAGTGCCCCTTCTCGAGGATGATCTCAGGCGCGAGATACTCTGGTGTTCCACAGAGCGTCCACGAGCGGTACTTGATGACCTTCGCGAAGCCAAAGTCGGTCAGCTTGAGCGCGCCGTCCTGGGCGACCAGGATGTTCTCGAGCTTGAGGTCGCGGTGTACGATGCCCATACTGTGCATGTACTCGAGAGGAAGCATCACCTGCCGAGGGCGAGCGACCGCGGGCGGTAAGTGGGGGTTGTGTGTGTCTGTGTAGGGGTGGGGGTGGGGGGGAGGGCAGAGGGCGGAAGGCGCGTGCCTGCGACACGTAGATACGCGTGTCGGGGACGGAGAAGCGCTTGTGCTTATACAGCTGGTCGAACAGGTCGCCGCCCGGGCAGAACTCCATGATGAGAATGAGGTTGGACGGGGTGACAAAGCCGGCCCACTTGTTGGTAACGAATGGATGCGCTATCCTGTCGAGGATCTGCGTCTCCTGCATAATGTGCTCCACCTGGCCCATCGAGACAATGTCCGCCTTCTGCATCTGCTTGAGTGCAAAGACCTCGCCTGTGCTCCTCACGCGGCATCGGCGCACTGTACCGAACGCGCCTTCGCCGAGCGTCCCTTTGGTCACTGTGAAGTCACTCAGCGTCATCGGGCGCTGCGCCTTGATGTACTTGTGCTCGTTGGGCATCTCGACGCCTGCGCTTGCGCTGCCGGTGCTCTCCGCTTCCGCGTCGCTTGCCTGCTGCTGCAACTCGGCGCCGCTCGCGGTGTACTTGCGCATCGCGAGCAGTTCCCCAAGCGGCCCTAGAAGCCGTTGGAAGGCGCCGCGGTCCATACGCACGACGGTCGTGCCCGCGGCGGCGGCGGTCACTGACGCCATCGTGGGCGCCCCCGTCTTGAGTGACAACTCTCCGAAGTAGTCTCCCTCCCTGCGACGTGCGAGCTCGCCCTGGCCCGCCTTGGTGATCACCACCTCGCCTCGCGCGATCACATAAAAGTGGGTGCCTTCCTCGCCCTCGGTGATGATCGCGTCATCCTGGGCGTAGGTGACCTCCTCGAGCGCATCCACCATGCGGTTGCGCTGGTCCTTGTCCAGCGGCGCGAGCAGTGGCACCTTTTCGAGGAACGATTCATAGCTCGCCGCCTTCTTCGTGTTCGCCTCGAGCACGATCGTGCGGAACGAGACGCGATCGAGCGACCATAGCACAACGGGAGTCGCCGCCTGGATCGTCGCCGTGCGCGGGCAATTGTACATGAGCGCGAGCTCCCCAAACGACTCGCCCGCCCGGAAGCCCCTGACGCGCACCGGATGGCTGTCGGGATCCTCCCCCTGCACAAACGCATCGAGCTCGCCACTGTCCACGATGAAGAAGTGGTTCCCCTTCTCGCCTTGCGTGATGACATTCTGACCGGGGTGTATTGTGTGCTCCATCATGGCCTCCTGCAGCATCGTCAGCTGCATCTCGTTGAGCCGCGAGAAGATGACGTTGCGACTCACCGCCCCCATGATGCGCGCTACCTGCTCCGTGGTCTTCTTCTTCCCAGATGCGACCTTGCCGGTCAAGACGCCTGTCGTCGCCTCCGCCGCCTCACCAAAGCGGCGGCCGCGCATCTTGCTGCCGGCCGGGGCACCCTCAGCCTTGAGCGCGAGCTGCTGCTGACCCGCCTCCCGCACGAACGCATGCAACGGCACCAGCTTCAAGAAATCCTCCTTTCGGAACGTGGCGCACCACACCGCCGTCTCCGCGCGGCGTGTCTCCTGGTGCTTCGAGTTCTGCAGAAGCTCGACGTGCCCAAAGTAGGCCTGCCGGCCGTACTTGGTGCTCTCGGCTGGGCCGCCCGCGACCGCGACCACCGTGCCTTCACGCACGACGAAGAACTTATTGTCGCCCGGTGTGCCGACCTCGTGCATCGTGGCGCCTGCCGCGTAGCGCACCTCGCGGCACGCGTCGGCGAGCAGCCCAAGCTCGTAGTCTTCGGAGAGCTCGGCGAAGATTGGAAGCAGCCTGAGAAAGGGGACCCACTCGGCGCGCTTCTTGACGATCTTGTCGCCGAGCGCTGCATTGAACGCGCGCCGATTCACCATGAGCAGAGTCACCTCCGGCGAGGTCGCCATGATGCTCGCGCTGCGCGGCTTGCCGGTCAGCAGCGAAAGCTCACCGCACCACGAGCCGGCGGTGAGGGAGCGGACGTTGCGCCGCTCACCCGCGCTGTCCGCCATCCACACGTCGCACGTGCCGCTCTTGATCAGGTAGAAATTGTTGCCCTTGTCCCCTTGCCGCATGATGACCTCCTGTTGCTTCACCTGGACCTCTGCCATCGAGTCGACGAAGCCTCTCCGCTCCTCGTCGGTGTCCATGTAATTGTGCAGCAGCGCACAAGGTGGCATGACCTCGAACGAGCCCGCCGCCGACTTGAGTTGCCTGAGATCCCAGCAGCGCAGGTGCGCGCAGAGGCGTGAGAGCAAAGGAAGAAAGCGCAGACGAATGGAGAAGCGGCCTCAGGACGTCAAGGCGCGCCGGGTTCAAGCGGCAGGGTAGGAGCGTACGGTCGCTCATACGTCTTCTGGCCGCTAGCAGGCGCAGCCGTGGGCATCGGCACAGGCAGTCGCAGGCCGGTCCGCGGCGTGAAGAGAGGAAAGTGCAGTCGCGATCGGCAAACTTGTTACCGGTATCCAAGCCGAGCGCACGAAGAAAATGGTCTCAGCTATGGCATCGCGTCATCCCGGCACCTAGCGGTGCTTTTCAACGGTGGGGAGTCGGGACATAAAACGGTAAGCGCGCGGCGCGCACGGCCGCGACTTGAATGCGTCTTCGAATCTCGGCCGTGCCCTATTCTCCCGCGAGCATGTCCGACGACGTGTGTTCGCAGACCTCCGCCGCCTTCTGGGCGCAGGGTGGCCCTCGCACGACGCAGTGCATAGGCGCAGCAGCCCTGCAGCAGTTTGCTGCCATCTCCTTGCGGAAAGAGGCTGGTGGTGCAGGCAGACATTGTCTGCCTGCGGGCAGTGCGGCACTCGTGATCGGTGGCAACAAAGGCGACGACTGTGCGGGATGGGCCCGGCTGCTATCCGGTGACGACACCCTGAATGCATCCGCTTGGCGTGCAGAGTTGCTTCGGCATATTACTGGCAAAGTCGACGCGTCGGTGCGCAAAATTGGCACGAGTGCATGCATCGGCGAGTATCCGCTCGCAAGACAAAGTGCGGTGCGAGCCCACGTGTTTTGTGTCGAGGCCCTGCCAGCAAACTCCCGCATCCTTGGAGCAGCTGTCAGAGCCGCGCCGTGGAGCAGCTACATGACGACGATCGCAGCCGCTGCCGTTTCCCCGACTCAAAAGATGGCAAGTGGCACGGTGCCGTTTCCGAACTGGGAAGTCTTTGGATTCGAGAGCATCGGACTCGGCTCGCGACCGGGCATACCTGACGCGCAGGTGGAAGCCGTCACCGCAGATGATCTCGTTCGCTCACACATGAGTGGATTCACACCCGCTGTGCTCACGGTAGACACGGAGGGCAATGATCCTGAGGTGCTGCTTGGGTCGACGCAGCTGCTCGCGTCGGGGAGTGTGGGGTTTTTGCAGTTTGAGGTTCACAGCCAAGGCGCTTGGCGAAGCCATTTGCTCCGCGACACCATTGGCATGCTGGACAACCATAGCTACACGTGCTTCTGGGCTACCCAATCTGGAGCTCTCTACCGGATCACGGGCTGCTGGGAGCCCCGCTATGACCAACGCAAGATCTGGAGCAATATCGTTTGCGCGAATCGCCGTTCCGCATGCTGGACCGAAGCACTTGAGCGAGCTGCCCCTTGGCCCAACGCGCGCGCTATGTGGCAGCCACGCTCACTCGACGAGGTTGCACCCGATGAGTGGGCGAAGTCTCAGAAAATCGATTCGGACGATCCGACGAGGGCGCATCACGAGCCGCCAGTATGATCGACGCTAAATGTATCGGCGTTGGGCAACCTGAGCACGCTGCTGCACGGATCGACGCTCGCCAACCTCTCGGCAGAGTGCTGTGCGGATGGGAGGGTGCTCATGCAGCAGACGAGAGCGTGGCTGTCAGTTCCCTCGAACTCCAATCGACATGTGTTTGAGACTTGCTTGCAAGGCAGAAAATGGCCTCTCGGCCCCACGGAAAGACCGTGTGCGCCCGAGCTGCTTGGCTCAGCCCTCGACCCGGTAGTCTTGAGCTGAGGGGGTGTGCCCATGTGTACCTCGTACGGACATCGCAGAGACAAGCAGAGACTGAGTGAGCTCGCTGATGATGTACTGATGATGCGAGCGGTAGGGGGTCATTCCCCCGGTGGGGGTCCGTTAACCGGCTTACGGAACCTACCTAGCGACCGGTAAGTGTGAGCTCCGTCGAGATACAAGTACAAATTCTAATTATTATACGGGCCTAAAACTAAGGTCTAAAATGCACTTTTACGGCCGCGTAGCGGCCGAGGAGGTTTTAGCGACTTTGTCTAAGCGCACTTTTACAACCCCCAGATGGGTGTGAAGACTTGGAGCGTGTGAAGCGGTCTGTGCGGTTTCCAACAATTTCGCGCCTGCGGCGGGCAAGAAGGGGCAACTAGGCAAGTACTTGGATACCCCTTCCAGAACGCGGCCTAGTGGTACCTACCCATTGAGCGCACTTTTACGGCCACGCAGTGGCCGAAGAGGTTTTAGCGA
>Ga0164294_10005748_pt1 | contig 10652 bp, 7 predicted proteins | sample GEODES005metaG_FD_111479 | JGI IMG/M metagenome (GOLD analysis project Ga0164294, IMG submission 111479) | Oligotrophic lake water microbial communities from Sparkling Lake, Wisconsin, USA - GEODES005 metaG | ecosystem: Environmental > Aquatic > Freshwater > Lake | place: USA: Sparkling Lake...
ACAGGCTTTCAACAAAGCCTGTAGCTTGACGTAGTGGCAGTTGGAAAAGGGATTTGATCATCAGGCAGACTTGAATTGCTGCATCGCTAAAAGTTGGATATCGTCCTGATTTGCCTGTGGGCTGACCAAACCATTGCATGTTAGGATCAAACCAGACATCAAGTGATCCACGAGATTTGAGCGCGGTGTTGTAGCTAGATCAGTTGGGTGGTGCGATATTTCGGAGGTTTAGGCTTGTTCATGTGCAAGTCTTACACAATCCATCACTGACTTCAAAAGATTGTGCAACAAAGCCTCGCCATGGCACTTCTCCAGCAACTGATCTTTAGTGTCCCCTGCGCGTATAAATGATTTACAGCCTCTCAATCATCCAATAAATCGCAAGTACACAAGCGACGATTGATCCGGCAGTCATGCCAATCATGCGATAGGCTTTACGCTTGCGTACGCTTAAGGCAATCGGGAGAAAAATGACGATACACGTGATTTGCCCGAGTTCGATACCCAGATTGAATGTGAGTAGTGCAATCAGCTTTGAGCCCAAATGAATCGGAAGATCCGATAATGCACTGGCAAAGCCAAAACCATGCAGCAGGCCGAAGCCAAACGCGATACGCGCATGATGGGATCCCAGTATTTTGGGGTATAGATTGTTGAGCGCAGCGACAGCAATCGAGAATGCAATCGATGATTCGACCAATCTGGTAGGCAGGTGCAGCACCTGCAACGCAGCCAGAGATAGCGTGATTGAATGCGCCAGCGTAAATGCAGTGGCAATCCACAAGGTCTTTTTGATCGCGCTAAAGGCAGAATCTACCGGCACCCACGTTTCATTTTTCCGCACATATACCGCAGGGAGCAGTAAACATAAGAGAAAAAGCAGATGATCATAACCAGTCAGGATATGGTGGATGCCTTCTTTTAAATAGCTAAAATCAAATCCGGTTTTTGAGCCGGCATGCGGAGTGAGTACGATGCTGCCATCAGCAGTGATCCAGCTTCGTGACGCGCCTGAAGAGGATGGTGTTGAGCTCTGATTGATCAGCACACGGTGCCCTGCATCGATGTTTTCTAAGACATGATAATCCAGTCCATCTGGGTACTGACCATCACATGTGATTCGATAATGGATGACTAAATAAGCAAGACCTGCCACATGATCGATCTCAAAAGCGGGTGTGTCTGATGATGCAAGGCAGGGATGCTGCCCGTAACGCCAGGTCATGCTCGATTTCAGCGACTCTAAAATCTCGGTCTGATTTGTGCGGATGGCACCCCAAGTAATCTGGCGTTCGTGATCCAGTGGGATCGGGGCGATGATCGCCAGATCACGGATGGCAATCCGATATTCAGCTTGAGTGGTATGCGTTACTTGGTCGGGTTTGATGATCAGGTAGGCCGTGCTGAATTGATGGGCTTGCACAGTGCAACCGACCATCAAGCCGATGATCAAGAATGCAAATCGTAAGAAATGTGAGATCAGACCGCGTTTAGACGTGTTCATGCGTGCGCTGCCTTGAGTGCAAGTGTGAGTTGGCGGGTAAGCTCTGGATACTCAAAGTGATTCTCTATTATCCATGCCTGAATCAGATGCAAGTCGTATAGGCTATGTGCATGAATGGCTGCTTCGGTATAAATCTGAAGATCAGCCGTTTCTTTTTGCCGTGTCCAATTGGATCGTGCGATTGCGAGCGTGACTTGTGGATCAGTATTGTTTAATAAGGCATACAGCGCTTGTTCGCGCTGGTGGGAGCTGTCTCCCCGTAATTGCCAGAGTTGCATGCGCGCGCCGAGTAGGGCGAGATCGTCTTGAGCTTGCGGGTCATGGCTGCGGACTTCACAGGTCGTGAGTCGCAGAAGCAGCGCGTCATTCTCACGATGCGTTGATAGGCTCTGAATACACGATGCCCAGTTCTGCTGTGCGATGAGCCAGTCAGCTTGAGCGGTCAGACTGGGTGCTTTGTTTAAATCAAGATGTTTGATCGTGCTATCTGCCAGTTTGGCATCATGTGTTCTAAGCGCAATGTCGGCCAAGATCAGATAGAGCCACTGGCTTTGATCTGGTGTCAGGCCGTTGTTGATGGTGGTCAAGGTATGCAAGACCTGCAGACTTTGCGTGATCTGTCCGGTCATATCATCGACTTCGGCGAGGCATGCGAGGCGCAGTACCATTAGTCCGATGTCTCGGATGCCATCACAGTTTTGTCTGGACTCGGCAAAATGCCCTTGCACCAGATTGATGGATGCCATCATGAGTATGCTATCGGGCTGATTAGGTGTTTTCTTTAGTAGTGTTTGAAGTGTGGACTTTGCGGCTTCAAACTCGTGTTTGGATTGCAGGATCGCCGCATGCAAGTACAGCGTTTCAGGAGATTGATCGGCGAGATAAGGTGCAAGCAGTGCTTCAGCCTGACCTACAGCCCGTGGATCGCCTTGATTATAGGCAATCGACAACAGCGCATGAATCTTGGGGCTGATCTGATCAAAGGGTGGTTTATGCTGCGGCTGAAAGATCACCCGATCTTGATAGGTAAGGGCGCCTGACGGCAGTGTATCAACCACATCGGAGTCGTGCTGTGGCGTATAAGGCTGGCTGTATCCTGATGTTGGCAATAGACAAACACAGAGTGTCACTGCAGCGAGCCACTGCTGAACGATCTTCCAATCTTGTCGCCACTGAGAACGCATGTGTCTCTCCTGATCCAGCGAAAAATAAATGCCTGACTGAGTTGAAACGCAGTGTCGCAACTCAGTCAGGCTCAGGACTTAAGGGAATGAAACCGCCTCAGGCTGGGTATCCTCAGGCGAAGTGGCCACGACCGCTGAGATATCATCAGGCGTGGCTGTTTCTGACATGGCGTTCGGGCCGTCCGTGTAGGTTCTGACGATCACAATAAACGCATCTTCCAGCATCGGCATTGGGGCTGGTGCCGGTTGCTGAGTCGCGGCACTGCCGTTGTTGTTAGACGGTCCACAACCCACCAGTAATATGGCGCCTAGCATCAGCGTAGCCACTTGGATTTTCCGGAATCTGTTCATGATTTTCTCCTCGATGGGTAATTAAGGAGATCCGGGGATCGGGGTGTTTAAGTACGGGAAGGCATTGCCAAACTGCGAAGCTGTCTGAAGTGCGCCATCGGTAAAGTGAATCGTGCCTGAAGGCGCATCGCTGGCTTTACAGCCGACTGTACTGTTGACACCAGAGATGGTGCACAGTTTGCCCATAACGACGCGCAATGCGATATCCACCACGTCATCGCCTGGACGACGGCCATTTGGGAACCCGGCATTATCGCCATCGATCACACCCAAACGATCCTGCTGCGCCAGCGGTATTGCCGCGATGGATGTATTCAGACGCAGCTCTTCGGCTGGGGTCACGTTGGCGGGTTGGTTCAAACCGGATACACCGGTCAGGAAAGCTGCGACCAGATCATTACGTGGGAAGTTGGTCGGTGCTTTCACGCCTGCGCTACCAAAGAGAATCTGCAGGAGTGCTGGCAGTGTCGGGTTGGTCACATAGGTCGCAAACTGGGCATCGTTCATCGGCTGACTGGCATTGAATTTATCTTTGTCTTTCAGACCGATCACCAGTTCGTTCACAAGCGGCATGCCAAGGCGGGACACCTGTGTCCATGCACCACCCTCTTTGGTAGCCGAGACGATGTCGCTCCCCGGAGTTGGGTTGCGCAGGGCACCCTGCCGCAGACTGGCGGTCGTCCATCCGCCGATGATCGGATTCCCTGCAGTGGTTAGGCAACTGGTTGGGACTTCCATCGCGATGGTGGTGACGTTCTTATTGGCGAGAGAATTGACACCATCGCTTTCTGCATTAGGATCAAATTCGGTTGCAGGGGCTTTGATGTTGACCAAGTCAAAGGTCTGACCGAGATTGACCGCAAAAGAGTCTTGGCGCTGACCGACAAAAACTTTACCTGTACCACAACCGGGGAAGGTAATAGGAGAGATAAATTTCTGCGCATAAGTTGCATAGTTGGGAATCGACTTGTTGCCGACGTTATCGAATGGTTTTTGGAAGGTACCCAATGGGGTGCGCGTACCGGTACGACGATTCCCTTGTACCATCGTGACCGTATAGGATTCAGAGGTATTTTGCAGGGAGCTTGAGTCGGCGGTGATCTGACCGATATTGGATAGCGGTACAGAGACATTTTGACCATTCACCGGGACTTGGAGGTCTTTCAGAGATTGGGTGAAGTGGAACTGGAAGGTCAGGTGCTCTTTGCCGTCACCGACATTATCGATCTCGATTTCATACAGCGCATTTGGATCGAGGGCAAAATAGTTGGGACCGCCGTAGGCGTCTTGCAGCGGGTAATAGTTGGCGATCAGGGTCACGTACCCTGAGCGGCCGGGTTCATAGCTATTGAACATATAAAAATCAGTACCGTCCACCTTGGGTGTTTTTGTAATGCCAGGTGCTTCTCGGTGACTGGAGGCGAAGGCTGCTGCGCTGCATGTGGCGATGAGCAGAGCCAAGAGCTGACGCTGGTGTTTGTATTTCATTTTTTTCTATCCTTAAATCGTGAAAAAGAGTGATATCACGCGCGTTATTCACAAACTGACGGGCAGCATCATCTCCCGTCATAGAGATATACGTCGTGAGTCGGTTTTTGGATTCAAAAAAAAAATTTTTTTTTATACGGCCCGATCAGCGCGTCTTGCGCTGGCCTTGATCTCATCAAAGTTGTTTTATTTAAAATCGCAGTTGCAGGCCGATGCGAATTTGTCGCGGTTCGCCCGGATGTACGGTGATGCCATTGGGGATGATCGGTGCTGATGGTGTCAGACGATAGTCTTGCTCATAGGCAATGTCATAAAAGCGTTTATTAAACAGGTTTAACCCTTCTACGCTGAGCTGTATCTGCGGGCTTAAGTCGCGTTTGATGATGATATTGCTCACGGTTGCCGAAGGTGCCTTGAGGGCGTTGTCTTGTGACAGCGGATAGCTGCCAATAAAGCGGGTTTCCCAACTGGCAGACCATGGACCGATATGGCGGAGTGTGGCGCGCAGGAGCGCGACCTGACCGACAGCGTTGGGGATATGATTGCCGATATCGCCGTTTGCGTTATCGTCAGCAAAGCGGGCATGCGTCCATGCCATATCGGCATCCAGCAGCAGCCATTGATTCACGATCATGTGGTTATTCCACTCCAGACCGTAGCGTCGGCTGGCACCATTGGGGCTTAAGGTGCCATCGTCTGCGTTGTATACCAGCTCTGAATCACTGTTCAGCCGCCACAGCGCAAGCGAACTCTGCAGGCCTTTGATCACTTGGGTGCGGATGCCAATTTCCTCCCCGACGCTGCCGACCAGTGCAGGTACGGGATCGATATGCTCGCCAGAGTTGGGGTCAATCTGGGCAGTTACGCCGCGCGCATCATTGCTGTGGAAGCCTTTGCCGTAGTTGAGGAAGATTTCGGTCTTATACCAAGGCCCAAAGATTAGACTGAGCTTGGGCGAGACCTTACGGTCGGTCTGAGAACCGCTATTGACTGGCGTTGCTTTGGCATTCACATTGACATCAATCGTATCCAGACGGACGCCGATCAGGGAGCGTAGCCAAGAGTTCCAGGTGAGAGTGTTCTGCAGATAGGTGCCGGTCGTAGTTTCGCTGACGCCATCGTCACTGACCGTGGCATAGGGGATGCGATCAGCGGTATTGAGCAGTCCGATGCCAATATCATCATGGCGAATCTGCGTACCGATCTCGGTGGTCGAGGGTAGCCCGAACCAGTGCTGATGCCAGCCATGCAGGATTTCCCCGCCAATCACATTGCGCTGCTCAAATTGCTCGAATTGGTCACCCTGATCTGGATGTTGCTCAAAGAAGGTGAAATCAGACCACAGACGCAGATTGTAATGCTCGCCATACAGCATCGCTTTGCTGTAACCCTCGGCATCATGGAAATGCCATTCGGAGGTCAGAAAATCACGCGTGGTTTTTCCGCCGTCGCTGGGGTTGAGCGAGTCGAAGCGTCCGATCTGACCTGAGTCGATCAGTGATAGTGGGACCTGATCCGTCGAGGTCCAGTGTGCGGTATAGGCTCCACCCGTGACAGACCAGCCATTCTGATCATTGCCATCCGTCAGTTTGAATAAACCATTCAACTTATGCAGATGCTCGGGCGTCGTCCATGGGCCATTGGTCTGCAGGCCTTCGAGTGCAGTCATGAGCCTTGGTCCATCAGCATCGGCGCTGAGGGCGTGAGAGCCAGCCAAGAGTAGCCGCTGATAGTCATGAGACCCCACGGTCATATTTAAGATATTGTCCTCAAGATGATCTTTATATTGCACATGTGCGGAGCCTGCTGAGGAGAAGTCACCTGTATTGGCGAAATAGGGGCCTTTCTGGTAATCAATCTTTTGGACCAATTCAGGGATCAGAAAATTAAGATCCGAGTAGCCTTGACCATGCGCATTGGTCGGCATATTGACCGGTAAGCCATCCACAAAAGTCGCGAAGTCTGTCCCATGGTCGAGATTATATCCCCGCAAAAAATACTGATTGGCTTTGCCATCGCCTGAGTGCTGTGTGACCACGAGCCCAGGCACATTTTCCATGATCTCGCCGGGCCGAAGCAGTGGAATATCATCAAGCAGATAGCCGACTATCGTGCCCTGCGATGCGGCATCAGATGTACCGACGCCGTTGATATAATGACTGGCCGTCACGACGACACGCTGTACTGGACCGGAGGGCGTCTCATCGGCATAGGCCGACCAGATCGCTGATCCTGCAATCAGGGCCAGTATGGTCTTGGCGTGCATGTGATCTCCTTGCTTTTGATTGATATTTTTTGGTGGCGATGCGTTTTTTACTAAAAGCAGGTGCGTACAGTAAAAAGTAATTTTCTAATTGGGTATACGTTGAAAGACGGCGTTTGGATTCAAGGAAACAAAAAAATGAGAGGCTGTCGTAGATGAGTAGAAATGCCAGCCTATAAAAAATAAATCTAACACGATGTAAATTAGACATAAAATACGAAGAAAGCGGCTCGAATGCTTTGTTGCTGAAGACACGACTAGAGCTGATACTGATTTGCTTGAAATATAGAGCTCGACTCAACAGCTCTTTTCTATTTCAAAATTCGCCAGATTATCGCCGATGACCTTGACCAGAATGCCCAAGCATTCAAATCCGTAGAGGCAATCTGAAAAAAGTGCTGTCCTGACCCACAGTTGACACTGAATAAACGTGTCTTTTCAGTGAGCTGTTGTCTACTTCCCTACCCTGAGGCGAAGAAGCAAGGCTATGCTTTGCCCCTGTGCAAGATGACGCGATATCAGCGTGTGGGATTGGGCTGCTTGTAAAGTAAGATCAAAAGCATCCCTGACCTGAAGTCTTCCCCAAAGGCGGGAAGACTTCAAACCATAAGCACTGAATAGCCTTTGCAACGATGAACGCAAACTTCGCTTTGATTACGGTGTGAATCAGCGCAGTGCCGTGTGCTGCTGCCGGCTTAAAGCATCGATTGCGGCTTCAAACTGAGTAAAGCGCTGATCCAGTTTCCGGTATTGCGCGGCCTTGTCATCCGCTGACAGGAAGGCATACCGGATGCTTCGATAGACGGTTGCTTTGAGCTCGCTGTAGGTGGGTTTATAGCGTGTCGCGTAGAGCAGGTATTCATTGCTGATGTCGCTACGGGATACGCCTTCGTCATCGGTCGAGATCAGGAACGGTACGCCAAACTGACGGTAGACACTGATGGGATGGGCTTGGTCTTTGACCCCCAGGATGAACTCGTTGCTGGTCAGGTTGATTTCGACCGGAATGTCGTGTGTCTTCATTTCCTGTAAGAGGGATGGGGCATTCGCCTCAAAAACGATGTCGATGCCATGTCCGATGCGTTCGGCGTGAGCGACTTCAACCGCAAGGCGGATATGATTGCGCAGACCTTCCGGCGGCACCATGCCGAGGGTCAGCTCGCCCGCGTGCAGGGCCAGATGGACATCGGGGTAGCGCTGATGGAGGAAGCCGATCATTTGCATGTGCAGAGCGTAATCGCGCATGGCCACGATGCCGTTTTCCGGCCCGACGATGTTGACGCCGACGATCAGCGGATTATGGTGCGCCGCGACAAAGGCGGCATACAGGCCGGCAAAGGTATAGGAGGCCTGATTGTTGCGCGAGACATAGGTCTGGAAGCGGATGCTGAAGTCGGCATCGTCCAGACCGCTGGCATAGCCGGCTAGCGTGTCTTTATACTCACCGATCAGGCTTTGTGTTGCGCTGTCGGCATCCAGTGCGGCGGCGGCGCGGGCAAGTACGGGGTTGACGCTGTCGGGATTGGCATCCGGAGATAGCGCGTCGATAGCAGCCGTGATGCCGGGGTCGATCTTATTGTCCTTGGCGACGGGCGCACCCTGAAACATGGTTTCGAGGTATTGTAGGTTTTCGGCTTTGGCACGTGCTTTTAACAGCAGCAGTCCGCTGTGCGGCGTGTAGCCGGAGGTAGCGCCGAAATAGCCAAAGGTGTCAAAGAACTGCTTGTCTGGTGGCGGTACGTCATGGCTGTGGTTGTCGTAGTCCTTGTCTGACCAGCGCATGAGCAGGGCGCGATAGAGGTCGTTGTTGGCGCGAATGTCTGCGGCGCTCAGGCAGGGGTTGTCAGCGGCTTGCGTGACTTGCGGATGGGTCTCGATACGCAGGGTATTGCTATAGATGCAGTATTTCTGCTGATCGACCCAGTCCAGATAGGTCTCGACGTAGAGGGCGCCGGTGTAGTGGTTATGCAGGTCACCGCCTTTGGGCAGCATGTGCATGAACAGGGTCAGTCCGGAGATTTGTGCATCGCCACGGAGCAGGCTGTCGTAGTAGCGGCTGGTGGCGCTGGTATCGTGGCTAATGGCGGCGCTGGATGTCTTTGCCGATACTGCAGTGACGGGCAGTAGGGTCATGGCGGTGAGCAGGAGAGTGAGTTTGATGTGCTGCATGTGGGTTCCCTAGTCTGAGTTTGGGTTTGTCGGGGTTCTTGTCCTGATTCAGCGATTTAGCGATAAAACGGTTTGGCGATACAGCGGTTGAGCAGTACAACGATAAAGCAGTCTAGCAATGTAGCGATTTAGCGATACAACGGTTGCGCAGTAAAGCGGCTTAGTCTTAAAAAGAGCTCTGTCCAAATCGGGGTCTGCGGAGGTTTATGCTTAAAGTCTTGTAGTTGATACCTTTTACTATTTTTTTTTGAGCCACATCGACAATATCAACAACTTTCATGAATATAGGCATAGCAATGGTTGATAGACCTAACCACACCACGCTCTATCCATTGAAAGTGAATAACGGGTTAATTCAATCCGCGTTTTTTCTCTTTCTCGTGCATCTCGCAAAAGTGGGAAGGCTTCAGCGTTAAAGCATTCAATATCCGTTTCAAGGATTAACCGGTACATCGTCCAAAAGAAGGCGTGCCCGCTCCTTTGTCGTTGCAGTCCACCTCGCGATCTGCTTAAAAAGATCGGCGGTTCAAGGCTGGATTTGCAAAAGTCGCCGGATTCTCAGCGCAACCTGCGCTGAATGATCGCGTAGTGGTTCACTCTTCTGCTGCAAGCATGGCGGTATGACCTGTCAGACTTACCAGTTAGTTTTGTCAATTCAAAGCTGCCAAAATGGTCAAGAAAAACTGCAAAAAAGTTGTTTTACATAATTATTTCATAAATTCTGTATGGGATCGAATGATGTCGCTTAACTCTGGCTTGAAGCATTGTCTGGAATCCGTCATCGCAAATGTCGATGTGCAGGGGCATCCTTATTTCAATTTGCTTGCATCAGGCGAGATGTCGAAGACTCAGTTTTTGATAAGTCAAATTGAGTTTGCGCCCTTGGTGCAGTGTCTAAATCTGCCGATGGCACAAGTGATTAACGGAATTCCAAATGCACTGTTGCGAATGTCTCTGGTCGAACACTTATGGGATGAGCATAATAAGGCTGGGGCAGAAAAAGCGCATAGCAAGACAATGCTTATATTGATCGAGCGTCTGGGTGGCAATCCTGCACTGATAAGCTCAGACCGCATGACACCGAATATTCGTATTTTTAATGAAGCCCTCCGAGGTGTATCTGCGTTTGCAGATGGTCGTTTTGCTGCGGGCATGTTTGGTGGCATCGAGCGGACACTGGCCGATGTATCCACCATCATTTGTAAAGCCATGATTGATCAAAAGTGGCTGTCTTCAGATCGTATTACGCACTATAACCCGCATAAAGAACTGACAATCCAGCACGCAGAAGATTTCCTGCAGGTGGTCAATCATGATTGGGATAATCCGATGTATCAGAAGACTATTAAGGACGGGATCGAATTTGGTGCGAACCTGTTTCTGAATGTCTATACAGACCTATACCACACGGTGTGTAGAAGCATGGCTTTTCCTGAAAGCAAAATCGCTTGATCATTTATCCGGCAGTCCATCATCTTTGATTGGTGCTGCTTAGATTCAGGTGATAAATCGTCCATACAATCTGTATAGGTTTTTCCCTTTTCGCAACAGCGGCTGCTTTCATGGTAGATGGGCTTTGTTGCACAAATCAGCCAAAGAGCAGACTTACCCCAACCCCAGCAAATTTAAGACATAATTTGAGTATGGGGTGTGCCTAACGCTGTGAAATGATTCAGCACCGCAATCCGTGCAT
>Ga0164294_10005753_pt1 | contig 10646 bp, 8 predicted proteins | sample GEODES005metaG_FD_111479 | JGI IMG/M metagenome (GOLD analysis project Ga0164294, IMG submission 111479) | Oligotrophic lake water microbial communities from Sparkling Lake, Wisconsin, USA - GEODES005 metaG | ecosystem: Environmental > Aquatic > Freshwater > Lake | place: USA: Sparkling Lake...
CTATTTCAACTGCCACTCAAACGGCTTTAGATGCCAAAGAGGAAGCTGGAAATAAAACATCCAATATTGCGACGGATGAAACATCTACGACGAAATATCCAAATAACTTGGCGATTAAGAATTATGTAGCGGGTGCGATGACAAATGGTTCGACTGCGAATTTCACCGGAAGTTTAGTCGGTGATGTAACGGGTAACCAGGGTTCAACGAAGGTTGTTGGTATCAACGGCCAAAACTTAGCTGCCTTAGCCACCGGTATTTTGAAAAACACAACGGGAACAGGTGTGCCTAGCATCGCTGTGGCGGCCGACTTCCCTACCTTGAATCAAAGTACAACGGGTACTGCTGCGAAAGCAACCATTTTGGAAACTGCTCGTACGATTAATGGCGTGGCGTTTGATGGTTCATCCAACATCACCATCACGGCAGCTGCGAAGCAAGCCTTGACCATCGGAAACTACTTGACTGGAACATCCTATGATGGTTCGACCGCAGTAACCGTAGCTGCAGATGCAAGCACGGCCAATACAGCTGGTAAATTAGTAGCTCGTGATGCAAGTGGAAACTTCAGCGCAGGAACGATTACAGCGGCTTTGGCTGGTAATGCAACGACGGCGACGACCGCGACCAACTTCTCTGGTTCTTTAGCCGGTGATGTATCAGGCACGCAAGGTGCGACGGTATTACAGAACACAGCTGTAACGGCTGGAACTTATGGAACGGCTACTTCGGTGCCTTCGGTGACGGTTGATGCAAAAGGTCGTATCACTTTAGCTTCCGTGAACGCGATTCCAACAGCTTCAGGAACCACAGCAGGTTTATTGACAGCAGCGGATTACACGGCCTTTACTAATAAAGGTTCAGGTACGGTAACAGGTGTGTCGATCACGTCGGCAAATGGTTTTGCGGGATCTGTTTCGACAGCTTCAACTACTCCTGCGATTTCGATCTCGACTTCGGTATCAGGTATGATGAAAGGAAATGGAACAGGAATATCTGCAGCTACGGCGGGTACGGATTATTCTGCAGGAACTTCATCACTGGCGACAGGTATTGTTAAATCAACAACGTCGACAGGTGCTTTAACTATTGCAGTGGCAGGTACGGATTATTTGACTCCTACAGGTAGTGCTGCAAGTTTAACGAACTTCCCAACCTTGAATCAAAATACAACGGGAACTGCGGCTAATGTATCAGGAACTGTTGCCATAGCAAATGGAGGAACAGGTGCAACCACGGCAGCTGCAGCACTGACGAGTTTAGGTGCAGCTCCTTTAGCCTCTCCTACTTTCACAGGTACGCCTACCTTACCTACAGGAACAATTGCTACTACGCAAACTGCTGGTAATAATACGACGGCTGTTGCTACAACTGCTTTTGTTACGGGTGCTATTGGTTCGGCGACAAGTATCAATAAGGTGACTTTAACAGCTCCGGCGACAGCAGCGACTTTAACAATCGCGAATAATAAGACCTTGACAGCTAATAATAGTTTAACCTTAGCTGGTACGGATGCAACTACAATGAACTTCCCTACTACGACTGCCACCATAGCTAGAACAGATGCTGCTCAAACCTTTACAGGAGTTCAAACATTTAGCTCTACGATTGCGGGTTCGATTACTGGAAATGCCGCAACTGTAACCACCAATGCAAATATGTCAGGTGATGTTACAAGTTCAGGAAGTAATGTGACAACATTGGCAGCTACAACGGTAACTGCAGGCTCATATGGTTCTGCAACTTCGGTACCTACCTTTACGGTTGATTCCAAAGGTCGTATTACTGCTGCTTCTAACGCTACGATTTCAGGTGTTTCGGCAGTTGGTTCTTCGTTAACATCAGCAAAAATACTCGTAGGTAATGCTTCTGATTTAGCAGCAGCAGTTGCCATGTCAGGTGATGTGACTATCTCGAATACGGGTGCTACAACGGTTGGTAAAATCGGCGGAAAAACTGTATCATTAGCAGGTAATTTGACAACATCAGGTGCATTTGCGACTACGTTGACAACAACTGCAGCTACTTCGGTTACTTTACCAACTACTGGAACTTTAGCTACATTGGATGGAACAGAGACTTTGACCAATAAAACCTTAACAAGCCCTACGTTTACGGCACCAGTTTTAGGAACACCTGCTTCAGGTACCTTAACGAATGCAACGGGTTTACCATTATCAACGGGTGTGACTGGTACTTTGCCTGTGGCCAATGGGGGTACAGGAACGACTTCGGGACCAACAGCTGGAGGTGTAATCTATGGTTCTAGCTCAACGGCTTATGCTTCTACTGCTGCCGGAACATCAGGACAAGTACTAGTATCAGGTGGTGCAAGTGCACCGACTTGGTCAAATCTAGGATTAGAGAGCAAGCAAATTTTAACTACTTCAGGAACATATACCGTACCGGCGGGCGTAACAACTATTGTTATTGAATTAGTTGGTGCTGGTGGAGGTGGTGGTGCTTCATCTTCAACATCTAGTAGTAACAGGAATTCTGCTGGTGGTGGCGGTGGTGGAGGTGGTTACACGCGTAAATTTATGTCTGTAACACCAGCCGCAACTTATGATTATGTTATCGGTTCAGGAGGAACTGGCGGCGTTTCTGGTACAAGTAGTGGTGCAGGAGGAACTGGTGGGGATGTATCATTTAACACCTCGATTATTGCAAAAGGTGGAAGTGGAGGTTCTTCATCCTCAGCAGGTACCAATCGAGTAGCAAGAGGTGGCTCCGGTGGAATTGCTGGTTCTGGTGGAGATTTTATGGCCACAGGAGGACCTGGTACACATGCGATGGGAGTTAGCGGATTTGGAACTTCAGGAAATGGTGGAAATTCTATATTTGGAGGTGGAGCAGTAGGTCAAGCTTCTACATCTAACACCTCAAATGCTGGATCAGCAGGTACTGGTTATGGTGGAGGAGGTAGTGGTGCCCTTTCTTTATATTCAGATGCTAATCAAAATAACGCCAATGGCGGCGCCGGTGCCCCAGGTGTTATCATCGTATACGAATACAAATAATCCACGATCAGAATTCATATGAAAAAGCACATATACCCCTTCCTGATCACCCTCCTGGCCACGCTGCCTTGCTGCGCTCAAAAGTTGACTAGTTCAACTTTTGGGTCCAGCGGCGCCACGACCAACGTAGGCGGACGCTATTACTCCCACGTCGTGGGCCAAATGAGCGTCAGTGGTACCGTCATGAAAAATGGCATCGTCCTGCGCCAAGGGTTCAAACAACCCCAAATGCAAGGCATGATCTCTTCCATGAATAAAACAATGCCCTTCCCGAATTTGGTGTCACAACCGACCGAGGAAAGTCCTGTGAATTTCACCGCGTTTCCAAATCCATTCGTGGATAAGCTAACGATTGGATTCTCAGATTACAGTGCGAACTTGACCGAGTTATTGATATACGATTTATTGGGTAATGTAGTTTTTCAGAAGATATACCCAGCCCTCACAAAAGAAATTCTATTAACGGATTTCAAAGATTTCAGAGCTGGTAAATACATCATTAAAATGCTACAAAATGGGAAGCCTAGTACCCTCTCAGTGATCAAGTCAAGCTTATGATTAAGAGTATAAGTATGTTATGTTGTAAAGATAATTTTTAGAACTAGGATTACGTTAAAACAAGGCTCTTTTAGAGTCTTGTTTTTTTTATTTAAAACAAAGGTATTGATAAAAAAAGGAAATTATTGTACATTATAACATATTTAAAGAGAATGCCAACGAACCAATTGCCCACTTCCTTTCAATTTGAAGCCATTTTTCACGAAGCGGCCATCGGGATTTTGGTCACAAACGCACGCTTTGAAATACTAATTTCCAATGAATTTTTAGACCAATTATTTGGATACGAAGTCGGTGAATTAATCGGCCAAAATATCGCTATTCTAATCCCTAATCACTTGAAAATGAGGCATGAAGGGCATTTGGAACATGTCCAACATACCCCTATTTCCCGCCCCATGGGCGTAGGTCTCGACCTCAAAGCCAAACGCAAAGACGAGTCCCTCTTCCCCATCGAAATCAGCCTCTCCCACTTCCGAGAAAACGAACAGATGTATTACATCGCCTTTGTCAGCGACGTTAGCCTTAAAAGAAAGGTGGAAATGGAGTTAATTCTAAAAAATCAGGAAATTAACCAGTTGAACGAGTCCCTAGAAGAAGAAGTACTCATCCGCACCCAAGCCCTGCAAAACACCCTCGCAAAACTTGAAGAAAATACCAAAGTCCTCGAAGGTGCCCTCCAAAAAGAAAAAGAACTCGGCGATCTCAAAACCCGCTTCGTCTCCATGGCATCCCATGAATTTAGAACGCCTTTGACCTCCATTCTGAGTTCGGCTGCGCTCATTGAAAAATACCCGAACGAAGGAGATCAGACGAAACGTTTACAACATATCAACCGCATCAAAAATTCCGTCAATAACATGACCGAAATCCTCGAAGAATTTTTGTCCGTCGGTAAATTAGCCGAAGGCCGCGTGGAAACCCATATTTCCGAAATCATCCTCGCCCCTTTCTTCCAAGAATTAATCGCCGAATTAAGTGGCTACCATAAAGCTTCCCAAAAAATTGTCCTTCACCTCGATAAAACCGAGACTTTTATCTCTGAAGCGTCGATTTTGCGGAAGGTGCTCATTAATGGGCTTTCGAATGCATTGAAATTTTCCCTACAAGATGTGCATCTGCACGTCCAACTCAAAAACCACGAATTACACATCGACATCGTCGATTCCGGCATCGGCATCAGCGAAGAAGATCAAAAACATCTTTTCGAGCGCTTCTTCCGCGGAGGCAATGCCAACGTCATCCAAGGAACCGGCCTCGGTCTCCATTTAATCGACCGCTACGTACGCCTCATTCATGGCAAAGTAGAAATTCATAGCCATTTAGGTCAAGGTACCACCCTTTCCATGTCCATTCCCGCTGCATTATGACCAAAATCCTTATCATCGAAGACAGTCAAGACATCCGCGAAAATACTGCCGAACTCTTAGAACTCTCCGGATATTCCGTCGACACCGCCGCCGATGGCATCGACGGCGTCCGACAAGCCAAAGCCAATCTCCCCGATTTAGTCATTTGTGACATCATGATGCCGCATTTGGATGGTTTTGGGGTATTGCAAGTATTTTCGAATCATCCCGATTTAAGCAAAGTACCCTTCATTTTCCTAACCGCCAAAACCGATCGCGCCGATATGCGCAAGGGCATGGAAATGGGTGCCGATGATTACCTAACCAAACCTTTCCAAGAAGTGGAACTCCTCCGCGCCATCGAATCTCGCCTCAAAAAACAAAAGACGAATATCCCCGTATCGGAAAACGAATCCGATGTGGTTTTAGCCCAAAAAGCATTGGATTTTCTCGATTTTGAGCATGCGGCCCTGGAAAAAAGAACGGTGAATTTGGCCAAAAAACAAGTGGTTTATTCGGAGGGTGATAGCCCAGCCCGACTTTATTTTTTAGTCAAAGGGAAATTAAAAACCTATCATACGAATCGAGAAGGCAAATATTTCATCACATCATTCGTGCAACCCGGTGAGTTTTTTGGCTTCGTCGACATCCTCGAAAACCAAGCCTACCGGGAATCCGCGGAGGCGCTCGAAGACGCTGTCGTGCTCAGCATTTCTTCCAAGGAATTTTCCCAAACCATCAAAGAAAATATTCATTTGGAAATATTTTTCCGGAAAGCCTTAACAGGTTATTTATTGAAAAACGAGTCGATTCTATTCTCCATGGCCTATCAATCGCTCCGCATGCGCGTAGCCGGCGCCCTCGTGGAATTAGCGAATACCTATGGAAATGGCTCAGATCTACCCGTGACACTCAAATTATCCCGGGAAGATTTGGCATCCCGCGTGGGAACCGCTACCGAATCGGTGATTCGTACTTTGAGCGAGTTCAAAAAAGAAGGTTTAGTCGAAGTGAAAGGCTCCGAAATCAAAATTTTACAAGCCTCCAAACTAGCCAATCTGAAATACTAAGGCCTAAATTCCGAAAAGGGATGACAAATGATGGGGCTTATTTTGGCGTTACGCACATAGGCCGACTGGCTCATGCCAATTCCCCAAGCTCCCCGGAATAACAACATCGCTGCCACCAACCAGCCCATGTATTTTAATTTGCCAAAAGTGAATTTCCGATTTCCCCAAAGGAATAATTGAAGCGCCGGCAAAGTAGCTATTCCAAACGCGCCCATCGACAAAGCCCCTACATAGGGATTCGGCTGAATCATCGCCACGCCTAATCCTGCGATGACGAGGCCGCAGGGCAATAAGCCATTGCTCATCCCTAAAAAGAAATAACCAAAGGCCCCCAATCGCTTACCTATGTTCTGAAAATAGTGGCCTACATAGCGATGTAAAAATGAGAAGGCCCTGTCCCCAATTTTCTGTGTAAGGACTAATAGGATGAGAATTCCCGCCACCAAATAATACACCTGCCACCAAGCTGGAAATAACCAAATCGACCCCAGCCCTGCTACCGCAAAACCCATGACCAGATACATGAAAATCCGACCGATAGGATACCAAATCATTCGAGAGGGAGCATGGCCTTTTTGTTGGATTTGTGCCAATAAAGGCCCACACATGGCTAAACAATGCCAACTTCCCGCCAATCCAATTAAAAATCCATAATACCAAGTTTGCATCAGGGAACAGTTACACGTTGCTCTACACGATAGTTTTTTCCCCCTTTTTTCCAGCGCAAAGAAATTAACCAAGGCCCTTTGACCAAAAAAGGCGTGGCCACAATCCAAGGATTGATTTTGGGAGAAATCACGTTGATTTGTTGATCTAATTTCGAATCCGAGGGTCGGTAAAAAACCAAGGATAATTTTTGGGTCCCTGCCGGATAATCCACCTTAATCGCCTGATAATCAGAGCTGACTTCGAAAATGGCCTGTGTAGGTAAAGCAGCAGTTTGTGTGCGCTCATCGATTTTCTCTTGAAATTTTTGCCCATCTTCATAATAACCCTTGCCCACCAAATCGATGTTTTCGCGGGTCATATGGATATAAAAATAGGCCATAAAGGCGCCAAAAAGGATAAAAGTTACTATAATCCCATGGCCCCACGTGAAGCCTTTTTTTGATTTTTTATTCATCAGGTTGTATAAAACTGGTTTTGATAATTTCTTCTTTTCCCTCCCCATCTCGAATACGGACGGGTAATTTCTCCCCATTTTTCCGCAATCCCAAAGGCGCCAGAATAAAAAATTCCCCCTTCGCCATTTTTCCCTGTTCAATGCCTTGAATCGGGTTCCCAACCCAACTAATTTTCAAAGGCTTTTCCACCGAAATCTCAAAGCGTTCGGCCTCCATCGACTTATTTAAAATCTCGATTTGGTATAAATTACTCACGATTTTCGTCTTCTCATCGAAAGAAAAGGTCATGCCTGGGGTGCGCAAGAGTGTACTTTCAAAAGGTTTTCTAGTGAGCAATAAATAGGCTAAAAAGCCCACAATCAAAACTAATATGGCACTATACGCGCCGATACGCAGGTTAAATTTCATTTTGGTGCCCGAATTTACCCCATTCAAACTATCATAGCGAATCAGGTTTTTGGGCTTATGGATTTTATCCATGACCGCGTCGCAGGCATCGATGCAGGAAGTACAACCGATGCATTCCAATTGGTTTGAGCCATTACGTATGTCTATTCCCGTCGGGCATACGCGCACACACCAGTGGCAATCGATGCAGTCACCTGTGGACTGTTCCGATGTAGTTTTCCCTCGCGGTTCCCCACGTGTATGGTCATATTGAACTAAAATGGAATTATTATCCAATAAAACGCCTTGCAAACGGCCATAAGGACATATGACCATACAAACGATTTCTCGAAACCGCGCAAACACCAAATAAAACACCGCGGTGAAAATCCAAATCGTCGAAAATCCTGCGATATGAAGCCCAACGGGCTCTTGGATCAGTTTCAACCAATCCCCTTTTCCCATCAAATACATCAAAAAAGTATTTGAAATCGCAAAGGCAAAAACCAAAAAGAGCGTATGCTTCGCCCCTTTTTTGAGCATTTTTTCTTGGGTCCAAGGGCTCTCATTTAATCGTCTTTGGGCCTTATCATTTCCCTCGATCCAATACTCGATTTTCCGAAAAAGCATTTCCATGAAAATCGTTTGTGGACAGGCCCATCCACACCAAATCCGCCCAAATAAGACCGTGAACAAACTGACAAAAATCAAAAATGCGACCAAACCCAAGGCCACCAAGTGAAAATCTTGTGGAAAAAATGGCACCCCCCAGAAAATGAATTTGCGCGCTAGGACATTAAATAAGAAAATGGGCTGCCCTTTGTACTCTAGCCACGGAAGCCCGAATAAGGCAATGAGTAAGAAATATGAAAAATAAGAACGTAAGCGATAAAATTTACCTATAATCCGTCCTGGATAGATCCAAAGGCGCTTACCATCCTTCGATTGATTATACAGATGATTCCGGAAATCATCATTGTCTAAATTGAGTTGGGGCATAAAAAAGAAGGTCCGCGAACGGACCTTTTTGAGTTACATGGGGGCCTTTTCTCGGCAAGTACTAAGCCCAAAAGGTTTATACAATAAACAGATTCGTGTGATACCTGTAATACCAATCAACACAGAAACAATGTAAACTGGAAGTGCAAGATTAGCTGGGAAAATCCCAGAATAAGCTAAAATTGATAAACTAATGGCCAATGCAAATCGGAAAACTCGATCCATTTTTCCTACGTTTTTTTTCATGATTGTATGTTTAATGGTTCATTTTTATGGAATTTCAACACCTTGGGGCTCTTTGGCCATGGGTGGTTTCGTTCCTTGGAAAGTTAAAATAAATGACGCGACTCGCTGAATTTGCAAAGGATTTAAGGTTTTATTCCACGCAATCATCCCCTTTTCAGGAACGCCATGCGTTATGGTTTTAAACAAATCCTTAATTCCCCCGCCATGGATCCAAAATTTATCGGTTAAATTGGGTCCCACGCCTCCTTGCCCTTTGTCACCATGACAAGCTACGCAATTAGTCAGGTAGATTTGTGAACCCTCTGTTAATTCTTTTGCACCCTTCGCAAGGCTTACATTATTTTCATTAATCGAATTCGCAAATTTCTTCATGTTCACTTCTCTCGCCTTTTCTGCGACGGCCATGTCCGTCTCATATTCTGTTATCTGAATATTTCCGTCTTGATACACATGGTAATAAAATCCATAAATGATGCCAAAAAGTATCGTCGAATAAAATAAATACATAAACCAGGGCGGCGTCGGATTATCCAGTTCATAAATGCCATCATGGCTATGGTTCATCATGATGTCCTTTTCCTTTTCCATCGGTTTTAAACCCGTGAAATTAGACCACCAGGAGCTTTTTTCTGCTGGGGCATTGGGATCTTTGCTTAATTTGATCAGGATGTATTTCAGTTGGAGCGTCACAACGACTATCACGATGCCAATCATGACGATGCAACTCACCAACCAAATTTCAAGGATGTATTCGTTCATAGGTTTATTCTTTAGTATCAGAATCAATTTTATTCAAAAGGTAAATGGCTCATTTTCTCCACATGATCGCGGTCTATCCAAAATAAATAGAGGCCGACGAGTACAAAGAATACCATGAAAATGCATAGGGAGGTAATCATAAAGATATCGGCTCCGGGTATGATGGAAATGAATTGTTTAAACATGGGCTTATTTTTTAGATATGTCAGTTCCTAATCGTTGCAAATAGGCAATCAGGGCAATAATCTCCTTATCAGCGCTTATTTTGATTTTTTCGGTGGCTAATTGTTCTTGTATCCCTTTTGCCTGCGCCTCTAAATCCTGCACCGCATGTTGAATTTGAATTTCCTCATAAGGAACGCCTAATTTCTTCATGGCAGATAATTTATCCGCGGTCTGTGAGGTATTCAACTTTTGCTCGTATAGCCATGCATAGGCGGGCATGATGGATCCTGGCGACATGGCGCTTGGTTCCCGCATGTGCTGATAGTGCCAAGAATTCGGGTATTTACCCCCTTCTCGATGTAAATCGGGTCCTGTTCGCTTGGACCCCCATAAAAAGGGATGATCATAGACGAATTCACCCGATTTTGAAAATTCACCATAGCGCTCGGTTTCCGAACGGAGTGGACGGACTAATTGCGAATGACATCCCACACATCCCTCTCGGATGTAAATATCACGTCCTTCTAATTCCAATGCAGAATAAGGTTTAACTGCCGCAATGGTCGGGACGTTGGATTTGACCATGAAGGTCGGTACTAATTCCACTAAGGACCCAATCAAAATCATGATCAAGGAAGCTACCAATAATTGGATCGGACGTTTTTCGATCCAACGGTGCCAGTGCCAATCGGTAGCATCCTTTTCCTCCACTACAGATAAGGCTGCTGCTTCCGCGGGTTCATTGGCTAGAAATGTACCCTGTGCCATCGTTTTGAATAAATTATAAGCCATCAAAATCGCACCTATTAAATATAAAGTGCCTCCCAAAGCCCGCATTTGATACATCGGAATGATTTGTAAGGTCGTATCCAAGAAATTCCCATATTGTAAATTTCCCTCCGCCGTGAATTGCTTCCACATCATTCCTTGCGTAAATCCAGAAATGTACATCGGGATGGCATAAAAAGC
>Ga0164294_10005755_pt1 | contig 10641 bp, 8 predicted proteins | sample GEODES005metaG_FD_111479 | JGI IMG/M metagenome (GOLD analysis project Ga0164294, IMG submission 111479) | Oligotrophic lake water microbial communities from Sparkling Lake, Wisconsin, USA - GEODES005 metaG | ecosystem: Environmental > Aquatic > Freshwater > Lake | place: USA: Sparkling Lake...
CGAGCTATCCGCTCAAGCGCACGCTCGATGTGGTGGGCGCGCTGTTCGCGCTGGCGCTTTTCGCTCCGGTGATGCTCGCGGTGGCGCTGGCGGTGTCACTGGGCTCACGCGGGCCGGTGATCTTCAGGCAACAGCGCGTGGGACGTGACGGCGTGCCGTTCACTTTCTACAAGTTCCGCTCGATGGTGCCCAACGGCAACGACGGCATCCACCGCGAGTTCGTGGCCGCGCTGATCAGCAAGGCCGCCGTGGGCGCGCCGGCAGCCAACGATGACTCGGCGCTCTACAAGATCAAGGCCGATCCGCGCGTCACGCCGGTGGGTCGCTTCATTCGGCGCACCAGCCTCGATGAGCTGCCGCAGCTGTTCAACGTGCTCAAGGGCGACATGAGCCTGGTGGGCCCGCGCCCGCCCTTGCCCTACGAGTCGGTGCAGTACCAGCCGTGGCACCTGCGCCGCATCCTCAGCGTCAAGCCCGGCATCACCGGCGTGTGGCAGGTCGAAGGCCGCAGCCGCGTGAACTTCAACGACATGGTGCGCATGGACCTTCGCTACATCCGCGAGTGCTCGCTGGCCACCGACTTGAGCCTGCTTGTGCGCACGGTGCGCGTCGTCCTGCACTGCAAGGGCGCGGTGTAGCCGCGCTCGCACGAGCCGAGCGTCAACCCCACCGCCCCCCAACACACACCCCCCACCACCACCACCGACCACGCATGAACATCAACGGCTCCAAGATTCTCGTCACCGGCGGCGCGGGCCTGATCGGCTCGTCCACCATCGATTTGCTGCTGCACAAGCACGCACCGGCCAAGATCGTCATCTTCGACAACCTGGTGCGTGGCCGGCTGGCCAACGTCGAGCGCGCGCTGGCCGACAAGCGGGTGAGCTTCGTCGAGGGCGACATTGCCGACTCGGCCGCCATTGAACGCGCCACGCGTGGCATGGACGCGGTGATCCACATGGCCGCGCTGCGCATCACCGCCTGTGCGGCCGAGCCGCGGCAGGCGCTCGAGGTGATGTGCGACGGCAGCTTCAACGTGGTCGAGGCCGCGCGGCTGGCCGGCGTCAAGCGCGTGGTGGCGGCGTCGTCGGCGTCGGTCTACGGTCTGGCCGACAGCTTTCCGACCCGCGAAGACCACCACCCCTACAACAACCGCACCTGGTACGGCGCGAGCAAGGTGATGCTCGAAGGTCTGCTGCGTTCGTACCACGCGATGCACGGGCTGCCCTATGTGGCGATGCGCTACTTCAATGTGTACGGCCCGCGCATGGACATCCACGGCAAGTACACCGAGGTGCTGATCCGCTGGATGGACCGCATCGCCAACGGCCAGCCACCGCTGATCCTGGGCGACGGGCTGCAGACCATGGACTTCGTCTACATCGACGATGTGGCGCGCGCCAACGTGGCCGCGCTGCGCGCCGATTGCGAGGACGAGGTGTTCAACGTGGCCAGCGGCTGCGAGACCTCGCTGGCCGAGCTGGCCAGCGCGCTGCTGTCGGTGATGGGCGCGCAGGGCCTGGTGCCCGAGCACGGCCCGGAGCGTTCGGTCAACCCGGTGCCCAGACGGCTGGCCTCGACCGAAAAGGCCGAGCGGCTGCTGGGCTTCAGGTCGCAGGTCGGCTTGCATGACGGGCTGAGCCAGCTGGTGGCCTGGTGGCACGTGCACCGTGCCGAACTGGTGTGCGCCGCATGATCCCGATCACCAAACCCGTGATGGGCGATGCCGAGGCCGAGGCCGCCGGCCGCGTGATCCGCAGCGGCTGGACCAGCCAGGGCCCCGAGGTGGCGGCCTTTGAGCAGGAGTTCGCCGATTACGTGGGTGCCCAGCACGCCTGCGCGGTGTCCAACTGCACCACCGCACTGCACCTGGCGCTGATCGCCGCGGGCGTCAAGCCGGGCGACGAGGTGATCACGGTGAGCCACTCGTACATCGCCACGGCCAACAGCGTGCGCCACGCCGGCGCGGTGCCGGTGTTCATCGACGTCGACGCGCAGACCTTCAACCTCGATTCAACGCAGATCGCCGCAGCCATCACGCCGCGCACCCGCGCCATCTTGTGCGTGCACCAGATCGGCATGCCGTGCGACTTGCGGCACATCGTGGCCATCGCCCTGCGCCACCACCTGCCGGTGATCGAAGACGCGGCCTGCGCCATCGGCAGCGAGCTGCTGTGGAAGGGCGAGTGGCAAAAGATCGGCGCGCCGCACGGTGACGTGGCGTGTTTCTCGTTCCACCCGCGCAAGGTCATCAGCACCGGCGACGGCGGCATGATCACCACGCGGCATGCTGACTGGGACCAGCGCTTTCGGCTGCTGCGCCAGCACGCGATGAGCGTGCCGGCCAGCGAGCGGCATGGTGCCAGCCAGGTGATCTTCGAGACCTACCCCGAGGTCGGCTTCAACTACCGCATGACCGACATCCAGGCGGCGGTCGGGCGCGAGCAGTTGAAGCGCCTGCCGGGCATCGTGCAGGAGCGCCGATCGCTCGCGCGTCAGTACGCCGAACTGCTCGGCGACCACCGCGACCTCGATCTGCCGCAAGAGCCGCCGGGCGCACGCTCGAACTGGCAAAGCTACAGCGTGGGGCTGCCCGAGCACGTCGATCAGCGCGCGGTGATGCAGTCCATGCTCGAAGCCGGCGTGAGCACGCGGCGCGGCATCATGTGCGCCCACCTCGAGCCGGCCTACAGCGATCTGCCGCAGCGTCGTGCGCTGCCGCAGTCCGAGCGCGCGCAAGCGCACCGCGTGCTGCTGCCGCTGTTTCCCGGCATGACCAGCGAGCAGCAGGTGCAAGTGGTCACCGCGTTGCGCCAGGCCATCGACCGCGGGTGCGCCGATGACTGAGCCCGCAGCCCTGTGCGAAGCCGTGGAGCCGCCGCCCCCGCGCGGCCACAGCCACCGCGAGATCTTGAAGTCGTCGGCGCTGATCGGTGGATCCTCGGTCATCAACATCGGCATCGGCATGGTGCGCACCAAGGCGATGGCGCTGCTGCTCGACCCGGCCGGCTACGGCGTGATGGGCGCTTACGTGCAGGTGTGCGATCTGGCGCGCAGCGCCGCGCAGATGGGGCTCAACGCCAGCGGCGTGCGGCAGATCGCCGAGGCCGCCGCGTCCAGCGACGCGCAGCGCATCGCACGGGTGGTGACGGTGCTGCGGCACACATCCATCGTGTGTGGACTGATCGGCGCGGTGCTGCTGGCGGTGCTGGCCGGCCCGGTGTCTGAATTGACCTTTGGTGACGCCGGGCACGAGAGCGCCGTCGCCTTGCTGGGTGTGGCGGTGTTCTTCACCGTGGTGGCTGGCGCCCAGGGCGCGCTGCTGCAGGGCCTGCGGCGCATCGGCGACATGGCGCGGCTGTCGGTGATGGGCGCGCTCGTGGGCACGCTCATCGGTGTGCCCATGGTCTGGTGGCTGGGCACCGACGGGCTGGCGCCCACGCTGGTGATGATGGCCATGGCCGCGCTGGTGGCCTCGTGGTGGTACAGCCGCCGCATCGAGATCGCTCAGCCGGTGATGGGCACGCGCGAGATGGCGGGTGAATCGCTCGCGCTGCTGCAGCTCGGGCTGGCCTTCATGGCCAGCGGCTTGCTGATGACGGGTGCGGCCTATGCGGTGCGCACCATCGTGCTGCGGCAGTCCGGGCTGGAGGCCGCGGGCATCTATTACGCCGCCTGGACGCTGGGCGGGCTGTACCTGGGCTTCGTGCTGCAGGCGCTGGGCACCGACTTTTATCCGCGGCTGGTGGGCGTGGCCGCCGACAACGAGGCCAGCAACCGGCTGGTCAACGAGCAGGCGCAAGTCAGCATGCTGCTGGCCATGCCGGGTGTGCTGTTCACGCTGGCCGTGGCGCCGCTGGTGCTCACGCTGTTCTACAGCGCGAAGTTCACGCCTGCGGTGGACACCCTGCGCTGGATCTGCCTGGGCATGGCGCTGCGGGTGCTGAACTGGCCGCTGGGCTATGTGGTGGTGGCCAAGAACCGCCAGGCGCTGTTTTTCTCGATCGAGGTGGCCTGGGTGGTGGTCAACGTGACGCTCACCTGGTGGTGCGTGGAGGCCTTGGGCGTGGCCGGTGCGGGCGTGGCCTTTCTCGGCGCCAACGTGTTCCACGGGCTGATCATCTATCCCATCGTGCGCCACCTCAGCGGCTTTCGGTGGACGCCGGCCAATGCGGCCACCGCGTGGTTCTTTCTGGGATTGATCACAGCGGTGTTCGTGGCGCTGCAGACCTTGCCGGCCATGGTGGCGATTCCGCTGGCGCTGCTGGCCACGGCGGGCAGCGCCTGGTTCTCGGTGCGCACGCTGGTCCACCTGACGGCTGCCGAGCGGCTGCCGGCGTCGATCAGGCGCTTGCTGCGGCTGGGAGCCGTCGCATGAAGATCCTGGTGTTTTTGCATGAGCTGGTGCTGGGCGGCACCACCGTCAACGCCATCGAGCTGGCAGCCGCCTTGCGCGACCTGCACGGCCACGAGGTGGTGTTCTTCGCCACGCCCGGCCCGCTGCAGCAAATGGTGGCCGATCACGGGCTGAGGCTGATTGCCGCGCCGGTGGTCACGCGCCACCCGTCGCCGGCTCGAATGCGCGCGCTGCGCCAGGCCATCCGTGATGAAAAGCCCGATCTGCTGCACGTGTGGGAGACCTGGCCGTCCATCGACGCCTACTACGCGGCGCACCTGCCGTGGGGCACACCCATGGTGCTGACCGACATGCAGATGCTGCTGCAGCGGGTGCTGCCCAGGTCGCTGCACACCACCTTCGGCACGCCTGAGCTGGTGCGTCAGGCGCAAGCCGCCGGCCATCCCCACGCGACGCTGTTGCTGCCGCCGGTGGACACGCGCGTCAATGCGCCGGGGCGCACGCCGGCCGACGGTTTCCGGCAGCAGTGGGCTGTATCCCCGGCCGAGATCACGCTGGTCACGGTGTCGCGGCTTGAAGATTCGATGATAGGCGAGAGCCTGACCTACACCCTGCAGGCGGTGCGCAGCCTCGCTCGGGAGCTGCCGCTGCGCTTGCTGGTGGTGGGCGACGGCACGGCCCGCGAGCGCCTGACGCAGCTGGCCGCCGAGGTCAACGCCGAGGTCGGTCGCGAGGCGGTCACGCTGACCGGTGCCATGCGCGACCCGCGAGCGGCCTATGCCGCAGCCGACATCGTGCTGGGCATGGGCAGCTCGGCGCTGCGCGCGCTGGCCTATGGCAAGCCGCTGATCGTGCTGGGCGAGCGCGGCTTTGCCATGGGATTCACGCGCGAGAGCGCAGCGCAATTTCTGCACACCGGCTTTTATGGCAGCGGCCACGGCGCGCAAGGTGCCGACCTTTTGGCACAGGCGATAAGCCAGTTCGCCGCGCAGCCGCAGCACTTGCAAGGCCTGGGCGAGTTCTCGCGCGAGTTCGTGGTCGAGCACTTCTCGCTGGAGGTGATTTCGCAGCAGCTCAACGACGTGTGCGTGGCCGCGCTGGCCGCACCCAAGCGCCTGCCGCGCACGGTGCTCGACGCGCTTCGAACCACCGCCATCTACCTGCGCGAAAGACGCTTTGGCCGACGCGCATTGACGTCGACGGCGATGAGTTTTCGCGATGACACGCCCGCGCGGCTGGCTGGGTTGCCCACCGAGCCCAAGGGATGAAGCCCATGACGCAGCCTGGATTGCTCGCGCACATTGAAATGCGTGCCCGTCGGCGCAGGCATCGGCTGTTCACCGGTTTGCTGCCGGTGCTGGATCGGCCGCTGGAAATCCTCGATGTGGGCGGCGTGCACGACTACTGGAAGCGCGCCGAGGACGCCGCGCCGCTGCACGCGAACATCGTGCTGTTCAACATCTTCAGCCAGAGCGATCTGCCGGCCCACTTCTCATCGGTGGTGGGTGATGCCCGCGATCTGTCGCGCTACGCCGACCGGCAGTTCGACGTGGTGTTTTCGAACTCGGTCATCGGCCATGTGGGCTCGGCGCAAGACCAGCTGCGCATGGCGCGCGAGATCCGCCGCGTGGGGGTGAGGCATTTCGTGCAAACGCCCAACCACGGCTTTCCCATCGACTGGCGCACGCTGGTGCCGGGCTTTCACTTTTTGCCTGTGGACATTCAGGCCTGGTGTTTCCAGAAATTTCCGGTCGGGCGATATGACAAGGTCGACGACTGGCACGCGGCGCTGGAGCTCGCCACGCGCATACGCAATGTCAGGAAAGCGGACTTGCCGGTGTTCTTTCCCGGCTCGACCGTGGTCTGCGAGAAGTTTGCGGGCCTGACGAAATCTTTCATGATCCACCAGGGGTTCGAGGCGGATTCGGCCCGTGCGGAGCAGGTCGCATGAGTGCCAGGTCGGTGTCCATCCTCATCGTCAGCTGGAACGCGCGCGACCATCTGGCCGGCTGCCTCGAGTCCATCCGCCACGCCGCTGCGCCGTGCGTGCTCGAGGTCATCGTGGTGGACAACGCGTCTGGTGACGGCTCGGCCGAGATGGTCGAGCGCGACCACCCCGAGGTGAGGTTGATCCGCGCCGGTGCCAACCTGGGTTTTGCCAAGGCCAACAACCTGGCGATGCACGCCGCGCGCGGCACGCAGTTCGCGCTGGTCAACTCTGACGCGCTGGTGCACCCGGGCTGTCTGGAAGCGCTGCGCGACCACCTGGATCGCCACCCCGACGTGGGCCTGGTGGGGCCGCGGGTGATCGGCGGGCAGGGCAGCTTGCAGCGCAGTTGCCGCCACCTGCCGGGCTTGCGCAACACGCTGTGCCGCGCGCTCGCGCTCGACCGCGTGTTTGGCGGGCGGGGCATCTTCAGCGGCTACGAGGTGACACCCGAGCGCCACGAGCTGCTGCACGAACCCGAGGTGCTCAGCGGCTGCTTCTGTGTCGCGAGGCGCGCGGCTGTCGAGCACATCGGCGGCCTGGACGAGCGCTTTTTCTTCTACGGCGAAGACGTTGACTGGTGCCGGCGCTTTCGGGACGGCGGCTGGAAGCTGGCCTTCATTCCGCAGGCCACGGCCACGCACTTCGGCGGCGGCAGCACCGCCAATGCGCCGCTGCGCTACAGCGTCGAGATCATCAAGGCGACGCTCGCCTACTGGCGCAAGCACCACGGCAGGGCGGGCGAGCTGGCCTGCGCGAGCCTGCTGGCCTTTCACCATGGCGTGCGGCTGGTGGTGCGCTCCATCCTGCGCTGGTCGCATCTGGGCGATTCGCCAACGGTGCGCCACAAGCTCGACGAAGACCGCGCCTGTCTGGGCTGGTTGCTCTTTCGCACCGAAATCAGCGGCAGCCGCTAGCGCCATGGAGACCACGATGAAACCTGTGGCGAGTGTTCATGTGGCCGACGAGGATCTCGCGCAGCGGCTTGGCGGCTTGCTGGCGGTGCTGGAGGATCTGCTGCCGGTGCGCTTTGACCCGGCGCTGTCGCGCGTGGCCGGTGTGGCCGCCCGCATCACCACCGCCACCGCGGCGGCCGCTTGCGCAAGCCACAGTGCGCGTGTGCCGACGCTGGTACTGCCAAACGCCAGGGCCAGCGATGCGTGCAGCACCCTGCGCCGGCAGCACATCCGCTTTGCCGACGACCCGCGCGTGCCATGGCCGTTTCGGGGCCGCTCGCTCGATGTCAACGCCGAGATCGATGTCGATGCGCACAGCCAGTCACGCGAGCCGGGCGACGTCACGCTGGCTTGCACCCGCCAGGGGCAGGCGGTGTGGAGCGTCAACGACAGCGGTGGCGTGCGCACGCATCGCACCTCGCTGTGTCCGCCGCACGCTGGCGTTGGAGTCGACATCGGTCTGGCGGCAGCCGGAGAGCGCTTCATCCAGTCGCTGCCGCTGTGGCAGTTCCTGCGCGAGGTCACCGACGGGCAGCGCCACATCGATCCGCCGCTGCGCGCCGCTTTCATCATCGACGACCCCAACCTGCACTGGCCGCGCTATGGTTTTGCGGACTACCGCGAGATCGCCGCGGCCGCCCAGCGCGATCGCTACCACGTGGCCTTCGCGACGATTCCGCTCGATGCGTGGTGGGTGCACCGCGCCACTGCCGAGATATTACGCCAGCGCCAGCGCGAGCTGTCGCTGCTGGTGCACGGCAACAACCATGCGGCGCGGGAGCTCGCGCAGGAGCGCACGCCACAAGACTGCGGCGCGCTGCTCAAGCAGGCCCACGCGCGCATCACGCAGCTCGAGACACAGTCCGGCTTGCAGGTCAGCCGGGTGATGATTCCGCCGCACGGGGCCTGTTCGTCGCGCATGCTGGCGCAGCTGCCATCGCAGGGCTTCGAGTCGGCATGCATCTCCGCCGGTTCGCTGCGCGCTCACAACGCCGGCCAGGCGTGGACCCGCACGCTGGGTTTTGCCCCCAGCGAACGGGTCGAGGGTTGTCCGGTGCTGCCGCGCTGGGCGTTTGGCGGCACGACCGACATGCAGTTGCTCACTGCCGCCTATCTGGGCCAGCCGCTGGTGCTGCGCGGCCACCACCAGGACTTGCGCGATGGTCTCGAGATCCTGCACGGCTTGGCCGACGCGATCAATGCGCTGGGCGAGGTGCGCTGGTGCAAGCTGGGCGACATCAGCCGCATGAATTACCGCCATCGCATCGAGGGCAGCGTGATGCACCTCGTGCCGCTGGGCCTGCGACTCGACGTCAGCGTGCCCGAGGGGGTGAGCGAGCTGTGCATCGAGCCCGGCGGACTCGATTGGCGCTCGCTCGATGCTGACGCCTTGCCGATCGAGCGTGATGGCCAGCGGCTGCGCATGCCCACCGCGGGCCGCACGGTTTGCACGCTGGACGCGCGCCGCAATGAGCCCCGCGACGACGCGCCCCAGCGCGACCGCGCCACCAGCCCCAAGCTGCTGTTACGCCGCGCCCTCACCGAGGCGCGCGACCGCCTGAGCGCGTTCTGAGAGCGCCCGCCCAGCGCACCGCCCATGTCTTCCACCCCCGTCGAAAGCACCGTCATGACCCCATCGCCCAAGGTGTTGCTGCTCGTCGAGAACAACGGCTTTCCGCGCGACTTTCGGGTGCGCCGCGAAGCCCATGCGCTGCGCGACCACGGCTATCAGGTCAGCGTGGTGTGCCCGCGCGATGACGGCGAGCGCTGGCATGAACATGCCGATGGCGTCGAGATCTACCGTTTTCCGCCGCCACCCGGCGGTGGTGGCGTGATCGGCTACGCGATCGAGTTCGGCTACGCCACGCTGGCGATGCTCGCGCTGTCGCTGTGGATCTGGCTGCGCCGCGGTGTCGACGTGGTGCACGCGGCCAACCCGCCCGACACGCTGTTCGTGATCGGGGCGGTGTTTCGGCTGCTCGGCAAGCGCTTTGTCTTTGACCACCACGACCTGGCGCCCGAGGTCTATCTGTCGCGCTTCGGGCACCGACGCCGCAACCTGGTCTACCGCGTGCTCAAGCTCATGGAGCGCTGCACCTATGCCGTGGCCGATGTGGTGATCGCCACCAACGGCTCGTACCGCGACCGCGCGATCGCCCAGGGACACAAGTCGCCCGACAAGGTGTTCGTGGTGCGCAATGGCCCGCCGCTGGCCTACCAGCTGCTGCCCGCACCTGTGGAACTGAGCGCGCGCGCGGCGCACCTGATCGGCTATGTCGGCAACATCGGGCCGCAAGACGGCGTGGACTGCTGGCTGCGCTCGATTCGGTATCTGGTGAAGACCTTCGGTCGGCACGACTTTCTGGCGGTGATCGTTGGCGACGGCGATGCCATGCCCACGCTGCACCGGCTGGTGGCCGAGCTCGAGATCAAGCCCTATGTGTTGTTCACCGGTCGGCTGTCCGAGCTGGAGTCGCGCCGCCATTTGTCGGCCTGCGCGCTGTGCGTGCAGCCCGACCCGTCAGGCCCGCTCAACGACGTGTCGACGATGAACAAGCTCATGGAGTACATGGCGCTGGGCAAGGCGGTGGTGGCTTTCGACCTGATCGAAACACGCGTGTCCGGTGGCGATGCGGTGGTCTGTGTGCGCGACGACGACGAGCTTGAGTTCGCCAAGCAGGTCGACCGGCTGCTCGACGATCCCGCCGAATGCCAGCGCATGGGTGCCATCGGCCAGCACCGCGTGGCCACGGCGCTCGCCTGGGAGTATTCGGTGGCGCCGCTGATCGACGCCTACACCCAGGGTCTGGGGCTGGCCGGCGTGATGGGCGAGCGCGGCGTCGACGAGGAGCGCCGCCAGCGCCTGGAGCCACCCGATGCCGCCGCCGCCGACCGCAGGGTCATGCCATGAACGCGCCCGACTATGTGCTGGTCACGCCGGTGCGCAACGAAGAGGCGACCATCGGCGTGACGCTGGAATCGGTGGTCAACCAAAGCGTGCGGCCGCTCGAGTGGGTGATCGTGAGCGACGGCTCGACCGACCGCACCGATTCCATCATCGAGCCCTATGCCGCGAAGTACCCGTTCATCCGCTTGCTCAGACTCACCGAGCGACCGCAACGCAGTTTCTCGTCGGTGGTGTTCGCCACCGAGGCGGGCATCGCGCACTTGAAGCACCGGGACTGCGAATTCATCGGCCTGCTCGATGCAGACATTCGGCTGGGCCGTGACTACTACTCAGAGGTCTTGCGGCGATTCCAGGAGGATGCACGGCTCGGTCTGGGCGGCGGGCTGGTGGTCGACCACATCAACGGTCAACGAGTGCACGCCACGCAGGCCCC
>Ga0164294_10005756_pt1 | contig 10641 bp, 9 predicted proteins | sample GEODES005metaG_FD_111479 | JGI IMG/M metagenome (GOLD analysis project Ga0164294, IMG submission 111479) | Oligotrophic lake water microbial communities from Sparkling Lake, Wisconsin, USA - GEODES005 metaG | ecosystem: Environmental > Aquatic > Freshwater > Lake | place: USA: Sparkling Lake...
CAGGAGACACAGAGGCCTTCGATCTCCAGCAGGGGCTCAGACATCGGCCGCCTCGACGGGGGTGGGTTGAGGCGCTGCGGCGGAGGCCCGACCTCCCCCCTCCTGCCCTGTTGTCAGCAGGGTCAGCGCGAAGCCGACCAGGGCGATGGCGAGGCCGACCGGCCCGAAGGTCCACCAGGCGCCGGTGAGCAGGGCGCTGTCGTTGCTGGCCCAGTAGAGCATGGTGCCCCAGGTGACCGCCCCCAGGTCGCCGAGCCCCAGGAATTCCAGCCCCACCTCGGCCCCGATGGCGAAGAGCGCCGCACCCACCACGCCGCTGCGCAGCACGCCGCGCATATTGGGCAGGATCTCCACCAGCACGATGCGCCAGAGGGGCTCGCCCAGTCCACGCGCGGCCAGAACAAAGTCCCGGTCGCGCAGCGACAGGGCCTGGGCGCGAATCACCCGGGCGTGCCAGGGCCAGCCGGTGGCCAACAACACAGCGAAGATGGTAAACGGACCCGGCGGCAGGTAAGCGGCCAACACCACCATCAGCGGCAGCCCCGGCAGCACCAGGGCGATGTTGGTGAGCAGCGAGAGGGCCTGGTCGAGCAGGCCGCCCCGCAGGGCCGACAGCCCACCCAGGAAGGCCCCCAGTCCGACCACGCCGAGGCCCACGCCGAGCCCCAGGGAGAGGGTGGCGCGGGCGCCGCAGACCAGTTGGGCCCAGACATCCTGCCCCTGGCCATTGGTGCCGAGCCAGTGCGCCGCGGAGGGCGGCAGCAGGGGCCGATCCACAAAGGCGCTCGGGTCTCCCAGGAGTGCGGGGCCGATCAGCGCCATCAGCCCGAAGAGGCCGAGGATCCCCCAGCCCAGGCGCTCGCCACCGCGCATTCCTGTGCTCATTCGGCCGCCCGCCGCGTGCGCGGATCGAGCAGGGTGGTGACCGTGTCAACCAGCGCGTTGGCGCCCAGCACCGCCAGGGTGATCACGAGAAAGAGCGCGTTTAAGAGCGGAAAGTCCTGCGCCCGCACGGCCACCAGCAGCAGGTAGCCGGTGCCGGGGTAGCTGAAGACCACCTCGGTGAGCAAGGCCCCCCCCAACACAAAGCCAATGGCCATGCCAAAGGCTGTCAGGCTGGGGAGGAGCGCGCCGCGCAGGGCGTGACCGAGCAGGATGCGCCGAGGAGACAGACCCCGCGCCAGGGCGTAGCGCACACTGTCTTCGCCCAGCACGGCCCCCATCGCGCCGCGCATGGTGAGCAGCCAGCCGCCCAGGCTGGAGAGCACCAAGGTCAAGGCCGGCAGCGCAGCGTGCTGCGCCACGCTGAGGCACCAGGCGAGGGTGTCGGCGGGGTCGACGTCGGCGCCGACCGCGTGGCGGGCGGGAAACCAGCGCAGTTCCACGCCGAGCCCCCAGGCCGCGGCCATCGCCAGCCAGAAGTAGGGAAATGCCCCCAACAGCGACAGGGCCGGCGCGAGGATGCGCTCGGTGGCGCCCCGCCGCCAGGCCGCCCAGGCCCCCAAGGCGGAGCCCAGCGCGAAGGCGATGATCAGCGCCCCGCCAGCCAGAAAGACCGTCCAGCCGAGCCCGCTGCCCACCACCGCGCTCACCGGCGCCGGGTAGAAGGCGAGCGAAGTGCCCAGATCGCCAGACGCCAGCTTGCCGATGTGGTCGATGTACTGCTGCCAGAGCGGCGCGTCGGTGGCGCCGAAGGTGGCCTTTAGGGCCGCCATCGCTTCGGGGGCGAGGCGCCCCTGCACCCGCGCGAAGAGGGCGGCCGCCGGATCACCGGGCATCAGGCGCGGCAGCAGGAAGTCGAGGGTCAGGGCCGCCCAGGCGGCGATCGCGTACAGACCCAGTCGGCGCAGGAGCCCGCTCATGGCGCGCTCCGCGGCTGGAGGCGGGTCAACACCAGCAAGGGGTCGGGGCTGGCGTTGGGGGTGAGCGGCGCGTAGGGGTCGGCGGCGTTGGGAAAGCCGACAAAGCGGGTGTCATTGTACTGACCCCAGGCCGGCGCCGGAAAAAGCGGGATGGCCGGGAGCGTGTCGACGAAGACCCGTTGCAGCGCCCCCATGATGCGGCGCTGCTCGGTTGGATCGACGGTGGCCTCAAACTCGGCGAGCAGGGCATCGGCCTCGGGGATGCGCGCCCGGTGCCAGTTCCCGGCGGCCGGCTCCCCCGGTTTGACATAGGTGGCGCTGCTCATCAAGGATCGGTAGAAGGAATAGGGCGTGTCGCCGCTCACCGACCAGCCGAGCGAGAGCGCGAAGTCGCCCCGGCCCACCTTGTCGAACCAGGCGCCAAAGTCGAGCCCCTGCACCGGCGCGTCGACGCCGATCTGGGAGAGGCCATCGTGAATCACCTGCGCCGCCCGCAGCCAGTCCGACCAGCCAGCCGGGACCAGGATCGGCAGGCGCAGCGGAGCGCCATCCAGGCCAACGCGCCGGCCGTCGGGCCCGCGCAGGTAGCCCGCCTCGTCGAGAATCGCGCTCGCGGCGACCGGATCATAGCGAACGGCCCGATCGTCGAGGTCGGGCAGGCGCCAGTCGCCGTAGCCCTCCGACAGGGCGCTGGGGTGACTGGGCACGGTCAGATCGTGCATGGCGACGCGAACGACGCGCTCCCGATCGATGGCCTGGGAGAGACCGAGGCGAAGGCGAGGATCGTCGAGCGGTGGCTGGCTCAAGGCGGCGTAGAGGAAGACGGTCTCGCCCAGTTGGGGCGACCAGGCGTGAAAATGGGGGTCCCGCGCCTCGAAGGTCCGCTCCACCGCCGGCACAAAGCTGCCCGCCCAGTCCACCTCTCCCTGCACCAGGGCCAGCAGGGCCTGGTCGTTGCTGGAGATGGCCGGAAAGCGCAAGGCCTCGATGGCCGGCGGCCCTTGCCAGTAGTGCGGGTTGCGCCCAAGCTCCCAGATCTGGGTGTCGAAGCGACGGACCTCGGTGAAAGGGCCCGTGGCGACAGGGTTCTCATTGGTGAAGGTAACGGGGTCTGCCAGGGCCGACCAGATGTGATCCGGAACAATCGGCTGGGTCGCCAGCACGCCAAAGCCCGGGCCGTAGGGCCGGGAGAAGGTGAACTCCACCGTCTCGGCGTCGACCGCCTGCACCGACTGAAGGAAGCTCCAGACCCCCGCGCCGTCGAGGGCAGGGTGACGCTGTCCAAGGGTGAAGGAGGTGACGACATCCTGAACGGTGAGCGGCGCCCCATCCGACCACCGCACACCCGGCCGCAGACGCATGCGCAGGCGCCGCGCCGGCTCTTCCCAACGCCAGTCAGTCGCCAGCCAGGGCACCCAGGCGCCGGTGGCGCGGTTGTAGATGGCCAGGGGCTCGTAGATGCCACAGCGGGTGGGCCAGCGCGCGCCGCCCGTGGCGAGCAGCGGGTGGAAGCTGCGAACCCAGGCGGCCTGCTGCTCCTGAAGGATGACCATCACGCCGGACGGCGCGCCCACCGGCGGCGCGCAGGCGATCAGGGCGAGGAGCAGGAGGCGCACTCAGTCGGCCCGCGCGTAGACACGAACATGATCCACAACCAACTCGGCGGGAAACACGGTGGTCTCGTCGGGATCGCCGCCGAAGGTGCCGCCCACCGCGAGGTTGACGATGGGGAACATCGGCTTGTCGAAGGGCCAGGCGCTGCCCTCGGGCAGGTCGGCGGCGGTCAGATCCATCACGCGCTGGTCGTCAAACCAGAAGCTGACCCGCCCCTCGTCGATCTGCACAGCGTAGGTAAAGAAGTCATCGGCGAGGCTGCCCTCGTCGAGGGTGATGCTGTCGTAGATCGAGGCCCCGCCCGAAAAACCGAGGCCATGGGCGGCCGACTGAACGGTCTCGGGCTCGGCGCCGCGGACCTCCATCGCGTCCAGCTCGCCGCAGGTGGGCCAGCCGACGGTGTCGATGTCGGCGCCCAGCAGCCAGAAGGCCGGCCAAAGGCCCTGGCCCGCCGGCACGCGCAGGCGGGCCTCGAAGCGGCCATACTGCTGGGAGAAGCGGCCCTTGGTGTTCAGTCGGGCCGAGGTGTAGGCTGCCCCCTCCACCGCCTCCTCGCGGGCGGTGATCACGAGCTGCCCCTCGCCGTTGTGCAGGGCGTTGTCGCGGGTGTAGGACTGAAGCTCGGCGTTGCCCCAGCCGGTGGCACCCTCGTCAAAGCCCCAGGGCTCGGCGGGCCCCTCGCCTTCGGCCGCGTCGAACTCATCGGCCCAGGTCAGTCGCCACCCTTCGACGGGGGTGGGCGACAGGCTGGGCCCCTGACAGGCGACAAGCAGGATCAGCATCATGGCTCGGTCCCCTTCAGGTACAAATCGTCGATCCACAGCTCATCATCGGCCTCTCCGCCCTCCCCGATGAGGAGCAGGGGCAGGGTCACCGCCGAGAGGTCGACGCCGGCCGCGGAGAGGGTGGAGAGGGGCAGCTCGACGGTGTGCCAATTCCCGTCTGCCACAAAGCCGAGGGAGGAGACCGAGACGCGGTGCTCGGCGCCACCGGTCATGCCCACCGTCCAGTCGCCAAAGGCCTCGGCGCGGAGGGAGAAGCGCAGGGTGTCGTAGGCGCGCAGGTCGTGGGGGGCGTCCCAGTGCACACCGCCGCCCCACCAGGGCTTGCCCTGCAGCACGATCAGATCGCTGGTGTAGCCCTCCACCCGATCGTCGCTGACCTCCACCCCAAAGCTGCCTTCGTAGACATAGAAGTGGCTGGTGGTGTCGTCGATGGGGATGAACTCGGTGGTCTCGCCCTCGTAAAAGAGGCCGATGCCGAGACGCAGCTCACCGTCGGCGAGCGGGGTGGACAGAAAGCCGTCGTCTTCCGTGCGGCTCCAGGGCTCCCGGTCGGGGTAGACCGGCGCTCCCGGGTCGGCCCGACAGGCCAGGAGGAGCCAGATCATGATCCACCCTCCTTTACGAGGTGCATTTCGCCGTCTTCGCCTTCGACCGCAACCCAGCCGACAGGCTCCCCGCCCAGGTCGAGGATCCCCTCGTAGGCCAGGGGGGCCACCGGCCAGGCATAGGTGCCGGTGGCGTCGTAGGTCAGGTCGTCGGAGAAGTGGTCGAGCACGGCCTGATAGCCGTCGATGGCGATGTGCCAGCCCAGCGCATCATCTTCGGGAGAAAGGCGGGCACCGTTGACGAGATCGGCCATACACTGAGCCGTGTACAGTTGGTGCTCCCCGGTGGGCTGAACTGCCAGGGCAGTGGCGAAGGCGTAGAAGCCCTGCGCGCAGTCGGTGGCCAGGATCTCCCACTTCACCGCCAGCACGCGGGCGTCGAAGGGGTTGTGGGGACTGTCCAGCACGGTGGTGGCCGGGTGCACGCCCTCGTCGGCGTAGACAAGGTCGACCGAGAGCGCCGAGAGATCGTCGCCCGTCTGCCACTCGGGCGCTGGCAGGGCGCAGGCAAGGAGGGTGAGCAGGTTCACTTGCGAACCTCCAGGTAGGTGACGATCTCGAACTGCTGGCCCGCCTCGCCGAGGAGCAGCGCGTCGGGCGAGTGGCCGTCGAATTCCCTGTACTTTCCGCGCAGGCCGAGGCGGGTGCCCGGCGTGGGCAGGCGCAGGCCGGTGAGCCCGGTGGACAGATCCCCCCAGGCCTGAAAGGGAAAGGTCAGGTTGAAGGTGCGGTGGTAGTCATAGGGCCCCCAGTCGTCCCAGCGGGCGCCCACCTGAAGCGCGGTGACACCCCACCACAGCGACAGATCGCCGCCCTTGCGCAGCACGAGGCGGGCGTCGTCGCCGGTGGACTGGGCGCTGCCGACGAAGGCGCCGGCCAGCAGACGCAGGCCTCCCGGGGTGAGGATCCCCTTGAGGGTGGCGTCCCAGGTGTCGGCGGCCGGCAGGCCCTCGCCAAAGGTGAACAGATTCCCCTCGGCGTCAAAGCCAAGGGCGGCGTCACGCGCGGTGGGCTGGTGCCGGTAGACGAGGTCGAGGCTGGCGCCAAAGGGGGCGTCTTCGGTCTGGGCATGATCCCAGGCCCACCACCAGGTGCCCGGCGAGGGGTCATAGGTGAGGAGCAGCTCTCCGGCCACCGTCTCGCGGTTGGCCGAGACCGAGAAGGGATCGTCTACGATGTTGCGGGGCCGCGTGCCGGCGAAGTACCAGCCCGTGTCGGCCTCCCAGGTGGGGTTGAGCGCCGGGACAGGACCGTCCAAGGGGCGCTGGACCATCAGGTTGGGGGCGATGGACAGGACCCCGGCCGAGACCGCGGCCCCGGCAAAGAGGGCGTTTACGTTGCCGACGCCGTGATCCTTGAGGGTCCAGGCCGTGATGGTGATGGCCGGATCGGGCCCGGCGTCGGCCACCCGCCCGCGATGGGTGGCCAGGGCGTAGGCCCGCACCCGGGCGCCCTCGTAGACCAGCTTCATCCGGCCGCCCAGCGTGTCGGCGGGGTGAACCTCGTCGAGGAGGACGTGGTAGCCGCTGTCGCCGTAGGAGTCGCCCGGCGCGGCGTCGGCCACCGAGACGAAGGCCTCGCCGACATGCTCGCTGCCCGCCTGCAAGCCGGCCAGATCGAGGTGGAGCCGCCCGGCCTGGGCGCCCAGGTTCAGCGCGCTGGCCCGGCCGATCGGCTGGGGGATGGCGCGGTTGGCCAGATCGTCGGGTTGGGCCGCGATGTCCTGCTGGTGCACCGCCGTCCAGGTGAGCGGGCCGGTGCGGGCCTGGGCTTTGGCGACGAGGCCGGGGTTGGCCCCCCACCACAGCTGCGGCCCCATCGCCAGGGCGAAGGCGCGCAGGGGGCCTGCACCGACGACCTCCACGCCGCTCGGCACCTCGGCGGCGTAGGTGTCGATGTTGGGCCCATACCAGGCCTCGCGGTAGAGCCCGAAGACATCGCCCTGATCGGCCCAGTGGCCATGACCCACGCGGTGAAAGGCCCGCAGCTCGAAGGTATTCGTCTCCCAGTGGGCCTGGATCGTCTCGATCCGCAGCCGGTCGGCGCCCTCCACCGTCAACTGTGCAGGCGGCGGCGCGCTGGGCGCCGGGTCTTCGGGCATCAGCGTGCCGCCGCGGGTCTCCCAGGTGAGCGGGTCGAGGCTGTTGCCGGCCACGCCGCCCAGCATGTGCAGGCCAACGTCAGCGGAGAAGGCCGGGCTGGGCCGCAGGCCGAAGACGAGGCGGGCGGCCTCGGTGTGGCCGAAGGTGGGGGCGGGATCGCGGCGACTGTCCTGGGCGGTGGTGGTGGAGAGCAGCAGCCCCGCGTCGACAAGCTGGAGGACCGGATTCTGGGCTTGGAGGGCCAACTCGTAGGTCGGCAGCGCCAGGGCGGGCTCGATGGCGGCGAAAGAGGCCTGCCGAACGGCGGGATCGAGGCCATAGGGATCGAGGCGCCAGACCTGGGTCAGCGCGTCGACTGCGGGGCGCGGGATCAGGACCGTGTCGCCCGCGGCGTTCGGCGGCAGCTTGGCGGTGATGCCAAACCACTCTTCGTTCATGTTGTTGCGCCCCTCGACGAAGTCCTCGGCGTAACCGCCATTGGGCCAGCTGGCGTGGATGTCGTGGACGTCGAGGCGCTCGTCCTGGCGGGTCTTCCACCAGCCGTCGGACCACTGAAAGACGAAGCCTCCGACCGCATTTCCAGCGCCCTGGCCGGCGGCGTTGGCGTACAGATCGGCCCACTGGGCGACGAGGTAGCGGGCCTGGGTGAGGCTGTCTTCGCGGTTGCGCTTGGCGTCCCAGGCGTCGGCGCCGAACTCCGTGTAGAAGACGGGCACGCCGAGCGTGTCGCGCACGCGCTGGTAGAGATCTCCGGCCTGCCGACCGCGGTAGACGTTGGTGCCGAACAGATCCAGGTTGGGGGCGTGAGCGGCCACCAGATCCAGGTACTGCAGATCGCCATTGCAGATCGCGACCGGGTGCGCCGGGTCAACGGCGTGGATCGCGTCGATCACCTCGCCAAAGAGCGTGTAGAGCGGCTTAGCGCGGGCCTTGTCCTGCTCGCCCTGGGGGAGGTCTTCGGCCTCAAAGGAGGTCCAGCTCAGGCCGTAATTGTTTTCGTTGCCCAGCACATAGAGCAGCACGCCGGGCGTGCCCTTGAACCGTTCAACCGAGGCCAGGGTTTGCTCGCGAATCGCCGCCCGGTGGACTGGGTTGGCGTAGTCGACCTGCGGCACCCACAGGCCGTCGATGGTGAGGCCGTAGCGGCCAAAGAGCGGGTTCACCATCGTGCGGATGCCCCAGCGCTCGTAGATGACGGAGACCCAGCGCGGCGGCACGTCGTCGTAGAGGCGGATGGCGTTGACGCCCATGGCGGCCATCAGCGGCATCTCGCGCTCGAGCACCCGCAGAACGGTGGCGTCGTCCTGGGCCCAGAGGCTGTACCGGTAGTTGGTGCCGACCGGGTAGTGATCCCAGTTCATGCCGCGGATGAAGAAGGGCGCGCCGTCGACCTGTACGGTCATGCCGACGGGGCCCTTCTCCACGCGGGTCTCTGCGCTCGCGCTCGTGGGGAGCGCCAGCGCGAGGAGCAGCCCCGCGACTCCGGCGAGGCGCGGGGCGAGCGGCCTCACTTGGTGAAGCTCATCGCGTCGAAGTAGACGCCGCCGTTGCCATCCCAGCAATTGCCGCCGCTGGCGTCGGCCTTGCACTGCCAGAACTCCACGCAGGCCTGCACCTTGGTGGCGCCGGCTGGGGTGGTGGCCGAGACAGTCAGCTCTGTCCAGGTGTCGGTCGGCGTCTCGGAGGTGATCGGGTTCGAGTCGAAGCCGCCCAGGAAGTTGTAGCTGTCGTCGAAGAACTTGATGGTGAGCACGCCGTAGGTGTGGGTGGCCACGAGGGGATCGTCGTGGTGGGTCCAGGCGTAGCCGGTGAGCGTGTAGACCTCGCCTTCGGCGGCGGCCATCTCCTGGTAGACCGGGGTCTCGTTCTCCCAGCCGCTCCAGACACCGTAGAGCTTGAGGCTGTAGGTGCCCTCGTAGGCGGTGAAGGTCTCGGTGCTGCCGTAGAGCACCTCGCCGGTCGGGATTGCGACGAAATTGGTGCGGTCGGCCGGGTAGACCAGCCAGGAGCCGCTGACGGCGTCTTCGAAGCCCGGGTTCACCAGCAGGTTGACCGGATCGGCGTCGGCGTCGGCGTCCGCGTCGCTGTCGGCATCCGCGTCGCTGTCGGCGTCGGCATCCGCGTCACTGTCCGCGTCGGCGTCGGCGTCGCTGTCGGTGTCGGCGTCGGAATCGGCGTCGGCGTCCCCCTCGGTGGTGTCGGTGTCGTCGGTGGACGGATCCTCCGCCTCGACCTCTTTTTCGCCACAGGCGGCGAGAGACAGGGAGAGGAAGGGAATGAGAAGCAGACGGACCATGGGAGACCTCAAGGGGAGAGCGTCGCCGCGGCGGCCCCGCGGTGGGCGGTGGAGAGGCTGGGGGTGAGCAGGGCCGCGGGCTCGCGCAGGCTCTGCCGAAGGATGGCGGTGGCGGCGCCGATGGCGACCGCCTCATCACCAAGCTGACCGATGGTGACGTCGGCGCCGGCTACGCTGGTCCACAGCGCCCGGGTCATGACCTGGGCGTGCAGGGCCGGGAGCAGGATGGCGCCGGCGTCGGTGAGGCGTCCGCCCAGGATGACCCGGGCCGGGTTGACGAGGTTGAGCAGGTTCGCCACCGCTGTACCCAGGTGGCGCCCCGCGTCGGCGATGAGGCCGGCGGCGACCGGATCGCCGCTGCGGGCGGCGTCGATGAGGGAGCCGACGGTGGGGCTGGGCAGGGCCCAGGCCGGACGACTGCCGGCGGCGACCAGTGCCGCCTCGGCGCGCTCCAAGAGGTAGGCGGTGCCCACCAGGGCTTCGAGGCAGCCGCGCAGGCCGCAGCGGCAGCGGGCGCCCTGGGGGTCGATGGCGGTGTGGCCGATCTCCCCGGCGATGCCGGCCGCACCCCGGTAGATCTCGCCGTCGATGAGGATGCCGGCGCCCACCCCGGTGGCCACCTTGATGTAGGCGAAGTCCCGCACGCCGCGGCCCGCGCCCCACCAGTGCTCGGCCAGCGCGCCGAGGTTGGCGTCGTTGTCGGCCTCCACCGGCAGGCCGAGGGCCTCTTCGAGGGCCAGTCCCAGATCGATGCCCTCCCACCGCGGAAAGAGATGCGGCGAGAGCACCGCACCCTGGCCGATCCGCAGCGGTGTGGGCAGGGCCAGCCCCAGACCGATGAGGGGCACCGACTCCTCGGCCGCCGCCAGCGCGCGGGCCGTGGCGATGAGCGCGGCCAAGGTGCCGGCCGGATCGCCGCTGACGTCGACCTCGGCGGCCTCGCGGGCCAGCACCCGTCCGCGAAGATCGGTGCGAACGGCGCAGATGTGCGAGGCGCCCAACTCCACGCCGAGGATGTGACGACAGCCGTCGACGAAGCGGAGGTCGGTGGGCGGCCGGCCGCCCGAGGCGGCGCGGGGGCGCGCGTCATCGGTCTCTTCGACGAGGCCCGCCTCGATGAAGCCGCCGACGATATCACCGACGGTGCCGCGGGAGAGCCCCGAGTCACGCGCCAGATCGGCCCGGGAGAGGCCGCGGCGCTCCCAGATGGCCCCGAGCAAGAGCGCCGTGTTGTGCGCGCGAAGGTCGTCCCAGCCGGCGGCGGGGCGACGTGGGGGGCTTCGTTTGTTGGCTCGACGAACAAACATGATCCATCCTACCGTGGCCGGCGATCCCGTCAAGCCGTTGGTCAAAGGATTGCGTCGGAATCCAAACCCG